>Ga0308176_10000251_pt1 | contig 37027 bp, 26 predicted proteins | sample PhyCR2_3_FD_203890 | JGI IMG/M metagenome (GOLD analysis project Ga0308176, IMG submission 203890) | Soil microbial communities from UC Gill Tract Community Farm, Albany, California, United States - DLSLS.C.R2 | ecosystem: Environmental > Terrestrial > Soil > Agricultural land | place: USA...
GTCGAGCGTGCTCGCGAAGCACTGCTCGGGCGGATGGAATGCTTGCACCATGCCATCCTCGGAGAGGTCGAGGATGACGACATTGCTCGCGGGTGTCTCCTGGGCCGGGATGATCGAGTGGGTCGCGACGATCGCATACGAGTCAAAGTGATCCAGGAGGAGGTGCATCGCGCGTAGCAGCGCGGATAGCAGGTTGGGGTGAAGATGGGTTTCCGGCTCGTCGTGGAGCACGATCGAGCCCGGCTGGAGGTGAGCGGCGACATTGCTGATGGTGAGCGCGACTAACTTCTGTCCCGCGCTTAACCGATCGCGCATGTAACGCTTGGTCGCCTCAGCGCCGCCCTCGATGGCATCGAGCAAGGACTCCAGGCCGACGATTCGCAGCGCCGTCCGCCACACGTCGCGAGAACTGCCGGCTTCGAGCGCGATCATGTGCTTCACCGCATCGTCGATTGCATGATCGATGTCGAGGATGATGCGGTGTGTAGCGTGCTCGGGAGGGAGGCGGAGCCCGCAATACACGTAGCTGATAGGCGCGTTCGGCCCACTGGGGACCGTGAAGTGGTCGAAGGCACCATAAGACACGGCGATCACGCGGGTGAAGGGCTTGTCCGGACTTACCGCTGCATCGTTCCCCTCGAGTCCGCTCAAAGATCTCGCGAGCGCCGCGAGGAGTTGCGTCTTGCCCGAGCCGTTGGAACCGACGAGTATAACCATGCGTTGAAGGCCGGCGTGACGCTCGGCTCGTGAGAACGACAGCGAGAGATCGTGCGTTGAGGAGAAGCCGTGCAGTCGCGCTCGGACGCGCAGGTCCAGCGTATCTGGCGGTGGTCGTGGAACCTGTGCACTCCGAGTGAGCAGCCCGACGTCTGCGAGCACACGCGGTCCGCGCTCGAGGGCAACACGCGCGGACGCGAATCGGCCCAGCGTGCGCTTGAACCAGGGGGCGTCCTGCAGATCCGGTCGGGGTCGATAGACGATGTCGCGAAGGCCATCGAGGATTCCCTGCGCCTTCGCAGCAGGAAGCGTCATGACTCGCTGATATGCCTCGATATGTTGCGCAAGCGCGAGGTAGCTCGATGGCAGCTTTGTGAACCTCGCCGGCAGCTTGGTCTTAGCTGCCTTTGGTTTCGTGGAGTCGATGATCTTCCAAGTTCCGATCGGCTGATGTTGGGCTCCGGGCGAAATTAGGCGGAAGCTGCACCCGACGTCGTGGTCGTCCCAGTTGATCGGCTCAAGCAAGAAGACGCCCTCCTGCGGACTCACCTGCTTCCGCGTGTAGACTACCTGGAACTGAACGGGCGCCATCGGTTCAGGCTCGCTGTGAGATCCGACGATAGCACCGAGGTCTGACGAAGCAGATAACCGGAGCGACCAACCACGAATCTTGGCCAGGTCTGCTTCATGGCGTCATGTTCTTCAGGGTAACTGCGACCGGATCGGCGAGGCCGTCAGTCGGCGAGCTGGTCGGTGATCGCTTCGGTGATGGCGTCGGCGAGCTGGGCCTGGATGGCCGGGTCGGCGAGCTGGCGGCCTTCGATCGGATGGTCGATGAAGCCGACCTCGACGAGGACGGCGGGCATCGTCGCGCCGAGCAGGACGTGGTGGGCGTCCTGGCGCACGCCGCGATCGCCGTCGCCGCCGCGGCGGTCGTGCAGGGCGCGCTGCATGCGGGTGGCGAGCTCGGCGGCCTCCCACTGCGAGGCCCCGCGCTCGACGTCGTCGAGGACGAGGGCGATGTCGGGGTCGACGCCGGGGCGGGGCGTGGTCGTCTCGCTGCGCAGGGCGCGGCCGTCGACGTCGAGGCCGCGTGCGGTGACGACGTAGGTCTCGTAGCCGCGCTGGGTGCGGGTGGGGGAGGCGTTGGCGTGGATCGAGACGAACAGATCGGCGGGGACGCGGTCGGCGATCGCGACGCGCTGGCGGAGGGTCAGCGTGCGATCGGTCGTGCGGGTCAGCTGGACCGTGATGCCGCGCGCGGTGAGCCGGTCGGCGACGCGGCTGGCCAGCACGAGCGAGAGCTGCTTCTCGTGAAGCCCCGTCACGCCGGTCGCTCCCGGGTTCGATCCGCCATGCCCCGGATCGAGCACGACGACCGGGACTTGTTTGGGAGATTGCGGAGATGCGAGGGCCGACCCCGTCACGAGCGTGCAGGCAAGGAAGGTAGTCGGTAATTTCACGACATGTAGGATACAGCCGGCAGGCCGCCATGCGCCCAGTTTTTGGCGCGCGCCTTGACCCAACTGCTCTATACGGCTACGTTTTTTGGGTTGTCCAATCGCCACCGCGCCGGGTTGACCGCAATCCACGTGCTCTTGCTGGTCGCCCTCCTGGAGGTGGGGATCAACCGGGTCGCGGTGCCGATGCTACGGCCGAGCGACGGCGCGCCACCGTGGTGGCACACGTACCTCGACTACACCGGCCTGTTCTTGTTCTATTTCGCGGGCACGCTCGCGGTGCTTTTGCTGAGCGCCCGGTGCTGGCAGACGATCCGCGCGCTTGGCAGCCGGCGCAGTTTTGTGGCCGGCGTGATCGTCGCGCTCACGGCGCTCCTCGCCGCGGTGCCGCTGATCGTCGACGCGCCCGCCGCGCTGAGCTTGACGCTGGAGGTCGCGTTTGCCGCGTCGGTGATCGCGATCGTGATCTCGAGTTTCGGAGGCGGCGGCGATGTCGGGATCCAGGTGGGGCTGTCGATCTTCGCGATCCCGTTGCTCCTGCACAGCGTGGACGTGATCGGCGCGAAGTTCGTATGGCCCGACAACATGCTCGACGGGCCGGGCGTCGTTCTGGCGCACGCCGGCGTGCTCGCCCTGTGCCTCGCCGCGATGACCACCCCGTACTGCTTCGCGCCGCGGCCGTTCGCCCGCGCGGCCATGCGGCTGGGGCCGGTGGTGCTGGCGATGGCGCTCGCGGGCGCCGGCGTGCTGATCGCGCGCAGCGAGTATCCGGCGCTCGCCAGGGCCGTGACGCTCGCGACCGGCATCGAGCTGACGCCAGCCCAGCCGGATCCGCGGCTGGCGATGTACGTGCTCGCGGCGGCGACGCTGGGCTGGACGCTGACGTCGTGCGCGATCGCGGCGAGCTCGGCGCGTCGCTCCGTCGGGGTGGGGCTCGCGCTGATCGTGCTCGGCGGCTACGCCTTCAAGTGGTCGCATCATTATCTGTTGCCGCTGTTCGGGATGATGCTGATCGCGGACGCGGTTCGCCGCGTGCGCGAAGACGAGTTCGCGGCGCTGCCGATCGCGAGCGAGACGCCGCCGATCGCGGATCTGGCGTGGTCGAGCTACCTCGCGCTGGTGGCGCACGGCCTGCGCCGCACGCTCGGCGAGGTCCATAGCCTCACGACCCGCGGGGAAGGCGAGCTCAGCTCGTCGGTGATCGTCGGCGAGGCCGGCGGGATCCCGGTCCGCGTGCGGATCGAGCGGATCGAAGGCTCGGTGCTCGCGCTCGACGTCGTGCTCGGCCGCGAGATCGACGAGGTGCGCGGCGCGACGTTGACGATGTGGGCGATCCCGCCGCGCGCGCTCGGCGTCAACCCGGCAGGGCCGCCGGCGGCGCCGATCTTCCGGACCGGGGATCCGCCGTTCGACGAGCGGTTCAAGACCCGCGGCAGCGCGCTGGCGTTCCACCGGCTGCTCGACGAAGGGCTGCGCGCGCGGGCGGTCGCGACGATCGACGGCTGGATGTCGTACTGGGACAACGAGAGCCTGCGCTACCGCGTCTATCCCGGCCGCGGCGCGCCGCTCGACCACCCGATCCCACTCTCGGACCTCGCGCTGGGCCGGGCCTCGGCGACCGCAGATCGCCTGGTCGCGGTGATCGAGCTGCTCGTCGAGATCGGTGCGCGGGGCGTCCGCCCGATCGCGAACGAGGCGGCGCCGGAGCCCACCGAGCTCGCCTGACGGGTACGTCGCGAAGCTGGATCGGAATCCACCTCGCGCGCGAAGAATCCCCTAGGATGCGCGGGATGATCGAGGCGGATCGACTCACCCCTACCCTGAAGGCATCCCCCGGGATTCCGTGCGCGCTGCTCGTCCTGGCGATAGGTTGTTCGCCGGCGCCCGCGCCCAGCCACGTGCCCCAGTGGGTGTCCGAGACCAAGCCGTACGGCTCGGTGGCGCCGACATCATCGGCCTCGGCACCGGCCGGGGCGTCGGTCGGATCATCGGTCGCGGCAGCGGCTCCGGCGTCGCCGCCGCTCGCCGCTCGCTATCGCGAGGCGGTCGACAAGATCGTCGCCACCGCGCACGCCGATCGAGAGGCCTACCGCAAGCTCTCGTACCTCACCGATCGGATCGGGCATCGCCTGTCGGGTTCGCCCGAGCTCGATCGCGCGATCGCGTGGGCCGCGCAGGCGATGAGGGACGACGGCCACGACGTCCGCACCGAGAAGGTGATGGTGCCGCACTGGGTGCGCGGCGTCGAGGCCGCGGAGCTGAAGGCGCCGATCGCGCGGCCGCTCCACGTGCTCGGCCTCGGCGGCACGATCGGCACGCCGAGGGGCGGCGTCACCGCGCCGGTCGTCGTGGTCCACGACTGGGCCGAGCTCGACGCCAGGCACGAGGCGGTCAAGGGCGCGATCGTGCTCTACGACGTGGCAATGCCGAAGTGGACCGAGGACAAGGGCTCGGGCTACGGCGAGACCGTCGAGTACCGCGGCAAGGGCGCGGCGCGCGCGGCCAAGCTCGGCGCCGTCGCGGTCCTCGTGCGCTCGGTCACCGCGCACAGCCTCAGCACGTTGCACACCGGCGCGATGAACTACGAGGACGGCACCGCGAAGATCCCGGCGCTCGCGGTCACCATCGAGGACTCCACGCTGATCGCGCGGCTGGCGGCCGAAGGGCCGGTGACCGTCCACCTGCGCGCCGAGGACCAGCTGCTGCCCGACGCCCCGTCGGCCAACGTGATCGGCGAGCTGCGCGGCCGCGAGCACCCCGAGGAGGTGGTCGTGATCGGCGGCCACATCGACTCGTGGGACGTCGGGCAGGGCGCGCACGACGACGGCTCGGGGGCGGTGACGATGATGCAGGCGCTGACGACGATCCGCAAGCTCGGGCTCGTGCCGCGCCGGACGATCCGGGTGGTGCTGTTCACCAACGAAGAGAACGGCCTGCGCGGCGGCCAGGCGTACGCCAAGGATCACGCCGCCGAGTTGCCCCGCACCGTGCTCGCGGTCGAGTCCGACAGCGGCGGGTTCGCGCCGCGCGGCTTCTCGGTGGCGACCAGGTCCGAGGTGCGGGAGCGCGTCAAGGCGCGGGTCACCGACATCACGTCGCTCCTGTCGTCGATCAACGCGTCGCGCGTGACGGTCGGCCACGGCGGCGCCGACATCGGACCGATGGAGCCGGCGGGCGTGCCGACGCTGGGCCTCGATACCGATGGCCGCACCTACTTCGATATTCACCACACCGACGCCGACACGCTCGACAAGGTCGATCCGGCCGCGCTCGCCGATGATGTCGCCGCGGTCGCCGCGCTCGCGTATGTCGTTGCCGACATGCCCGATCGGATCGACGCGCCGTAGCGGTCACGGGTGAGCTTCGATCAAAGGGATGGGGCGTCGAGGCGAGGCATCCGCGGCGATGCCGTTCTCGCGGTAGCATCGCCGGTCGTCCTCATCCGGTTGCGCGCGTCATGAGCCCTGTCGCTGAACCTGCTCACGCTGGCTCGTAGGTGACGTGACGCATACAAAACGGCATACTTCGCGTATGTCGAAGATGATCGCGGTCCGTCTTCAGGACGAGGTCGTTTCTCGGGTGGACTTCGAACGGCGACGCGCGGGCCTCACTCGCGCCGCAGTGATCAACGAAGCGCTGCGCCTATGGGTAGCCAAGCGGCAGTACGACGAGGCGGTCAGGCGCGATCAGGAGGGCTACGAGCGGCATCCGGTCCGCGCGGAGGAGTTCTCCTCGATCCTGGGAGCGCAGAAGTGGCCGAAGTAGAGCGGGGAGAGATCTGGATGTTCTCATTCCCCAAGCCCGACAAGAAGCGGCCGGTCTTGATCCTCACCCGCCAGGACATGATCGGGCGCCTTCAGACGGTCACCGTTGCCCCGATCACCTCCACGATCCGTGGCGTCCCGAGCGAGGTGGTTCTCGGACCTGAATCCGGCCTGAAGCAAGCGTCGGCGGCCAACTTGCACCACGTAGCCACCGTTCCCCGCAACGGCTTGCGCTCGTTCGTGGGTGTGGTTTCGGTACCGACGATGGATCGGGTTCGTGACGCGTTGATGTTCGCGCTGGGGTTCATGGGACCGCCCACGTGATGCACGTAATGATCGTGTTCAATCTCGAGCAGCATGGGATCAAAGCGGTGGGGCGTCGAGGCGCGGGGTCAGGTCCGCGGCGGTGACGGTCTCGCTGTAGAACCGCTCGCCGTCCTCGCCCAGGCCCGAGAAGGTGAGCTGATCGCCGTCGATCTCGATGAGCCCGGCGTTGTAGCGCTCGGCGCGATACAGGACGCCCGGGACCATGGGGCCAGGCACGCCGATGCCGCGGGCGAGCGGGCCGATCTGCATCTCGCGGATCCCGTAGGCGTGGCGGTGCGAGGCGAACCAGTGCTGGTCGCCGCTGACGAACAACACGCCGGGAGTGCCGACCAGCGCGGCGAACATGGCGTCGCGCTCGGTCGTGAAGGTCGCCCAGTGGTCGTCGCCGACGCCGTAGTCGAGCGGGATGCTGGTCAGGATCAGCTTGAAGGTCGCGGTCGACCGGGTGACGCCGTCGATCAGCCACTGGTGTTGCGTCGAGCCGAGCATCGTCTTCTGCGCGTCGTCGGGGGCGGCGTTCGCGCTGCGAAACCGCCGGCAGTCGAGCAGGAAGCACTCGAGGTTCGCCCCCCACCGCCAGCTGCGGTACTTGATCTCGCCGGAGCTGGGCAGCGGGAAGAACTCGTCCCAGGTCTGCATCGCCGCGGCGTAGCGGCCGGGCTCGAGCGCGACGAAGTGGGCATCCCAGTTGTTGCGGAACTCGTGATCGTCGTAGATCGCGCGCATGCCGCAGGCCTCGAGCAAGGCGCGCACGGGTGGGTGCGTGCGCAACTCGACGTGACGCTCGCGGTAGACCGGGACCGTCTGGGCCGGGGGGCCGTTGTCGGTGTAGGGAAAGTCGCCGATCGAGAGGTAGAGCTCGGGCTCGGCGGCGATGATCGCGTCGAAGATCCCGTTCGCGAACGCCGGGTTCGGGTCGGCATCGGCCGAGATCGCGACGCGCACCGGGCGCGGATCGTCGGGGCGCGGCGCCGTCCGGACCCGATGCGGGCCGAGCCGCAGGCCGCCCACGGCGATCGTGACCTCGTAGGGCGTGTCGGCGGAGAGCCCGCCGATCGCACCGACGCCGATCCCATCGGACAACGCGACGGGCACCTCCTGGATCAGGGCGCCCGCGGCCCGGACCTCGATCGTCGCCTGGGTGGTGGCGAGGCGTGTCCAGACCGGGACGAGGAACGACTCGGGATCGGGTTCGAGCACCGCCGTGGCCGCATCCGATGCGCCCGGCCGGAGGTTGTCTCCACAACCCACGGCCCAGCGGGCGACGCCCACGCCGGCCAGCTGGAGCAGCTCGCGCCGCGTCGGTTGCATGGTGACAGCGTAGCGCAGGCCGGGTCAGATCTCGGCATGTTCGATCACGTGGCCCGGCTGCTCGAACGACCGCTCGTACTCCGCGAGCCGTTTGCGGCGCTCGATGCGATCGTCGTGCTCGGCGCGCCGCTCGGCCCCGGCGGTACACTGTCGCCGATCCTCGCCGAGCGCGTCGCGGCCGCCGCGGCGCTGTGGCACGCCGGCGGCGGGCGGCTCGTCGTCGCGACCGGCGGCGTCACCCAGGGGGCCGCGCGCGCCGAGGCCGACGTGATGGCCCAGGCGCTGGGCGAGCTCGGCGTGCCGGGGGTGATCGCCGAGCGCGCGTCGCGCACCACGCTCGAGAACGTGCGGCTGTCCAGGCCGATCCTCGAGGCGCACGGCGTGCGCACGCTGTGGATCGTTACCCAGCCGTTTCACGGCCGGCGCGGCGCCCGGCTGTTCCGCCGCGCCGGGTTCGAGGCGCACGTCTGGCACATCGCCGACAGCGTCGAGTACCGGGATCGGCGGCGCGCGGTGCGCTGGCTCGTCCGCGAGTACGCGGCGTGGGCGCGCTTGCTGATGCGCCGCGGCAGGACGTGACCACGTCCGCACACGTAGTAGGCGACAAGTGGCTACTTCGACGGAGCGGACGAAGGATCGACGGCCGCGACCGTCTTGTGCTTTGCGGGCATGGCCGCCTTGGCGAGCTTGGGTCTCGCTGGCCCCGTGGTGGCCTTGGCGTCGGAGGCCGCCGGGGGCTTCGCGGTCCGCGTCGCGAGCTTGGGGTCGGCCAGCGCGCCTGGCTTCGACGTTGCGGGCGCCGGGGGCACGGGCTTCTTCGCGGGCGGCAGGATGGCCCTCGCGACGTGTCGCGGGGGTCGCTGCGCCGGCGTCTCGGGGCTCGCGGGCGCGGGCGCGGGCGCGGGCAGCGCGGCGCGTGGGGAGGCGCTCGCCGCGGGAGGCACGGAGGGAACGGAGGAGACCGAGGGCACCACCGTGCTCGTGCTCGGTCGCGGCGGCGCGAGGGCTGGCGCGCGCGAGGTGACCTTCGTCATGACGAGGGCGATCGCAGCTCCGGTGGCGATCGCCAAGAGCCCGACGGTGATCCAGCTGCGGGTGGCACGGACGGGCGGGGCGGGCGCAACCCGCAGGGCGTCATGCGAGCTCGCGGGGATGGGCGAGGGCAGCGGCGCGACGATCGAGGTCGAGTCGTGGCCGTGGGCCTTGGTGGTGATCCAGCGCCGCGAGGAGCGGCGTGATGGCGCGCTCGGGATCATCGGCCGAGCCGGGGGAAGCGCGAAGAACAGCGGCGGCAGGGGCGCGCTTGGCACCTCCTCGAGCGCGACGATCATCTCGGGCTCGATCTCCATCACCTCGGCGTCACCCGTGTCCGGGGAGGGCCGACCTGTGAGGGCGAACGAACCAGACACTACCCCACAACTGTGCGCCTATCCGTCACGTAGCGTCAATAACTACCCTGACGGACCTTTGCTCCTATCCAGCAGAATTGTGTTGCAATGTAGCTACAATCGACCGCTTGTCCCAAGATCTAGCAATTGTTTGGCTTTTGCAAGGATGTCCCTGGCCGCGCCGGCAAGCTACTTGTGGGTCACGGCGAGCTGGAAGGTGACGGCAAGCGCCTTGGTGACGGGCCCAACGCTCGTCTCGATGCGATCTTCGACGATCCCTTGATCGACCAGGTACCACTTCACGGCCTCGGCGCGGCGCTTCGCGAGGTCCTCGCTACCCGGCCGGTCGGGGTGTCCGGCGATCGCCAGGTGGAGCCCGGGATGGCTCTCCAGCATCACGAATACCGGGCGCAGCGCGGCGCGTGCCCGGGGGGGCATGCGCGCGCGGCCGGGTTCGAACGGCAGGTTGGTCGACAGCGCGGCGGTGATCTCGGCAGGGAACCGATCGGGGCAACCGTCGTCGTCTTCGAACCCGTTGTAGATCTCGGGGTCGTTGGGGCAAGCGTCGAGCTGGTCGACGATGCCGTCGTGGTCGTTGTCGGGATCGGGGCAGCCGTCGCGGTCTTCGAAGCCGTCGAAGTCTTCGGCCTGATCGGGGCACTTGTCGGCGACGCCGACGATGCCGTCGCCGTCGGGATCGACCTCGGGGCAGCCATCGTCGTCGCTGATGCCGTTGACGGTCTCGGGCTCGTTCGGGCAGGCGTCGAGCCGATCGGGGATGCCGTCCCCGTCGGTATCGGTGTCGTCGACGGCCGGTTGGGCCGAGGTTTGCGAGGCCTGGGCGGAGGCCTGGGCGGAGGCGTGGACCGCCGGCACGACGCGGCGGGGCCCTGCGGCCGGCAGCCCGAAGGTCGTCCCGAGCCCGAGCTCGAAGGAGACGGTGGAGGTTGCCCCGCCGCTACGCGCCGGCATGATGCCGTGGCGCAGGTCGAGCCGCAGGTGCCAGCCAGCCCCGTCGGGCCGGTTCGAGATCGGGACGCTGAGGCCGGGGCCCCAGTAGGCGACCGGATCGGTCTCCTTGGACATGTACGGCGAGCTCGACGCCACGGTCTCGCCACCGGCGCCGAGCACGAGGTGTGGCTCGAGCTTGGGCCACCGCGCGAGGCGCAGCAGCGCGTGCGCGCGCCACCCGAAGACCGGCGCGAAGTACGCCATCCGGCCCTTCGCGTCGTTCTTGCCGGTGAACGCCGGTGCGATCGCGAGCTCGGCCTCGACCGCGAGCTGGAGATCCTTGGGCAAGCGCGGCAGCGCGAGCCAGCTGACACGGCCCCCGACGAGCGGCGCGGTGCCGGGCACCTGCTCGGGCGCCCACGAGTTGCCGAGCTCGGTGTGCTTGCTGAACCCCTCGACGCCGGCAAACCCGCTGGCCGCGAGCTCGGGCTCGGCGTGAGCCGTGGCGACCACGGACGCAAGGCTTCCGGCTGCGGTGAATGCCAGGACGCGCACGACTCCCACGACTCGATGATAGCAGCGCTTGCACCGACAATCACGAAAGGGGCAAGCTGGCAGGGTCGTGATCACCTTCAGTACGAATCCCGACGTCGCCGAGCAGCAGATGAACGCCATCATCTTCTACCTGACGGCGTTCGGCTACATCGATGGCGAGTTCGACTTCACCGAGAAGACGTTCGTCCGGATCTACATTCGCCAGCTGGTCACCGCGCGCGCCAAGGCGGCGATGCCCGACGCGGAGCCCAGGACGCGCGACGAGGTCGTCAGCAAGTTCGTCGCCCACTTCCTCGAGGTGTTCGAGCAGATCGATCGCAGCGTCAAGGAGCTGTTCGACGAGGCGGTCGCCGATGGCGAGGACGTCGAGAAGTTCGTCTACGCCAAGCTCAAGCTCAAGAGCTACGAGATCTTCCAGACCTTCGACGCGGCCAACCAGCACGAGCTGCTCGCCACCGTCGACGAGCTGATCTACGCCGACGGTAGCGTTCACCCGTCCGAGGCCAAGTTCCGCGCGGAGCTCGAGACGCTGCTCCACAGCATCACGAACCCGGCGGTGAGCGGCGCGCGCCCGGCCATACGCGAGCCCAATCGCATCGCGATCGAGGGCCCGTCGTCGCTGCGGTCGCGCCACGAGGACCACCCGTTCTTCGCCAGCTTCGAGCAGCACTACTCCGCCGACCCCGAGCGGATCCGCCGGCAGGTCGCGACCGACCTCGACCTGATGCGGCGGTTCGTCGCCAAGCTCGGCGAGCAGCGGCGCGCGGGGCTGAACCGGCTCGCCGGCAAGCAGACCGTCGCCGAGTTCGCCGGGGAGCGGCCGTTCCTCGACGGCCACGTCTACGTCCATCCGATCGACCTCGGCCGGGTCTACGAGCTCACCGTGCTGGGCGATCTCCACGGCTGCTACAGCTGCCTCAAGGGCGCGCTGCTCCAGGCCGACTTCTTCGCCAAGCTCGAGGCCTGGAAGCTCGATCACCGCCTGCCCGAGCCCAAGCTGGTCCTGCTCGGCGACTACATCGATCGCGGCCGGTTCTCGTACAACGGCGTCCTGCGGGCGATCATGGAGCTGTTCCTCGCCGCGCCCGATCACGTGTTCCCGCTCCGCGGCAACCACGAATACTACATCGAGTACCGCGGCCGGATCTACGGCGGCGTGAAGCCAGCCGAGGCGATCAACACGCTGGTCAACCACGTGCCCGGCGAGGTGTTCGCCGCGTACATGCGGCTGTTCGAGGAGCTGCCGAGCATGCTGTTCTTCGACGACCTGATGTTCGTGCACGCCGGCATCCCGCGCGACGCCGACATCGCGGCCAAGCTCCACGACTTTGCGTCGCTCAACGATGCGGACCTGCGGTTCCAGATGCTGTGGTCCGACCCCTCGACCGCCGACCACATCCCCGACGATCTCCAGGCGCAGAACGCGCGGTTTCCGTTCGGCAAGCGGCAGTTCGAGGCGTTCATGCAGCGGCTCGGCTGCTCGATGCTGGTGCGCGGCCACGAGAAGATCGACGCCGGGTTCCGGCCGATGTACGGCGAGCAGGCCTCGCTGATCACGCTGTTCTCGGCCGGGGGCGCCGATAATAACGATCTACCCCCCGAGTCGAGCTACCGCTCGGCGACCCCGATGGCCGCGACGATCCGCCTGGAGCACGGCACCGCGCAGGTCACGCCGTGGTTGATCGACTACGCGCGGTTCAACGATCCCCGGCGCAACCGGTTCTTCGCGTCGCCGCCCGAGATCGAGCACAAGATCGGCTGACGTCGCGCGGGCGTGCCGCGGCCGGGGCGTGGCCGGGTCATGCGATGATGCGTGCCGGGTGATCTGGTACGTCTACGTGGCGCGCTGCGCCGACGGCACGCTGTACTGCGGGATCGCGCGCGACGTCGCGCAGCGGATCGCCGCGCACGACGCCGGGACGGGGGCGCGCTACACGCGTGGTCGCGGGCCGCTCCACGTGGTGCTGGTGCGCCGGTGTGGCACCAAGGGCCGCGCGCTGCGGCTCGAGTATTCGATCAAGCAGCTGTCGCGATCGGAGAAGGAAGCGCTGGTCGCCGAGCCCGCGCGGATCGCGACGCTGGTGCGCCGGCTGGGCCGAGCGCGCAGGCCCCAGCCGGCAGCGCGACGCGAGGTCACCGGCAGGGTGCGCGCCGGCTGATCGCCGCGCCGCGCGAGCCGGGGGGGTGACCGGGCCCGCGAACGTGAGATCGGCCACGTGGAAGGTGCTCGCGGCCGGCCGCAGGCACGGATACGCTCGCGGCATGGTCTGGCGCCTTGTGCTTGCTTGTCTGGTCCTGGCGGGTGTGCCCCGCGGCGCGGCGGCGAATGGCCGTCCACCGGGGACCTCGTCGATCACGTTCCGCCAGGGCCAGGAGAGCGATGTCGCCGTCGGGTTGACGTTCGGGCTCCTGATCTCGCACGACGGCGGTGCGACCTGGGCATGGATGTGCGAGGACGCGATCGGCTACAGCGGGGCGTACGATCCGCGGTATGCGTTCAGCTCGTCGGGGGCGCTGTTCGCGACCACGTTCAACGGCCTCAAGGCGGTGCGCGACCGCTGCACGTTCGGCGCGACGCCGGGAGGCGCGACGTTCGTGTCGGCGGACGCGCTGGGCCCGGACCACGCGCTCTACTACGCGGCCGCCCAGAACAAGGACGCGACCCACGGCGCCGACTTCAGCATCTACAAGAGCACCGACGATGGGATGACGTTTCCGGTCGCGGCCCAGACGCCGGCTGCGGCCGTCAACTGGTGGCAGTCGCTCCAGGTCGCGCCCGGCGACGCCCAGCGGCTGTACCTGAGCGGCTATGCCTTCACGCCCGATCCGGGCGGGGCCGGCACCGTCAAGACCCAGCTCCTCTACCGGAGCGATGATGGCGGCAAGACCTGGGTCCCGCTGCCGATCACCGCCTTCACGGTGGCGCCGAACTCGGTGATCGACATCGTCGGTATCGCCCGTGACAATCCCGATCATGTGTACGTGCGCGTCGAGCTCTACGACAACACGCTCAGCGATGCGATCTGGCGCAGCTTCGACGCCGGCCTGTCCTGGACGCAGATCGACGCCAAGAACACGTCGATCAGCGCCTTCGTGGTGCGCGCCGCGCTCAACAGCAAGGGCACGCACGATCTGATCGCTGGGACTCAGGCGCTCGGTGCCGAGATCTCGCACGATGACGGCGCCACCTGGACCCCGCTCACCAATCCCCCGCACATGAACTGCCTCGTGGAGAACGCGGCGGGGGAGTTGTGGGCTTGCACACAGAACTACGGGGTTCCTCCATTGCCATCCGACGACGCCGGTATCATGAAGACCGTCGATCTCGTGACCTGGACGAAGGTCCTTCGTTACCAGGCTCTCACAGACGCTGTCACCTGCGCGACCGGTACGATTCAAAATGACACCTGTGCAACGATGTGGTGTGCCGTCTGCGCGCAGCTCGGCTGTAAACCGTCCCCGGCCTATGGCTGCGCGGCCGCTCCGGAGGCCGCCGGATCCGTGCCGCCGGGATCGAAGACGGGGGGATGTTGCGAAAGTGGTTATGGTGGCTCCGGCGCCCTGGCGCTTGGGCTATCGGTTGGTATGGTGTTATTGCGACCTCGACGTGTCGTGAAGAACACTAGATGCAAACAACCCTGAGCCCGTTTGACCGTTTTGCGTATCGTTCTCAACACTGGTCGTTCCTGATCCAGGCGACGTTGGTGCAGGAGGCCGCGAGATTCGTCTCGCGGATCCCGCGCCCGGAGCTCTCGGTCGCCGACCTGCGCGCCGTCCTGCGGCGCCGAGAGGAGCTCCACGCCCGCGATCTTGCGAACGTCGACGCGGGGTTGTACCCGCGCGAGCTGTTGTTCGACATCCCGGTAGGGCGCTACATGCGCGCGCTGCCGCAGCTTTTGCGCGACACCCCGCGCGTGGTGCGCCGCAAGCGAGCGGGTGACTTTCGCGACATTCCGGCCGTCGACAAGCAACGCTATCCCGCCTACTACCGTCGTACGTTTCACTGGCAGACCGACGGTTACTTCAGCGAGCACTCCGCGCAGGTGTACGAGCTCGGCGTCGAGCTGCTGTTCCGCGGCACGGCCGACGTGATGCGGCGTCAGATCATTCCGCCGGTCACGCAATTTGTGCGCGCCGCGGGGGGCGCCCAGCACGTGCGCCTGCTGGATATTGCCTGTGGCACGGGGCGCACACTGCATCAGCTCGGACAGGCCCACCCCGACCTGAGGCTCTATGGTGTCGATCTATCTCCCGCGTATGTGCGGCTTGCGCGCAAGCGGCTCCAGGACCTGGCCGAGGTCGCCGTCTCGGTCGAGAATGCGGAGGTCCTGCCGTTTGCCGACGCGACCTTCGACATCGCGACCAGCGTCTACCTGTTTCACGAGCTGCCGCGCACCACGCGCCGCAAGGTCGCGCGCGAGATGTTCCGCGTCGTGCGGCCCGGCGGGCTGCTCGTCATCGAAGATTCGGCCCAGCTGAGCGAGAGCGCCGAGCTGGCGGCGGCCTTGCACGCGTTTCCCGCGGAGTTTCACGAGCCGTTCTACGACGACTACCTCAAGGACGACCTCGCCGGCGTGTTGCGCGAGGTGGGCTTCGAGATCGAGTCGAGCGAGCCGCAGTTCGTGGCCAAGGTCGTCGTCGCGCGCCGGCCATAGCCCGACGGCCGCGTCGCGGTCACGCGCGCTCTCGGTGAACGCCCGCACGCCTCATCTCATGGCGGGCAAGGCCGCGGCTCGGCCGGACCGTCACAGCGCGCCGGGCGCGAGCGCCAGCGTGACGAGGCGCGGCACCTGACGGGCGCTGAGGTTGTCATCGGCGACCAGGAACACCAGCTGACGCCCGTCGTCGAGCGTGGGGCCGAGCGCCATGCCTTCGTAGTTCTCGAGCGTGCGACTCGGCTGCGGCGACGGCAAGACACCACACGGGCCATCGCCCAGCGTCGCCAGATCGACGACCAGGCGCTTGGCCACCGGGGTCGCGGCGCGCGCATCGGGCATCCCGAGGACGTTCTGCGCACCCCGCAGGTCGACATCGTAGATGCGGACGGCGTTGCCCTTGTCGCTCACCCAGGCGCGCTCGAGCACCAGCACGCGGTCCGGCGACAGCACCGCCAGATCGCTCACGCCGTTGTTGCTCGAGCCGCCGGCTGCGAACACCGGCTCGGTCAGGTACGCGACCTCGAGATCGCCGCCGCGATCGAGCGGATGGAGCAGGATCCGGACCACCGTGCCGTGATCGGCCGTGGCGGTCGGGCCGTCGCTGTCGAGCGCCTCCTCGTTGATCGCCAGCACATAGCGTTCGCCGCCCGACTCAACGTAGCCCAGCGCTTCGAGGCCGAGGTTGTCACGGATCCCGGCGAGCGCCGGCAAGGCGAGCCGCACCGCCCCGTGGCCGGACCGATCGACACTGAACACCGCGGCCGTGGTCTCGTTGGCGACCACCAGGAAGCGATCGCCCGCGAGCGCCACCGCCTCGCCGTCCCAGCTGGCGTCGATGTCGAGCGTGATCGCCGGCAGCAGATCGAAGCCGGTGAACCCCGGCCGCGGGGCGAGCACGGTCAGCTGCTTGTCGCGATCGGACACCGCGAACAGCCGGCGCGTCGCCGGGTCCCACGCCAGCCCCGACAGGTTGTGGCTGCGGCCATCGCCGGGCGGCAGGTCGACGCACGACAGGATCTCGGCCGGCGACGGCGAGCCGACCGGCGGCGCCGCATGGCATGCCACGACGAGCGCGAGGCACGCGGCAAGACCCGAGGGGAGGCGCATGGCGTGGCGACTCTACCTGTCTCGGCGATCCGCGACACCAGGTCCAGCCGATCATCGTCACATCGCGGGCGATCACCTTCGGGCCCCGCGGAAGGAGGCGCTCGCGGTTCAGCGTACGAGATAGACGTGGCCGGCGACCGGCTCGACCTGGATGCCCCAGTTCTCGCAGAACGCCTGGACGAAGGCGTCGTGGGGGCGGTCACCTAATACGAACCAGATGTGGGTGCCAGGCTCGATGCGCTCCTGCCCGGCCTTCAGGCGGGCGAACCGTACGTCGAGATCGGGCCGCAGCAGCCCTCCTTTATCGTAAATGCCGAAGACCGCATCCTGGTAGTACTCCGCCGCCAGCACGACGGTGGCGTGCGGCGGGAGCTGATTCAGGCAATCGAGGTCGGCCTTCGCGTTCAGGTGCTCTCCCATCCGGAGGTTGTCGAACGTGGGATTCTGCGCGAGCGGATTCTGCTCGAGGGCCTGCCTGGAAAACGGCATTGACGCATAGACCGCCGGCAGATTGTAGGTCGCCACGAGAACGGCGTTCACGCCCAGCGTGAGCGCGAGGGCGACGGTGCGCGCGCGGGGTGCGAGGGCGAGGAGCGAGGGGAGCACGCCCAGGACGAGCACCGGCAGCACGCAAAAATAGAACCGGATGTTGAACCATGAGTTGTAAAACGCGAGCATCGTCGCGCAGTAGCCAGCGGATGCAAGGTACAGGGGGAGCACTTCGCGACGGCGCGAAGATCTGGTGAACAACAGGCCGACGGAAACGTTCAGCGACAGGAGGAGAAAGCCGCCGAACGCCTTTGCGTTGGGCCTGATGAACGAGATGATGACTCCCAGGTTGGCCGAGAACTCTTTCTCCTGCGCGTTCAGAGGGAGAGTTGGGTTGAGCCCCATGCGCCCGAGTTGGACCGCCACGGCCAGCGCTGCGGCGAGCAAGACGACAACCGCGACCAGCTTTCGGTTTCGCAGGATCTGTTTGACGTCGCTCAGGAAGAATGCTGCATAGAGCACGTGCGTCAACGGGAGGATGACGCCGATGTTCTTCGCGATCATGCTCGCGTATACCGCAACGACATACAGGAGCGCCGCGCGCACCGTGCGTTCTGTGATCAACTTGTCGAACGCGACGAGCGCGGCGAGGAACGCGGCGGAGAACAGCGAGTCGGCGTATCCCGACCAGAACTGATACATGACGAGCGGGTTCCAGCAGACGAGCACGACGCCAAGTCCGAAGCTCGCTCGGTTCAACCCCGCACGCTCACCGAACCGGCGGAAGAACATCACGGTCGCCGCGACGAACAGCACGGTGCAGATCGCCGAGGCGATCTGCACCCCCGCGTTGGGGCCGAACGCGCCCACGAACGGAAGCGCGAGCAGCGGGAAGCCCAGACCCTTTCCGTACGGGGAGCTCGGGATGTCCGATACACGCAGTGTTCCGTCGAGCAGCCGGACGCTCATCTTCGCGTAGACCAGCGCGTTTCGCATGATCGGCAGCCGGATGTTCGAGAACGTGATCGCCAGGCCGAGCGCCGTGATGGCCACGCCTGCGAAGACATCTCGTCGCTCCGGACGAACAACTCTTCCGATGCTCATTCATCGAGTTTCGACCCCGGCGAGGGCCAGATCAAGCACCGAGGCGAGGGCATCATGACGTGCACGACGAGCTCCGGAACCGGAATGTGGTGATGCCGGGCGTTCACGCTTTGGTGCTTTCGCGCGACTACAGGACCCGTGCTTTCACGACCACCGCACCACCGCACCACCGCACCAGAGCACCGCATCGACCAACTCGCGGCTGGAGTGGTCCCCTCCTCTTCGAGGTACTTCGTGAGATCCTTGTTGGTCGTGCAGAGTCCGCGATGCGTAGAGCGCACGGCGGCGACTGGCCGCAATGTCCATGCCAGATGCTTTCATCAGGTCCAGAAACACATGAATCGCGGTCGGCGGGCACGCCACCGGAAGCCCTTCCGGCCGTTGGCGAGGACCCCGCGATTCGGATCGGTCCGCAACTGGTGGGGGCGCATTCGGGCGCCTCGACGTAGGCTCGTCACATGGGGCGATCGACCTCGAGCGGCTCGGCCAGCAGGGCGCCGTGGCTGGCGATCACGCGGGCGTAGTAGCGGGCGCTGTCCTTGGGGGTGCGCTCCTGGGTCGCGAAGTTGACGTGGACGATCCCGAAGCGCTTCGAGAACCCGAGCGACCACTCGAGGTTGTCGAGCAGCGACCACACCATGTAGCCCCGCAGGTCGACGCCGAGGGCGATCGCGGCGTGGGCGGCGCGCAGGTGGGCGCGCAGGTACGCGACGCGGAGCGGATCGTGCACCCGGCCGTTCTCGGCGACCGGCGGATCGTAGAACGCCGCGCCGTTCTCCATGACGTAGATCGGCAGGTTGCCGTAGCGCTGCCGGACCCAGACCAGGAGCTCGGTGAACGCGGACGGCACGACCTCCCAGGCGGTCTCGGTATAGGTCGATTGCGGCTGCTTGACGACGGCGGCGCGCAGCGGCCAGACGTTGGGGTCGTGACGGCGGACGCTGCGGGTGTAGTAGTTGACGCCGAGGAAGTCGATCGGCTGGCGGATCAGCACCAGATCGCGCTCGGGCCAGTCGGGCCAGGCGTCGCCGAAGATCTCGGCCATCTCCTCGGGGTAGCGCCCGAAGAAGACCGGGTCGAGGTACTGGCGGTTCATGTAGGCGTCGACCCGGTTGGCCGCGGCGCGATCCGCGGGATCCTGCGAGGCCGGCGTCTGGGGCTCGAGGTTGACGACGAGGCCGATCTGGTGGTGTCCGACCGCGCGATAGACCTGCACCGCGGCCCCGTGGGCGAGCATCATGTGGTGGGAGGCGATCGGCGCCTCGAACCGGTTGCGGTGACCGGGCGCGAGCGCGCCATGCAGATAGCCGCCGTCGGCGACCACCCACGGCTCGTTGAGTGTCGCCCACCGCGGCACGCGATCGTCGAGCCGGCGGAACACGATCTCGGCGTAGCTGGCGAACCACCCGGCGATGTCGCGGTTGAGCCAGCCGCCGAGATCATCGAGCGCGGCCGGCAGGTCCCAGTGAAACAGCGTCACGAGCGGGGTGATGCGGTGGGCGAGCAGGGTATCGACGAGGCGATCGTAGAAGTCGAGGCCGGCGGGGTTCACCGCACCTTTGCCGGCGGGCAGGATCCGGCTCCACGAGATGCTGAACCGGTACGCCTGCAGGCCGAGCGACCGCATCAGCATGACATCGTCGACGTAGCGCCGGTAGTGATCGCACGCGACGTCGCCGGTGTCGCCGTTATGGGTGAGGCCCGGCGTGTGCGCGAAGCGCTGCCAGATGCTGGGCCCGGCGCCGTCGGCCAGCGGCGAGCCCTCGATCTGATAGGCCGACGTGGCACATCCCCACAGGAACTTTTCAGGAAACAGGATCGGCTCGGTCATGGCTGCTTGGAATCTCCGGATCGCGAGATGACGATGGTGACAGGACGTTCGGTGAGCAGGAGTTCGGGCGCGCTGCCGCGCCAGCGCGCGGGCCGGCCGTTGATCCGGGCCGAGCCCGGCGGGCCGTCGAACGGCCACGGGAACACCAGGCCGCCCGGCGGGACGCAGCCCGGACCGACCGCCAGCGTGAGCGCCTGATCGGCCGCGGTCACGGCATACGACAGGAGGCCGAACGGGGTCGGCAGCCGATCGATCGCGAACCCGGCGCCGGTGAACCAGGCCGGCGAGATCCCCGCGGCCAGCACGTACGCGTGGTCGCGCGCGCGCTCGTAGGCGAACAGGTCGAGCGCCGAGCGGGCGTAGTCGGAGTGGACCCAGGCATGCGGCATGTCGCCGACGAAGCGCGGCTCGCGCGGGGCCTTGCCGACGACCTCGGCCCACTGGTGCCAGGCGCGCGGGCGCTGGTCGGCGAGGTACCTCGCGAGCGCGTCCTGGGCGCGGGCGCGCCAGCCGAGCCGGACGAACGTGCCGATCAGGCGCAGCTCGTACGGCGTGTAGGCGGGCTCGGTGCGCGCGACGAGCGCCTGCCAGGCCCGCTCGAACGTGGCGAGGACCAGCGCGGGCGGCAGCGCGTCCTGTTCGCCGCCGGGCGCCAGCGCGATCGTCGTCGAGGTCGCGTCGAAGTCGCCGAGGTCCGCCGCGCCGGGGATGTACGCGACGTGGTGCGCCGCCGCGCTCGCGGCGATCGACGCGATGACGTCGTGCTGGAGCTCGTCACCCTGGGCTGCCAGCCGGGTCGCCGCTTCGCTATCGCCGAGCTCGCCCGCGAGCCACGCCGCGTCCCGGTATCCGGTGATGCCCCAGAAGTCGTCCCAGTAGGAGTACGCCGGCTTCGCCGAGTAGCCCTCGTGGCTGATCGAGGGTGGCAACAGGCCATCGTATGCGCGGCGGTCGGCGGTCCGGTTGGCCCGGGTCCGCTCCGACCGGCGGAGCGCTTCCAGGTAGCGCGCCGCGGCCTCGAGGTGCGGCCAGACCTCGGCGAGGAGCTCGCGATCGTGGGTATAGCGATAGACCTCCGCGGCCAGGTAGATCAGCTCACCGTGGCTGTCGTGCTCGGGGACCGACACGGCGCCGCGCGCCTCGACGCAGCACGGCACGTGGCCCGACGGAAGCTGATACGGCGCATACCAGCGCAGGAACGCCGCGGCGACGTCGGGGTGGCCGAGCCGGAGCAGTGCCTCGCCGATCATCGCGCCGTCGCGGATCCACGCCCGCGCGTACGAGCGCGTGCCGGGCCGCAGGATCGGTCCGTCGCGGGACAGCAGCATGTACGCGAGCGATGACCGCAGGGTCTCGACGATCGACTGGCCCGAAGGGGGGACGCGGAACCCGACGCGATCGAGCTTGGCGTGCCAGAGCTCCCGCGCCGACGCGAGCGCCGCGGCGAACCACGCAGGCGCTGCGGTTGCCGTGGCCGGTGGTTGCGCCGGGGCAGGCGGATCGCCGGCGAGCGGGGCCGTGATCACGACGGTCGCCTCGCCGTGCGGCGCGAGCGCGAGCTCGTAGGCGAGCGCCCCGGAGGCCAGGCCCGACGGATCGACGACCGGGGCCGGCGCGGCTGGAAGCGTTGCGGGGATCGGCGCGAGCGGATAGCCCCCGGCGTGCAGCGGCCACAGCCCGACGCGATCCGGTGGGACCAGCGGGCGCACCGCCGGGACGCCATCGATCGCCATCACTCCGTCGGCCCAGGCGATCTGTTCGATCTGGTGGACGCCGCCGGCCTTGCCGAGCGTCTGGGTCGGCGGGGTGACCTGGAACGGTCGCACGGCGAGCACGAGGCGGGCGGAGAGCGGCGCGGCGGTCCGGTTGCGTAGCGTGTATCGCCCGGCGAGGGTGGCGCTGCTGGCGTCGCCGGTCGCGAGCGCGGTCACCTGCAGCTCCCACGCCGGATCGCGCCAGGTGACGCTGGGGATCGGTAGGTAGCCGTCCTCGAGCGACGGCTCGATCTCGCCCGCGGTGGCCCAGCTGGTGACCTGACCGGCGATCTCGACGAACGGTTCGACGGATGCCCCGGCCGACGCCCCGCCGACGAGTTCGAGCGCGCCGTCCTCGGACAGGAGGCTGTTGTGGCCGGCGCCATCGACACCGGCGATCGTCCAGTACGGCTGCTGTCCCGAGAACCCGCGCGGGAAGCTTCCGCGCGGCATGCGCCTGGCGAGCGCGGCGACGAAGGCGTTGGCGTTTGCGTTCTTGCCCGCGCCGCTCTCGAGATCGACCACGGCGAGCTCGGCGAGCCGGTAGCCGGCCGCGACGCCGCGGGTCAGCTGGAGCCGTACGAACCGCGCGGTCGACTCGGGCAAGAGGAACGGGTCCATACCGCCGTTGCCGCTGGTGACGGCACCGGCCACCTGCCACGCCGCGCCGTCGCGCGACAGCGCCACGGTGTAGTCGGTCGCGAACCCGCCGTCGGCCCACGTAACGAACAGCCCACCGAGATCGCGCTCGCCGCCGAGATCGAGGGTGAAGGTCTGCGCGGCCCCGGCGGCCGGATCGCTGGCCCATGCGGTCGCGGCCTCGCCGTCGATCGCCAGCGCGGGCGCGCCGCCGGCTGCCGACGACGACGCCACGGCATGAGGCACCGGCGGCGAGGTGACGACGGGGCGCGGCCGGAGCGTGAGCTCGTCGATGGCGATCCAGCCCATGCCGGTGGTGTGGTCATCGCCGTGGCCGGCGCTCACCACGACCTCGATCGCCGCGATCCGGCGCAGCGTGTGATCCGCGATCGGTCCCCACGCGAACTCGATCTGCCGGCGCGGGACGATCATGTGGCGCCAGGTCGCCGGAAACGCGAAGTCCTGGCGGTGGAACCACCAGACGTTCTCGCCGGTGTCGTCGATGAGCTTGAGCTCGAAGTTATTCCCGGGGGCCTCGCCGCGCAGCTCGAACGCGAGCTCGAAGTCAGCGGGGAGGTCGAGCGCGAGCGCGCGCCGCGCGACCGCGTAGCCCGCGGTGCCGCGCAGATCGTACGCCAGCCGCAGCGCCTCACCGTGCACGCCCGGGACCGCGACGATCGCCGACGTCACGCCGTCGGATCCGGTGGCGCGCCACGGCGCCAGGTCCTCGAACCCATCGAGGACGCGCGCCTCGCCTGCGACGGCGGCGGGCCGGCACGCCGGCTGCCCGAGCGCGGCGGTCACGATCGCCGCGGTGATCGCAGTTGCCCGGGTCACCCCTTCACGCTCCCGCTGAGCAGGCCGCGCAGGTAGTAGCGCTGGAGCGCGAGGAACACCGCGAGCACGGGGAGGATCGTGACGACGGCGCCGGCCATCATCAGCTCGCTGTCGCCCGCGTGCTCGCGCGCCAGCGCGGCCAGCGCGACGGGCAAGGTCTGGCGGCTGTCGTCGGTCAGGACGATCAGCGGCCACAGGAAGTCGTTCCACGCCCCGAGGAACGCAAAGATCGCGAGCGTCACGAGCACCGGGCGCAGCACGGGCAAGACGACCGACCAGAAGATGCGCGGCTCGCCCGCGCCGTCGAGCCGCGCGGCCTCGAGCAGCTCGTCGGGGAGCGCCAGCGCGTACTGCCGGACCAGGAAGATCCCGAACACGTTGCCGATCGACGGGATCACCACGCCGGCGTAGCTGTTGACCAGGCCGAGCTGCTTCAGCATCAGGAACAGCGGGATCATCGCGACCTGCGCGGGGATGAGCATCACGCCGAGCAGGAGCTTCCACAGCAGGTCTCTGCCGGCGAACCGCAGCTTGGCGAACGCGTAGCCGGCGGAGACGTTGAACGCCAGCGAGAGCAGCGTCGCCGCGGTCGCGACGCCGAGGCTGTTGACCAGGTTGCGCGCGACGTGGCCGCGGGTGAACAGCTCGCGGTAGCTCGCGAGGGTGGGCGCCGCGGGCAGAAGCGGCGGCGGCGACGTGCTCGCCTCGCCCGGCGCCATCAGCGAGACCGAGATCATCCACGCGAGCGGAAACACCGCGACGATCGCGGCGGTGGCCAGCGCGCCGTTGACCAGCCAGGCCTCGGTGCGCCGGGTCAAGGCCGGCTCCACCGCCGCGCGAGCGCGAGCTGGAGCAGCGTGCCGGCGAGCATGATCGCGAACAGCACGAACGCGACCGCCGACGCGAACCCGAGGTTCCACCACTTGAAGCCCTCCTCGAACATGAAGTAGAGGACGCTCGTCGTGCTCTGCGCCGGCCCGCCGCGGGTCATCACGTAGGGCTCGGCGAACAGCTGGCAGTAACCGACCATCGTGAGGATCGTGACCAGGAGCATCGTCGGCGCGAGCGCCGGCAGGGTGATGAAGCGAAACTCCTGGATCCGGGTCGCGCCGTCGAGCCGCGCCGCCTCGTACCGATCGTCGGGGATCGCCTGCAGCCCGGCGACGAAGATGATCATGTTGTAGCCGAAGTTCTTCCACACCGCGAACACGATCATCGCGGGCATCGACCACCGCGGATCGCCCAGCCAGTCGATGGCGTGGATCCCGAACCAGCCGAGCACGTAGTTGAGGAAGCCGTAGCGGGTGTGGAAGATGTAGCGCCAGATCACGGCGACCGCGACGACCGTGGTGACGACGGGCGCGAACAGCGCCGTGCGAAACGCGCCGCGCGCGCGGGCCAGGCGCGCGTGGAGGAGCAGCGCCGTGCCGAGCGAGACCGCGATCGACAGCGGCGCGCCGGCGACCACGAAGAACGCCGTGTTGCCGAGCGCGGTGAAGAACAGCGGCGTCTCGACCAGCCGGCGGTAGTTCGCCAGGCCGATGAACCGCACGTTGCCGAGATCGGCGACGCCGTAGAGATCGAAGTCGGTGAAGCTGAGCGCCAGCGCCGCCAGCACGGGTACGACGAAGAACACGACGATGGCGATCAGCGCGGGCGACACGAACCACCACGCCGCGCGCGGCGGCGCGGTCACGGTTGGCCTCGCGGGTCGTCCCGCTGGCCGAGGATCCACCGCCGCTTCTCGAGGATCTGATCGGCGTGGCCGTCGAGCTCGGCGGCCGCGGCGTCGACGATGGCCGCGAGCTCGGCCGCGGTGGTGGCCGGCGACACCCGCCGGGCGGCGCGCTCGGAGACCACGCGCATCTCTGTCGCGATCCGCTCCCACTCCGGCACCGGCGGGGTGCGCTTGACGCGCTCGAGCTGATCGCGGAACGCGCGGACGTGCTCGTCGGCGAGGCGCGGATCGTCCCAGCTCGTGCGGCGCGGCGGCAGGTTGCCGGTCAGCTCGTAGAACTTGCGCTGGACCTCGGGCCGCGACAGGTACTCGATCAGCTGCCACGCCTCGCGCGGGTGCGCCGCGCGGCGAAATACAACCAGGCTCGAGCCCCCGGCGATCGAGGCGCCGGGGCCGGTCGGCCCCGGCAGCGGAGCCGTGGCCCAGATCCCCTGCTGGGCGGCGGGCAGCCGGCGCTTGAACTCGCCGATGCTCCACGGGCCGTGCAGGAAGCAGCTGAAGTAGCCGCGCGCGAGCTCGTCCCACGGGTTGGGCACCTGGATCTGGGTCGTGACCGGCGCGAGTTGCTCGACGAACATCGACAGGTAGAACGAGAGCGCGCGGCGAAACCCGGCGCCGCGGAAGTTGCCCCACCGGCCGCCCTCGCGGAGCAGCGGCTCGTCCTGTTGCAGCGCGAGTGCGAGCAGCTGCTCGAACTCGTCGAGCGGCAAGAGGATCGCGTAGCGGTCGGCGCCGGCCTGGGCCTTGATCGCGCGCATCGCGCCCTGCCACGCGGGCCAGGTCTGCGGCAGCGTGGCAAACCCGGCCGCGGCGAACCGATCGCGGCGGTAGAACACGAGCCGCGTGTCGACGTACCACGGCACACCATACAGCGTGCCATCGAGCTGGTTGGTCTCCCAGATTCCGGAGAAGTAGTCCGGTGTCCGGACAATCGAGGAACCGGAGACCTGCGCGTCGAGCGGCGCCAGCGCGCCGAGCGTCGCGAGCTCGGGGAGCCACGTGTTACCGAGCTGCGCGAGATCCGGGGTGGCGTCGCCGACGAACGCGGTGAGCAGCTTCTCGTGCGCCGAGGTCCACGGCAGCTGCTGGACGTCGATCCGGATCCCGGGGTGATCGCGCTCGAAGTCGGCGCACAGCTCGGCCGCGACCTCGCCCTCGCGCCCCATGGCCCAGAACCGCACGGTCGTGGGGCCGGCCGCGTCACCGCAGTTGCACGAGACGAGCCCCCCCAGTGCAACGAGCGCCGCGAGGCCGGCCGCGCGCGTCATCGCGCCGCCTCGAGCCAGCCTCCCGTGAACCCGGCGCGCGCGAGCGCTCGTCGCAGGTACGCGCTCTGGCGCATGACCTTCCAGATGAGCTCGCTGCGGTGGTTCTCGATCATCCCGACGATCGGCCCCTGATCGATCCCGAGGTAATCGGCGTCGACCCAGCCGACCCCGGGCACCACGGTACCCGACGCGGGGTGTGCGGCCTGGGGGAAGCTCGGGTTGAATGCATCGACGAAGCCGTACGCGCGATAGATCGCCGCGCCGTAGCGTCGGCGCAGCTCGCGGATCCCGGGCAGCACCAGCTCGGGCGCGAACGGCAGCGACGATATCATCGCGGTCGGCGCCAGCGTGCCGTCGTCGTAAGACGCGAGGCCACGCGCGGCGTAGCCGTGGAGCTCGCGCGGCGTGCCGTGGATCGCCAGCGTCATGTCGCCGGGGCCATCGCATGCAGTCAGCCCCCAAACGTTTGCGCCGTAGTCGGTCCAGCCGCCGGGATTGGCGATCGCGTAGGCCTGCTGCGCATACGTCGCGCGCCGGCTGTTCTCGAAGTAATCGAGGTCGTGCTCCCGCATGAAGCGATCGCGGATGCCGCGGAAGTCGACCCACAGGTGGCTGTACTGGTGTCCGAACAGCGGCGGGAACCCGAGGTGGGCCTGGCCGTAGACGGTCCCCCAGCTCGTGTCGTAGCGCGCGCTCCAGGTGTCCCACGCGGCCGGATCGACCGCGAATACCGGTGATCCCAAGGCGAGCAGGATCACGATCATCGCCTCGTTGTAGCCGATCCAGTCGTAGTCGAGGAAGCCGTGCTCGGGAGTCCAGCCCATCGCGATGCCGGGCGCGCGCGGCTGCATCCACCGCCAGTCGACCCGCGCGAGCAGCGTGTCGGCGATCTGGCGCAGCTCGGCCTCCGCCGGATCGTCCGCGGCGAAGTATTCGCGGCAGAACAAGGCGCCGGCGAGCAGGAGCGCGGTGTCGACCGACGACAGCTCGACGTCCTTGTAGCGGCGGCCCGTGGTCATGTCGAGGAAGTGGTAGTAGAACCCCCGGTAGCCGGTGACGCCCGAGGCGGCGTCGCCCTGCGGCGCATCGCGGAAGAACCGGAGCGTGGCGAGGACGCGATCGCGCGCGGCGGCCCGGCTGACATAGCCGCGCGAGACGCCGACCGGATACGCCGTCAACCCGAACCCGACCGCGGCGATGCTCGAGAACGACGGCGTCGGCGAGCGATCGGGGACGAGGCCCGTCGCCGGATCCGCGGTGCGCCAGAAGAAGTCGAAGGTCCGGCGCTCGAGATCGTCGAGCAGGGCGTCGTCGGCGGCCGGCGCCTGGGCCGGCGAGGCATCCCGGGCGTGACTGCCGCCCGCGCAGCCCGCGGCAGCAGCAACGAGGCCCGCAACGAGCGCGGCAACGCCCCCGGCGTGCGGCCACCGGGAGGCGCGCCGCTCAGAAGCCATACGTGAGCCCGAGCTGCAGGCTGCGGGTGGGTCCGATCAGGACCGACGGCTTGCCGTAGTTCGGGTTGGGATCACCCGTCGCCGGCGCGATGAAGCCATCGTAGCCGCCGTAATTGTACCAGTTGAACAGGTTGAACACCTCGACGAACGCCGCCGCGCGGTGGTGCGGCGCGACCTCGAGGTCCTTGGTGAGCCGGAGATCGATCTGCTTGAACTGGATGAAGCCATCGGCGCGGCCGGCGTTGCGCTTGAACTTGAACTCGGTGGGCCCGAAGCCGGCCGATGCGTCGGCGATGTTGTACGGGTCGCCGCTGCCAAACGCCATCAGCGTCGACAGCTTGAAGCCCACCGGCAGCGCGGTGATCCCGGCGACCACCAGGCGGTGGCGCTCGTCGAGGTTGCCCGGGGTCAGCGGCGTGGCCTTGATCGTCGGGAAGTCGAAGTTGAAGTCGTCGCCGCGGATCTTCGACCAGCCGAGCGTGTAGGTCGCGCTGACGCCCCACGGCGAGGCCGGGGTGTACGGCTTCTCGGCGGTGACGTAGACCCCGGTGAACCGACTCTCGATGTCGTCGGCGGAGATGATCACGTTGCCGAACCCGCCGGGCACCGGGAGGAAGTCGCGGTTACCGGTCGCGTCGCGGTTGGCCGGGTAGAAGCCAGTCCCGTGCTCGCCGCGGATATAGGCAAACGTCGCAGACAGGTTCACCGGGCCGACCGCCCGGCGAACGCCGGCGCTGACCTGGTCGGTGTGCAGCGGCACGGTGTCGTTCTTGAGCAGGTAGATCTCGGGCGGCGGCGCGACGCCGCGGTCGATCAGGCCCTGCAACCCCTGCCTGCTGAGGTAGCTCGGATCCCAGAGGATCGTCGGCTGGCCGTTGCGCGGCTGGCCATCGCGCGAGAACTCGAACGTGCGGACGTTGTATCCGAGGCGCAGCCGCTCGTTGATGCCGGGGTTGTACAGCGTGCGGTCGAAGTACCGCCCGGCCCCGCCGAACACCACGGTCTTCTGGTCGCCGAGCACGTCGTACGAGGCGCCGAGCCGCGGCTGGATCTCGCCGAGGTAGATCGGGCGCTGCGAGCCGTCGGTGAGGTAGTCGTTGACCGGGAAGAAGTCGGGGCCGTTGTGCTGGGCAACCGTGGCCGCGAGCTCGGTCACCGCGGCGCGGACATCCGCCGGCGTCTTGAAGTCGTTGTCGAACGGGTTGGTCTCGATGTCCCAGCGCAGGCCGAGGTTCAGGGTGAGCTGGCTGTTGATCGACCAGTCATCCTGCCCGTAGACGCCGATCTGCGTGTTGTTCGAGGTCACCCGTGGATCGCCGACGCCGAACTGTGCCTGGAACGGCGCGTCGAAGTCGAGGTTGTTCGCGGGATCGACGCGATACGAGAACAGCGGATTGCCATACAGCGCGGTGTCCACCTGATAGTGCTGGAGCGCGAGCTTGGCGCCGGCCTTGAACTGGTGATGGCCGGCCGCCGTCACCGTCGGGAACGTGACGTCGTCGCGGAACATGACCGTGCGCTGATCGACGTCCTGATCGGTGTCGCGGCCGCCGATCCGGATCACGCCGGCATAGTCCTGCTCGACCAGATCCGGATTCTGGGCCGTGGGGTTGAACTGCCACGCCAGGAACTCCGCCTTCGCCTCGTTGACCAGCCCGCTCTCGGCGCGCCACTGGTGGTGCAGCGAGGCGGTCAGCGTGTTGTTGCGAACGTTGTCGGCGTTGACGAAGCTGGTCTGGCCGCCGAAATCGCGAATGTCGGTCTCGCGGCGCAGGCTGAGGCTGAGATCCACGGTGTGGTCGGGATCGGGCAGCCAGGTCAGCTTGCCGAACCCGAGGTGCTCGCGAAACGGGCTGGTGAAGCTGCCCTGGTACTGGCCGAACCGCATCAGGTTGGCCGGCGTGGTGTCGCCGAGCGTGACCTGGTTGGCGCGGTTCTGATAGTTGCCCTCGTAGGTCGCGAGCCAGAACAGGTGGTCCTTGATGATCGGTCCGCTGAGCAGGCCGCCGGCCTGGTAGCGCGCGTACTCCGGCTTGGGCTGCATCAGCTTCTCGGCGAACGGATCGATCGAGGTCAGGTCGCGGTTCTGGAACGAGCCGTACAGCTCGCCGTGCACGTCGTTGCCGCCGGACCGCGTGACCGACGAGATGATCGACGTCCCGGCCTGCTCGTACTCGGCCTTGAAGTTCTGGGTCAGCACGCGAAACCCGGCGATCGCCAGCTGCGGGAACGGATTGCCGCGGCTCGCGTCCTGGCCGACCACGCCGCCCGGGTTGACGTTGTTCTTGAGGCTCACCCCGTCGATGAACACGTTGGTCTGCTGCGCCGGGAGCCCGCCCGACGAGAAGTTCTTGTTGAACTCCTGATCGGAGACCCGCACGCCCGGCGCCAGCTGCGCGAAGTTCAAGAAGTTGCGGTTGCTCTGCGGCAGGTCGTGGATCTGCTCGAGGCTCACGTCGGTGGCGACCTCGGACGTCTTCACGTCGAACCGCTTGCCCGACAGCTCGATCCGCTCGGAGCCCTTGAGCGCCGGCGCGGCGACGTCGAGATCGACCTCGATCGTCTGGCCGATGCCGAGCTCGACGAACTCGGTGGTCTCCTTGCCGCTCCCGGCCGTCACCGCGAGCAGGTATTGCCCCGGGGGCAGCCCGGCGAGCACGTAGGTCCCGTCGCCGCCGGTGGTGACCGCGACGACCGCGTCGGTGGTCAGGTTGGTCGCCGACACCTTGGCCTGCGGCTGGCGTTCGGGGCCGTTCGCGATCCTGCCCTGGATCGTCCCGGTGACGCGCTGCGCGTGCGCCGGCGCGACCGCGAGGAGCCACAGGCCCAGCGCGGCGACGATCGCGGCGCCGAGCGCTCCGGCGGAGCCCGCCGGGTGATCAGCGACGCCGCTGCGTCGGCGTGGGTCCGGCGGTCCGGGCGGTCCGGGTAGCGGGGGGATGTTCTGGGCGTGTGCGGGATTTGTGGCGGTGGTGTTGCTGTTCATCCTGGCCTCCGTCCCTGACCGATGGGCGTTCGACGGGCTGCGTGCGTGGTACCGCTGGGCCGCACGACTCGCGAACGACGAGCTCCGGCAGGAACTTGATGGTGGCGGCGCGTGGGGTATCCGGCGCCGCGATCTCGGCGGCGAGCTGGTTCACGGCGCCGCGTCCGAGCTCGATGATCGGGACGCGCATCGTGGTCAGCGCCGGGCGAGCGAACGCCGCGAGCGGGATATCGTCGAACCCGGCGACCGCGATGTGGCCGGGGACGGCGAGGCCGAGCGCGCCGAATGCCGCGAGGCACCCGATCGCCATCACGTCGTTGGCGGCGAACACCGCGGCCGGACGCGGCGTCCTGGCGGCGAGCTCGCGACCGGCCGCGTACCCCGAGGTCTCGGTGAAGTCGCCGCGGATCACCACGGGGCGCGCGGACGGCAGCGCCGCCGCCAGCTCGTCGCGGTAGCCGCGCTCGCGCTCGTGCGAATCGAAGTTGCGAGCCGGTCCGGCGACGTGCGCGATCGTCCGGTGGCCGCGCGCGACGAGGTGGCGGACCATCGCGCGCGCGCCGCTGTAGCTGTCGATCGCCAGGGACGACGACACGCCGTCATCGACCCGGCTGTTGATGAACACCGCCGGGACCTCGGCGTCGATCTTGCCGAGCCCCGCCGCGTCGAGCTCCGGCGCCAGCACCAGGAGCCCCTCGACGCGGCCGCGCATCGCGCGGATCGCCGCGGCCATCTCGGCCGCGTTGCCGTGCGAGCTCGACAATAGCAAGTGCAGGTGCTGCTCGCGGGCCGCCGCATCGATCCCGCGGATCAGCTCCGAGAAGAACTCGCCGTAGAGGTCCGGCAGGAGCACCCCGATGACGTGGGTGCGCTTGGTGATCAGGCTCCGCGCCGTGGTGTGCGGGACGTAGCGCAGCCGGTCGATCACCTCGATGATGCGCTGCCGGGTCTCGGGCGTGACGTTGGTGTGGCCGTTGACGACCCGCGAGACCGAAGCGACCGAGACATGCGCCTCACGCGCGACGTCGGTGATCGTCGTAGCGTGGGGCTTCGTGGCTGAACGGCGGGTCCTCATGTAATCGATTACATTGTGCGGTGTAATCGTTTACATCACGGTTCGCCGAAACGTCAATCACTTCGTGGAATCACTTCTGTATGGTGCAGGCATGTCCGACGACCCGCACGCCCGCCTCGACCCGCTGCGCACCGAGCTCGGTCAGATCGATCGCGAGATCCTGGCGCTGGTGGCCAGGCGCCAGGCCGTCGCGCAACGCATCGGCCAGGTCAAGCGCGACGCCGGGATCCCGACCCGGGACTACCGCCAGGAGAAGGACGTCGTCGAGCGTGCGCGGATCGCGGCGGTCGAGCATGGCCTGCCGGCCGCGCTCGGCGAGGAGCTGATCCTCGCGCTGATCCGCGGCTCCTTGACGGTGCAGGAGAAGGACACCGTGGCCGCGACCGCCGGGGGCAGCGGGCGTCGCGCGCTCGTGATCGGCGGCGCCGGTCACATGGGGCGCTGGTTCGTGCGCTACCTCGGCGCGCTCGGCTTCGTCGTCGAGATCGCCGATCCCAGCGACGGTCCGGCCGGCATCCCCAACCACCGCGACTGGCAGGCCGTGACGCTCGATCACGAGCTGATCGTGATCGCCGCGCCGATGCCGGCGACCGCCCGGATCCTCGAGGCGATGGCCGCGGCCCCGCCCAAGGGCGTCGTGTTCGACGTCGGATCGCTCAAGTCGCCGCTGCGGCGCGGGCTCCACGCGCTCCGCGCGGCCGGCGCGCGGGTCACCTCGGTGCACCCGATGTTCGGCCCCGATACCGAGCTGCTCAGCGGGCGCCACGTGATCTTCATCGAGGTCGGCTCGCCGGAGGCGACCGCCTGGGCCCGCGCGCTGTTCGAGCCCACGATGGCGACGCTCGTCGAGATGGACCTCGAGAGCCACGACCGCTTGATCGCCTACGTGCTCGGGCTGTCGCACGCGCTCAACATCGCGTTCTTCACGGCGCTCGCCGAGAGCGGCGAGGCGGCGCCCCGGCTCGCGACGCTGTCCTCGACGACCTTCGACGCGCAGCTCGGGGTCGCGGCCAAGGTCGCCGGCGAGCACCCCGATCTGTACTTCGAGATCCAGACGCTCAACGACTACGGCACCGAGTCGCTGGCGGCGCTGCTCTACGCGGTCGAGCGGCTGCGCTCGGTGGTTCGCGCCGGAGACCTCGAAGGCTTTCGCGCGCTCATGACGCGCGGCAAGAGCTACCTGAAAGAGCGCTCGCAGCGCTAGCCGACAGCGATTCCAGGGCTGCACGCAGTCTCGGGCGATCGGTCCCGGCTGTGAAATACCAGGCTCTATGATTGCGGCCCATCTCTCCCTCGGGGCTGACGGTGGTTCGGCCGACGGCTCACAGCATGCCGTGCGCGCGGAACCAGGCGACCGCGTCGCCCAGCGCCCGGTCGAGCGGACCGCAGGCATAGCCGAGCTCGCGGGCGGCCTTGCGGCTGTGGAACCGGAACTTGTCCGTATACGCGTAGCGGATCTGGGTCGAGTTGACGAGCGGCTCCCCGCCGCGGCGTTCGACGTGATCGCCCCACTTGCCGAACAGCCAGGCCGCGGCCCGGGGCACGCGCAGCCGCGGTGGACGGGTGCCGGCGACGCGTGCGATCGCGCGCATCACGTCGCCGTAGGTCATGTCGTGGCCCCCCAGGATGTAGCGCTCGCCGCGCCGGCCCTTGTGCCACGCCGCGATCATGCCGCGCGCGACGTCGCGGGCGTCGACGAAGTTGTTGTAGCCGGGGGTCCAGCCGGGGACGCGGCGGCGGGCCACGTCGATGATCAGCCGGCCCGAGCTGGGGCGAGCGTCGCGCGGGCCAAACATGTAGGTCGGATTGACGATCACGGCGTCGACGCGGTCCCGGGCGGCGTGCACGACGTCCTCGGCGCGGCGCTTGGTGACCGCGTAGGCGTCCTCCAGCCCCTCGGCTGGAAAATTCCAGGTCGCGGTCTCGTCGCACGGCTGGCCATCGGTGGACAGCCCCACGGCGACCACCGAGGAGGTGTGGACGAGCCGCGGGACCTTGGCCGCGATCACGGCCTCGATCACGTGGGCCGTGCCGGTCACGTTGGTCGCGGTCATCTCGGCGGTGACCGTGCGCTTGACGGTGACGGCCGCCGCGCAGTGAAACACGCACTCCGCGCCGGCGAACGCGCGGGCCATCGCCTCGGTCGATCCGAGCTCGGCGTCATGCCACTCGATCGCGAGATCATCGAGCTGTGAGATCTTGCTGCCCGTGCGGCGGATCGCGACGACGTGGTGGCCGGCGGCGGTGAGCTCCGCGGCGAGGTTTCCGCCGAGCAGGCCGCTGGCGCCGGTGATGGCAACACGTGACATCCGCGGAGCTTGGCATGTGCCGAACGGTCACGGTGTGCGCGGCGGCGCGATCGTGTCGCTGCAACCAGGTGAAACCGGCACGGCCTGCGCGTACGGCGCTTGCAATGGCGGACGGGGATGGCGCCTCCCCACGTTGCGAGCTTGACGCCCACGCTGATGGCGCGGTTGCGCGACGCCACCGCGATGGCGCGCGATCGCGAGCCTCTCGGTGGTCGGGTCTCACGGCTCGACTACCGGCTCTATCTGGGTCGGATGTACGGGTTTCATGCCGCGATCGAGGGCGCGCTGATGGCGTCGGCCCAGGTTGCCGCGGTCGTCCCCGACGCGGCGATGCGCAACCACAAGGCCGCGCTGCTCGCCCACGATCTCATCGCGCTCGGGGCTTCGCCTCGCGACCTGGCGCAGCTGCCGCGGATGACCCTGGCCGTTCCGTTCGCGCTCCCCGAGGCCCTCGGCTGGGCGTACGTCGTCGAGAGCATGACCCTCGGGGGCAAGCAGCTGGCGCGTCACCTCGCTCGTCAGATCCCCTCGGAGATCGAGCACGCCTCGGCGTACCTCGGGTGCTACGGCGACGAGGCGCCCGAGCGCTGGCGAGCGTTCGGCGCGGCGCTCGACGGCTGCGAACCGGCCCTGCGCGACGGCGACCGCGTGATCGCCTCGGCGCGTGAGGGCTTCCTCGAGCTGCGCGCCTGGGTGCGCCCGGCGCGGAAGCCGCAATCGACGCGAATCCGCGCGTGATCCGACCGCGCGTGGCCCGCCCGGTCGGCTCCCGTCGGCCGGCGGGCGCCGCCGCTAGTCCTGATAGAGCCGGACCCGCAGCAGCGAGAGCAGCTGATCGGTGTCGACGGGCTTGGTGATGTAGTCCGACGCACCGGCTTCGAGGCACTTCTCGCGGTCGCCATGCATCGCCTTGGCGGTCAGCGCGATCACCGGGAGGTCCTTCCACGCCGGGCGCTCGCGGATCTTGCGCAGCGCCTCGTAGCCGTCCATCTCCGGCATCATGATGTCCATCAAGACGATGTCGATCTGGGCGTTGTCCTCGAGCTTGGCGAGCGCGCGGCGGCCGTCCTCGGCGTAGAGCACGTGCATCTTGTAGCCCTCGAGCAGCGAGGTCAGGGCGAAGATGTTACGGAGATCGTCATCGACGACCAGCACGGTGCGCTTGGCGAGCTGCGGATCACTCTTCGCGAGCCGGCGCAGCACGCGCTGCTGGCGCTCGGGCAGGTTGGCCTCGACGCGGTGCAGGAACAGCGCGGTCTCGTCCAGCAGCCGCTCCATCGAGCTGACGTTCTTGACGACCACGGTCCTGGCGAGCTCGTGCAGGCGCTGCTGGTCGTCGGGGGGGAGCTCGCGCCCGGTGTAGACGATCACCGGCAGCCGGTGGTGCCGCGGGTCGGCCTTGATCTGCGCGATCAGCTCGAAGCCCGACATGTCGGGCAGCCGTAGACCGAGCACGACGCAGTCGTAGTCGCGCTGCGCGAGGGCCTCGAGCGCGGCCTCCCCCGAGGTGGTGCTGGTGGTGGAGACATCGCCCTCACTGAACAGCTCGAGGATCGCCTGGGCCTGCGCCGGATCGGGCTCGGCGACGAGCAGGTGCTTGATCGGCTTGTCGATGAAGGCGTGGATCTCGGCCAGCGCCGCCTGGAGCGCTTCGCGGGTGACCGGCTTGTGGAGGAACCCGTGCGCGCCGTACGACAGGCTACGGCGCTCCTCGTCGAGGCTGGCGATCACCTGCACGGGGATGTGCCGCGTCGCCGGCTCGTGCTTGAGCCGATCGAGGAGCACCCAGCCGTCGACGTCGGGTGGCTGGAGGTCGAGCGTGATCGCGTCGGGGGTGACGGCGCGCGCGAGCTCGAGACCCTGCATGCCGGCGGTCGCGACGATGCCCTTGAAGCCGGCCTGCCGGCCGATCTCGAGCAAGTTCGCCGCGAACGTCGGGTCGCCCTCGATCATGAGCAACACCCGGTCGCCGGGCTCGAGGTGATCGTAGTCGTCGGATACCGAGCGGGCCAGCGGCGGGGCCGGCAGCTCGTTGACCGTCGGGGTGGTCTCGTTCTGCCGCGGCTTGACGCCCACGACGTCGACCGCGGATGACAGGACGAGCCCGGCGCGCCGGGGCTCGCGGATGGTCGCGGCGTAGATGGTCGGCAGGTACAGCGTGAACGTGCTGCCGGTCCCGAGCATGCTCTCGGCGCGCAGCTCGCCGCCGAGCAGGCCCGCGATCTCGCGGGAGATCGACAGCCCGAGGCCGGTCCCGCCGTACTTGCGGCTGGTCGAGCCATCGGCCTGCTGGAACGCCTCGAAGATCAGCCGCTGCTTGTCCTTGGGGATGCCGATGCCCGAATCGGACACCGCGAACGCCAGCACCTCGGGCGCCACGCGATAGATCCGCAGCTTGACCCAGCCGCGCTCGGTGAACTTCATCGCGTTCGAGAGCAGGTTGCGCAGCACCTGCCGGAGCCGCATGTCGTCGGTGTCGATCGATGACGGCAGCTCCGGGTCGAGCTCGACGGTGAACGTCAGGCCCTTCACCTCGGCGACCTGCCGGAACGTCTGGTCGACGTAATCGCGGAGGTTACCGAACCGAACGGCCGACACCTCGACCGTCATCTTGCCGGACTCGATCTTCGCGAGATCGAGGATCTCGTTGATCAGGGTCATCAGATCCGTGCCGGCCTGGCGGATCGTGTCGGCGTAGCGGATCTGCCTCTCGGTGAGGTTGCCGTCGCCGTTGTCGGCGAGCTGGCGCGACAGGATGAGCAGCGAGTTGAGCGGCGTGCGCAGCTCGTGCGACATGTTCGCGAGGAACTCCGACTTGTACTTCGAGGTCAGCGCGAGCTGCTCGGCCTTCTCCTCGAGCTCCTGGCGGGCCAGTTCGACCTCCCTGTTCTTGCGCTCGACCTCGGCCTTCTGTTCGGTCAGCCGGACGGCGGTCTCCTCGAGCTCCTCGTTGGTCTGCTGCAGCTCGTTCTTGCCGTTGCGGAGCTCCTCGGTGAGGCTCCGCGACTCGCGGAGCAGCTCGTCGGTGCGCATCGTCGCCTCGATCGTCGCGATCACGATGCCGAGCGACTCGAGCATCTGGCCGAGGAACGCGAGCTGGATGCCAGAGAACTTCTCGAACGACGCGAGCTCGATGACGCCCTTGACCTCGCCCTCGAACGGGATCGGCACGACGACGATCGCGCGTGGCGGGGCCTCGCCGAGCGCCGACGAGATCTGGATGTAGTCCGGCGGGACCTTGCTGAGCACGATGCGCTTGCCCTCGAGCGCGGCCTGGCCGACCAGGCCCTGCCCGAACCGCCACA
>Ga0308176_10000252_pt1 | contig 36991 bp, 31 predicted proteins | sample PhyCR2_3_FD_203890 | JGI IMG/M metagenome (GOLD analysis project Ga0308176, IMG submission 203890) | Soil microbial communities from UC Gill Tract Community Farm, Albany, California, United States - DLSLS.C.R2 | ecosystem: Environmental > Terrestrial > Soil > Agricultural land | place: USA...
GTTCGCGTCGGCCTGCGCGATGACCGACGACGGCGCGGTCACCACGACGATGACCGACGACGAGATCCGGGTCTCCAACCATATCCGGACCTGCACCTCGGCGACCGACGAGGTGCGCTGCCACGCGCGGGTGCTGGTCGACGCGGCCGGCGTCATACGGGCCAACGCGACCCCGGCGGGCTTCGGGCCCACCCAGCTGCGCTCCGCCTACAAGATCACCGGCACGGGCAGCTCGAGCATGATCATGGCGATCGTCGATGCGTTCGGCTATCCGAACGCGGAGAGCGACCTGGCGACCTATCGATCCACGTTCGGCTTGCCACCGTGCACGACCGCGAACGGGTGCTTCCGGAAGGTCGACCAGAGCGGCGGTACGAACTTCCCCGCCCTCGACGTTTCATGGGCGCAGGAGTCGGCGATCGACCTCGACATGGCAAGCGCGCTCTGCTCCAGCTGCAAGCTGATCCTGGTCGAGGCCAACAGCGCGAGCTTCGCCGACCTCGGGGCCGCGGTGAACGAGGCCGCCAGCCTCGGGGCGCACGTGATCAACAACAGCTATGGCGGCAGCGAGTCGGGTACGGCGACCCTCGAGGCGCCGTTCAACCACGCCGGCATCGCGATCACGGCGAGCTCGGGGGATGCGGGCTTCGGGGTCGAGTTCCCGGCGTCGTCGCCCCACGTCATCGCGGTCGGCGGCACGTCGCTCAAGACCGCGACCAACACGCGCGGCTGGACCGAGACGGTGTGGAGCGGCGCGGGCAGCGGCTGCAGCACGATCTTTGCCAAGCCGACCTGGCAGACCGATACGGGGTGCTCGAAGCGCACCGTGGTCGACGTCGCGGCGGTCGCGGATCCCAGCACCGGTGTGGCGGTGTTCGGCCCGAACTCGTCGACGACCTCGGCCTTCATCGTGGCCGGCGGGACCAGCGTCGCCGCGCCGCTGATCGGCGCGATCTACGCGATCAACGGCGGCACGGTGAGCTCCGGGTCCAATCCGTACGCCCATACCAGCTCGCTGTTCGACGTGACCTCGGGTACGAACAGCGGCTTCGGCTGCAACCCCTCCTACCTGTGCACCGGGAAGACCGGCTACGACGGCCCGACCGGCCTCGGCACGCCGAACGGAATCACCGCGTTCTGAGCGCGCCGCATCGTCGAAGCGGCCCCCGCGGGTACGCGGCCACGGCCACCGTCAGCTCGGGCGTCGGCGCTAGCGAGCGCCCCCGGACGATCAGTAGCGCTGCATCTGCTGGGCGTAGGCGTGCTGGGGGACCCACAGCGGATCGACGAACGTCTGCGCGAGGACGACGGTGATGTTGTCGGTGCCGCCGTTGTTGTTGGCGGCGCGGATCAGGTTCTCGGCGACGACCTCGAGCGAGTCGCCCGACGTCATGATCTCGCGGATCATCCAATCATCGACGAGATCCGACAGGCCGTCGCAGCACAGGAGGAAGATGTCGTTGTGCTCGGGCGGCATCGTGTGGTGCTCGATCTCGACGTTGGCGTCGAGGCCGACCGCCCGGATGATCACGTTCGACGTCGCGGGGCCCAGGGTGCCGATCAGGTCCGGCCGGTCCTGGTAGAGATTGCGCAGCGAGTGATCGCGCGTCAGCTGCTGGAACTGCCCGTGGCGCAGGAGGTACGCGCGTGAGTCGCCGCAGTGGCAGACGTGGACGATGTTCTCCTCGAACCGGAGGCCGACGGCGGTGGTCCCCATGCCGTGACACGCCGGATCGCTGAGCGAGCGCTGGTACACGGCGGCGTTGGCGGCCTTCATCGCCGCGACCAGCTGCTCCTGCCCCGGAGCGGGCGCTGGGTCCCCGGTCTTGAGCGAATGGACGATCGTGCGGATCGCAATGTCCGAGGCAACCTGCCCCGACGCATGTCCACCCATACCGTCACACACGACGTACACGCCGAGGAAGTCGTCGTAGTACATCGCATCCTCGTTCTGGGTGCGCTGCGCTCCGACATCGGTTCGCCCGACGGCACGGAGGAGGAACCGCTCGACAGGAATCGGGCGGGGCCCCATCACCGCGCAGCCCCTTCCGGGCAAACCAGCATCATACGATCTACGCTGCTATCCCAGCATACCTTCCTCACTCCGTCACCCGTCTGTTGGGCATCTTAATGTCGGCCCAGGGGCGGCGGCGGTAGTCGCGCCCCTCGCGGAGCACCTCGCGCGCCTGGTGGAACGGAGACTTATCGAGCGGCGGCAGGGTCCACCGGGTCGCCATGGCCTGGGCCACCATGGCGACGATGTCGAGCCGCTGCTCGGCAGCCATGTCGACCCTCTCGAAGGTCTTGTCGAAGTCGAGCTCGGGGCGATGCAGGTCGCGCAGCAGGGCCTGGGGCGTACGCTCCCGGAGGTCGTCCTCCACGAATGCGGGGCGTTCGTAGTCTCTCGGCTCGGCCACCGCGTGCTGGCGCTCGATCAACGGCAGGTCGATCCTCACGATGTCCGGATCGACCCGAACGTCGATCAGCGGCTTGAACATGCTCACCTCGGCGATAGGCTCGACGCGGCGGCGATGGGCTTCGAGCATGGCGGGATCGACCGCGGCGATCGCGGCGGCGTGCCGCTTGCGGATGGCGAGGCGCTCCTCCTCCTCCTTGGCGGCCGGGGTAGGCTCGACCGTTTGCTCGGCGACCTGCTCGAACGACGGCAACTTGAACCATCGCTCGAGCTCGGCGCGCGTCGCCTCGTCGATCAGATCCTTGACCTTCTTGTCGTCTTGGTTCTCGGCCATCGCTCGCTCAGAGCTGGAGCACGATCACGTAGGCGAGCGCACCGACGGCGACCCCGATCACGAGGCTCACGATCCAGAACAGCGTCGAGGCGCCGTGCTGGATCGCCCCGGTGCCGGCGGGCTGGACGGCCTGCCCGGTACGCGCGACCGAGACGACGCCTTCGCTCGGTTGCAGCATCACCGTCTTGTTCGGACCCGAGGATGCGGCGCCACCGGGCGGCATCTGCGGCATCGGCGGATAGCCGGGCGGCATCATGGGCCCCCCCGGGCCGCCGGGGCCAGGCTGCATCAGCTGACCTCCCATGATCGGCGGCGCCATGCCTGCGACGATCGTCTTCTGCATCGCCGATGCGGGCTGGAAACCACCCGGTCCCGGTGCGCCTTGGGGCATCCCGCCTTGGGGCATCCCGCCTTGGGGCATCCCGCCTTGGGGCATCCCGCCCTGGGCAAACGGGCTTGGCTGCGCGATCATCGTCTTTTGTTGCGGTGATGCCTGCATCGGTGCACCGCCACCCTGCGGCTGCATGCCCTGCATGCCCGGTGGCTGCATGCCGGGCGGCTGCATGCCCTGCATGCCGGGCGGCTGCATGCCCTGCATACCGGGTGGCTGCATGCCCTGCATGCCCGGTGGCTGCATGCCGGGCGGCTGCATGCCCTGCATGCCCTGCATGCCGGGCGGCTGCATGCCCTGCATGCCGGGCGGCTGCATGCCGGGCGGCGGCATACCCGGCAGGCCCGGAGGTGGGCCGCCCGCGATCATCGTCTTCGGCATGCCGCCGGCCCCGATCGACATCCCGCCCTGCGTGAGTTCGGCGAACACCTGCTGGCAGTGCTGCATCATCTCGCCGGAGCTCTGATAGCGCCGGGCCGGGTCTTTCTCGAGGGCGCGGCGGACGATCTGCTGCACCGAGTACGGGATGCTTTGCGGCAGCGGTGGGATCGCGCCGTGCAGGTGCATCTGGATCACCGACATCGGGTTCTCGTCGTTGAACGGCACGTTGCCGGTCAGCATCTCGAACGCGAGGATGCCGAGCGCATAAAGATCGGAGCGCGCGTCGAGCGGCAGGCCACGGCCTTGCTCGGGCGACATGTACTGCGGCGTCCCGAACACGACGCCGGCTTGCGTCTTCATCCGATCGCCTTCGAGCAGCTTGGCGACCGAGAAGTCGAGCAGCTTCACGAAGTCCGGCGAGCCGGCCATGTTCAGCAGGAACACGTTGTCGGGCTTGATGTCGCGGTGAATGATGCCGATCGAGTGCGCTTCGGCGAGCGAGGCGCAGCACTGGATCAAGACCTTCACGACGCGCTGGGGCGCGAGCGGCCCCTTCGACACCGCGTCGCGCAGCGACGAGCCGTCGAGGAACTCCATGGTCATGAACAACCGGCCATCCGCGGTCTGGCCGAAGTCGAACATGCGGATCGTGTTGGGGTGGGCCAGGCGTGAGCACGCCTTGGCTTCGTTGTAGAAGCGCTGGACCCACGTCTGGTCGCCCGCCATCTGGGCGTTCAGCATCTTGATCGCGATCACGCGATCGATCGACGTCTGGCGCGCCTTGTACACCACGCCCATGCCGCCCTCGCCGATCCTCGCGAGGATCTCGTAGCGGCCGTCGATGACCTTCCCGACGAAGGGGTCCTGGCTCACGGTGCGCTGAGCCTTACGCGAGAATTCGTCGCCAGCTGATCGGTGGACAGGTGGACCTTGCCGCTCGAGACGTTCTTGTCGACGTGCAGTCCCGAGACCTCGCCGCCGGTGAGCGGCTGATCGCTGTCGCCACGCAGGACGGTCGCGCGCCACTTGTCCTGTACGCCAGAGTTGGTCCCCGCGCCGATCGTGATGATCACGTCGGACCCCGAGACCTTGTTACCGATGATGCGGGCGATGACGGGCGGAATCTTGACGTTGTCGCAGTTCGGGTTCGCCGGATCGGGGTTCTTCGGATCCGGACACTTCGGGAACACCGTCTTGCACGACCTGACCTCGCGCCTGGGCGGGTTGGGGCATGGCATCGTTGCCTGGCATGCGGGGATGTTGGCATCCGGCGGGTTCGGACACTTGTCCTTGCAAGCCGGCCAGCCGGGAGGTGCGCCGGCGTCCGGGCACACCGACTTGCATAGCGGGTTCTTCGGATCGAACGCGAAAGGATCGCACGGGACCTCGACGTCGGGCACCGCGGCGAGCTTTGGCGGATCGGGAATCTCGAGCTTGAGCGGATCGAACGGAAGACCGGACTTCCCCTCCTTGAACTCGGCGGTGAGCCGGTACTTGCCGGCGTCGCCACGCCCGACGGCGTAGACCCGGACGAAGTACTTGCCCTTCGCAGCTTCGACGGTCGCGGTCCGGACCCGGCCCTTGCTGCGCTTCTTGCTCGTCTTCGCCGACTGGACGACCGGCTGGTTCCACTCATCGAAGACATCGAAGGCGAGCTGGAGGCCCGGCCGCGGCGGCGTCCACGACAGCTTGAGATCGAGGGTGCCGCGCTGCTTGTCGGGCAGCTCGATCAGCTTCCAGTCGACGCGGTCGCCGCCGGGATACGTGACGATGCCCGACGCCTTTCCCTCGCCGTTCTCGAGCGTGAGCGGCCTGGCGCCCTTCTCCTTGCCATCGTTGCCCGTGCTGGCGTCCTGCGGGACGTTGTGCGCGCATGACGCGGCAAGGATCGCAAACCCTATGAGACAGCCCCTTGGGCCCACCAAGTTCCCGAGCATAACGTTGGTGTTACGCTAATTGGCGCGTGATCGCAAGGGCTTAGGGCGATAGGTCAGGCCCACGCCACATTTTACAGCAGCCCGTAGGAACACATCGTCGCTGCGCCAACCACCAGCGGCGCGCGGTTGCTGCGATCGGCCCGGTGATCAGCCGTCCGACCGGCACGGAGGCAGGCGCATCGGCGGCGTGAGCTAGGGCGTGAGCGTGACGGTGCCGGCCGAGCTCTTGATCTGATCCGGCGTCGCCGCGACGGTCGCGGAGCACGTTTGCTCGTTGCAGTGATCGGTCGTGAACTGGGCCGAGATGCCGTTGATCTTGCCCTTCATGTTGTCGGCCGCGCCGCTGGCCTTGCCGCGCCCGACGGTGATCTGCGTGCCACCGGACACGACATGGATGCCGATGATCCGAGCGGTGAGCGTCGTGGCGGGCGGCGGATCGGGCGCCTTGGGGGTGGGGGCCTTGGGGCCCCTGTGGACCACCACGACCGGCTTGTCCGGCTTGTAGTTGCGCGGCGTGTCGTCCTGGAGCGGGACCAGCGGCAGCACCGGCACGAACGGCACCTCGGCGGGGAAGTTGCTCTTCACCTCGGCGGCGGCGGTCGGCTTGAACGAGGCGTGCAGGACGAAGTCCGCGGTGTCCATGCGGCCCTGCAGGTAGAGATGGATCAGGTACTTACCGGGCGGGAGATCGACCAGCGTCTTCTTCTTGGTGAGCTCGTGTGCGTCTCCGTCCTCGAGATCGGCCTTCCCGATCACGTGGAAGCTCGGGTCGAAGACCTCCATCCCGAGATCGAAGTCATCGTTGACGGCGTCGCCGGGCGGCGTGATCTCGAGCATCAGCGAGAGCTGGCCGTTCGCCGGCAGGTCGACCTGGAACCACCTGGCGCGCCGCATGTCGGGGTACGAGACCTCGCCGTCGGCCTTGGCTTCCATCTTGTCGTCGAACTTGAGCACCTTGGGCTTCTTCCAGGGCTTGGCTTCCTTGGGCTTGTAGCCGTTGTGCGTCGGGATCTGCGGACCACCACACGCCATCAAGGCGATCGATATCGAGACAATCCACCGCATGCGCGGAACACTACCATGGGGTTGCCAGAGACTGCGGCCGATGGCACATGGCCAGGGTGAAGTCGTGGATGCTCGTCCTGGTGGCGTCCCTGGGGGGGTGCGATCGAGAGCCTGCTGACGCTGGCAAGCCCGTGACCGGCGCGTCGCTGTTCGCGTCGCTGTGCGCGGCCTGCCATGGTCCCGACGGCAGGCCGCCCGAGGCGATGATCGTCCGGCTCGGGGTCCACGATCTCACCGCCGCGGAGTTTCGCGCGCGGGTCACCCCGGGGCTCGTCGAGCAGCAGGTCCGCAAGGGGTCCAAGACCAAGCTGATGCCGGCGTTCGAGGGCGCGCTCGACGACGCCCAGATCAAGGCGGTGGCGGCGTACGTCGCATCGCCGCAGTTCCTCGCACGGCCGTGAGCTCGGCGGCCACGAATGGATCGGGATCGGCGTGCGCGGCGAGCACCTCGTCGGCGCCGAGCTGGGCGAGCGCCCACACCGCGTGACCGCGAACCAGCGGCGCGCGGTGGCCGAGCAGCGCGACGAGCGCCGGGATCGCGCGCGGATCGTGCGTGTTGCCCAGGGCGACGGCGACGTTGCGCAGGAGCACGTCGCGCGGCACGCGGCGCAGGGCGGTGCGCTTGACCAGCTGCCGCAGCTGGTTGGCCCCCTTGCCGGCGAGCGCCACGAGATCCGGCAGCGCGTGCTCGAGGGAGCGCGGCCCGAGCAGCGGATCGACCTCGGACGCCGCGGGGCCGGCCCCCGCGTTGAACGGGCAGACCTCCTGGCAGACATCGCAGCCGAACACCCAGGTCCCCATCGCCGCCCGCAGCTCGCGCGGGATCACGCCGTGGTGTTCGATCGTGAGGTACGAGATGCAGCGGCGCGCATCGAGCACGTAGGCGTCGGTGAACGCCTGGGTGGGGCACGCGTCGAGGCAGGACCGGCAGCTGCCACAGCGCGGCCTCGGTGGCTCGCTCGGCGCGGTCACTGCGAGCTCGGCGTCGACGAGCAGCTCGCCGAGCACGACGTAGCTGCCGACCCCGGGCGCGATCACCATCGTGTTCTTGGCGACGAAGCCCAGGCCACCGCGCTCGGCCCACTCGCGCTCGTGCACCGGCGCCGAGTCGACGCACGGCCGGCTGGCCACCGGGCGCCCGAGCGCGGCCGCCAGGCGATCGGCGAGCAGGACCAGGCGATCGCGCATCACGAGGTGGTAGTCCTCGCCGCGCGCGTAGCGGGCGATCTTGCCGCGCAGCAGCGCATCGGTGGGGATCGGATCGGCCCTTTGGTATGCGAGCGCGACGACGACCAGCGAGCGCGCGGTGGCGAGCAGCGCCCGCAGATCGGCGCGCTGGGCGAGGTGCTCGGGCGTCGCGAGGTACGCCATCTCGCCGGCGTGACCGGCGGCGAGCCAGCTCGTGTACATCTCATGGCGGCGCGGCGCCTCGATCGGCACGACCGCCAGGCGTACGAAGCCGAGCTCGCGGCCGAGCGCGGCGATCGTGTCAGCGGTCAGGGGCGGCGTCATGCAGGAATGCCTAGAGTTGCCCGGCCCGGGCCGCCGTGTCACGGCCAGGGTGGAGGTAAGCTCAGTGAATGTCTTCCAAGAAGACGGAAATCGAGGTTTGCGGACGGACTGTCGATGTCTGGTACTTGACGACTGAGCAGGAAGGCAAGAGCGCCAACCGAGACGAAAGGGGACCCATCGCGTCAGGCATGGAAGCCAAGTGGCGTGAGCAGGCCAAGCGCGATGAGGCGAAGAAGCCGGGAACTGGCAGGGACGCCATGGGGCGTATGAAATGCTGGACCGCAATTGCCGACGAACATTGGCAGAAGGCTTGTAACGATGTGGTAGCTGAACTTCCATCGCTGGACGCGTTCTGCGTCATTCCATCCTCGCGCGACAATCGCCGAAAGCCGCTCGTAGATGCATTGCATGCACGGTTTCCGGCGGCGATCGAGTTGGCGTACACAAGGCCTCCGGGAGTTCGCTTCGGGCGTACGGAGATGGACGAAATCGCGATTTACAATGCCCTTAGTCGAACCGACCGGGCTACATTACCAAGCGGAGCGTGTGTCGCCATCGCTGATGACTGGGCGACCGGATGGACAACGCTTCGCGCGACCATATGTCGAATTCAAGCCGACCACAGAGGCTGCATAGGATCGTTCGTGTGCACGGTCCCTGGCATAGCTGCCGTTCCCTGACAATGGCGCGCACGCACAACTGAACCACGTTGCGTGTTCGGTGATGCAGCCCGTCGATCAACTATCGAACTCAGTGTAGCCAAAGGTCAGCCAAGTAGGGGAACTACCCGTCAGAAAATATCGGCGAAATCAAGTTGACTGAACATGCGTCAGTGGTTATCCAGGTGTCGAGATGGTCGGCAAGCGTTCAGCGTCCTCCCCACGAAAGCGGCGCTCTGAGCCTGAACAGCTAGAGTTGTTCAAGAAGCGCGGTGGTAAGCGGCACGGTGCTGGTCGTCCTCCGAAGGGTGAGCGGGCCGGCTCCCCCCACAAGGAGCGGCCGTATCTCCACGAGCGGTATCCCGTCCACGTTGTGCTGCGAGTGATCCGGGCGGTCGGCAACCTGCGCCGCCGGTGCGTCTATCGGGCGATCCGCGAAGCCACGCTCACCACCGCCCGGCGCGAGGACTTCCGGATCGTGCACCTCAGCATCCAGCGTACGCACGTCCACTTGCTCGTCGAAGCCGACCACAAGGACGCGCTGGCGTCGGGAATGCAGGGCTTCCAGATCTCGGCAGCCAAGCATCTCAATGCAGCCATCAGCCAAGGCAAGCCGGGGCGGCGTCGGCGAGGCACTGTGTTCCCAGACCGGTACCACGCCGAAATCATTACCTCGCCGCGTCAGGCGCGACACACTCTGTCGTACATCATGAACAACTGGCGTAAGCATCAGGAGGACCGCAAGGCACCGATGTCGGCGTGGAGGATCGACTGGTTCTCGACCGCAGCGATGTTCCCGGGTTGGAAGGAATATGGCGAGGAGGCGTTCCTGTGGCGCGGCCCTGTGACCTACGACCCACTCGTCGTGTACCAGCCGAAGACGTGGCTGTTGCGAGAGGGCTGGAAGAAAGCCGGCACGATCTCGTGCCACGAGGTCCCGTCGGCGAATCGGTAACCCTTCGAGGGGAAGCAAGCACCGAGCCGCTCCGACATGGGAGCTGTGGCCACGAGCCGGACGATCTCGAGACGTGCAGCGTGGACAAGTGATTAAGTTGACGTTGACCTTGATACGCACGCGTGCGCGGGACTACCTCTGATCTGATGGAGAACGCCTACTTCGCTGGCTTGGCGGAGACTGCGCGCTGGCCTGTGACCTGAGAGTGACGCTCCGAAACCCGTTTGTCGTCGGCGCTCTGCAAGCCTCTCAGGTACTTGGACGCGATTCGATCCCGCTGCGGATCGCTGGGACCCGCTGGATCCCGTGGCCGGAGGCGAAGTTTTGGGTTCTTCTCGCGTTCGGGTGTAAGGAAACTACTGAACTAGCGAACGCAGCATCGATGCCACGTAGCCTACGACGCTGTACAGGGCGAGCTCGCTACGCTCGGCGCCTGCGGCGCCCCTGGACAGCGTCTCGGCACGTGGCGGATAGCCAGTAGGCGAGGTCGGGGGATCCGACCTCGCCGAAAGAGGTCCCGAATGGGGAGTGGTGAAGGAGCACCCCATCTGGTCCGTCGTGGGGTGTGAACAGTCACAAACGAATCGGAGGGGGTGCTCCTCGGCATCCTGACCGGGCAGTTGTTCGCTGCCAAGGTGCTGGCGCGTCAAGGCGACGACACGCGAGACCAAGCAAGTGGTCGTGGACCTCGAGCCGACGCGCGCATCGGCGATTTGCTCGGGCTGCGGCGAGACCAAGAAGCGCATCCACGATGTCAAGCCGGCAAGGACGTGGCGTCACACGGACCTCTGGAACATGCCGACGCTTGTGCGGGTGGCGCCTCGGCGGGTTCGCTGTCGCCACTGCGGCGTGCGCATCGAACAGGTACCGTGGGCGCGGACCCGGTCGCGGTACACGCACCAGTTCGAGGCCGAGGTGCTTCGGCGCGCGCGTGACTGTTCCATCTCGGGCGTGTGCCGCCAGCTCGGCTTGCACTGGACGAGCGTGATGCGCCTCATCGAGCGCTGGGTCGAGGAGTCGGCGGAGAAGCAGTTCCGGCGACCGTTGCGGGTGCTCGGCGTCGACGAGGTCAGCTACGGCCGCGGCCACAGCAAGTACCTGACCATCGTGTGGGACCATGTCCGCGCACGCGTGGTGTGGATCGGTCAAGGCCGCGAGCGCGACACCCTCGATGCCTTCTTCACCAAGCTCGGGCGCAGGCGCAGCCATCGCCTCGAAGCCGTGACCATGGACATGTGGCAAGGCTACATCGGCTCGGTCCAGGCCCACGCGCCTCAGGCCGCCATCGTGTTCGACCGCTTCCACATCGAGCGTTACCTGACCAAGGCCATCGACGAAGTTCGCGAGCAAGAGTTCTTCCGGCGCGGCGGCGCCTACCGGGACGCGATCCGCGTCGCCATCAACGCGATCGCCAACGGCTGTCGCGTGGCGGCCGAGCGCGATGCCGAGCTCAGGCACGGTGCAGCTCAAGCGGCCCGGCAGCGCCGCAGACCGCAGCGTCGGCCGCAGTCCAGCGCGGCGCCGGGGGCGGTACTCGGCCTCGTGGCGGACCGGGCGAGCGGGCGGCCGGGGTGAGACGAAAGCCGGTTGCCAGCGGCGTGCACGGCCGGCACTGGGGCGGATGCGTCGCTGCGGCGTTGCTCGCTCACCACCATCATCGGCTACGGCTCGCTGCTCATCAGCGAGAACCTCGCGATCCGCGGCTTCGGCATAGCGTCTCTCATCGCCGAGGTCTCCCTCGTCCTCGTTGCCACCCTGCTAGGAGCGTGTAGCTCGTTGCGATCCGAAACCGCGCAAGTGATCGATCTTGCTTGCGGTGGCCGATCTCGACGCTGATCTGATTTCGCGCACTTGGCTTCTATGCCGTACAGGCTCCTAGCCCTGCGCCACAGGCCCGCCGTCGGCGTGAGCGAGTCGGTCGCCGCGTGAGTCGGTCGCCGCGTGGGCTCGGCCGGCGAACGCGCGGTCCAGACATCGCGCGGCGCATCGTGTACAGTGAAGTCTATGTGCTGTTTTTCGGGGCCGGTCGAGGATGTTGCTGCCACGCGGATCTTTGCGCGCATGCCGAGCCCGGGTTGTCAGATCCTGGCGTACGAGATGATGTTCGCGGCGGCGAAGCCGGTCGCGATGATCCTGCCACTGCCGACCCCGCCGGGCGGCGCGGAGGACGGCGTACGGTTCATCTCTCTCGAGAAGTATCCGAAGCTGTTCGAGGATCTCTATATGGCGTTCAGGTGGCCGGACGGCCCGGAACGCAGCATCGATACGCCGTCCAGGTCGCTAGAGACGCTCGCGGTGCATGTCGTCGGCGCGTTCGTGGCGTCGTTCGTGCCGACGCTCGCCGACTTTGCGCGGCTCGATCCAAGGTTCCGGATCCCACCCGGAACGGTCGACCGCGTGCCGGACTATCTCGATTACGGGTTCGTCGTGTTCCAGCTCGGCGCGGCGAAGCAGCGGGCCCGCGTGCATCCGATGGCGTTCGAGTTCTCGACCCGCGATCCCGAGCGGCTGTTCTTTCCCCTCCTGCACGTGCACGATGGCCAGCTCTACACCGAGGCCACGTTTGACCACGTGCTGTACGCGCAGGGGCTGCGCACGCATCGCCTGTTCGAGCATCGTAACGAGCCGCTACGTCATGCCATCTATGACACGAACGCGCCACTCGTGGTCGATCTCGACGCTCCGCTGTCGCGACGCGAAATGATCGGCACGTTGCCCAATCGCGACGAGTGGGCGCTGCTGGTCTGATCTAGTTCTTTGGGCGGCGAGGCGCTGCGAAGGTGTCGCCACCGGCGACGGTAGGTCCCTGGTACCCGGTGATCCCGGTAGGTCCCTGGTACCCGGTGATCCCGGTACCGCCTCCTATGCTGTTCGCTCTCTCCCAAAAGCTATCTCCCAAACTTGGCGACTCCGCTTGCGAATTGCTTAGAAGTGTCTCATAGCGATGGCCGGTGTTCTCCAGCTGGAAGCGTGCTTTTTATTCCCATTGAAGGCGTTGCTGCGCCTTCAGCGTCCGGGCGGCGCCAGAGCAGTCCTGACGCCGAGGTCGAATGAGGGCAGGAGCTCGGTTAGCGCGCACGCGCGCCCGCATGGTCGAGATCGAGATCGGCGTGATCAGCGCTGCTTGTTAGAACCAGTGGCGTTGTCTGCGTGGCGGAGTCATCGTCGTGGGAGGGTTCGTAAATACAAAATCAATACAATATAAATAGATATCGACTCCATGGGCCTGCGTGCGAGCACACGGCTGTGAGCTGCGCCAGCAGCAGCTGAACCATCTGCGTTCGCAGGTCACAGGCGGGCGAGCGGTCTCCGCCGCGCCTTCACGTGGCCCTCTCGGGTCAAAGGATCGGGTAACCGTTCACCAACCCTGTACGACGGGCACCGCCGGAGATCGTGAAGCGATCCATGTGAGGCTGCTTGTCCGTCTGCTTCCTCGCGCGAGGCATCGTGAACGACCGGGTGATCTCGGGACCGTGTCCTGAGACAACTTATTGATCGAACGTTTGCTCGGCCGAGCCTTCGCGATCGTCGTCGGTGGGGACGCCGGCGAAGTAGATATCGTCGTATGGCACGGTGCAGTCGCGCTCGCGCGGCTGCGGGTACTCGATCCGGGCGCCGCGGTAGGTGCGGACGACGACGCGTTCGTGGTCGAGGTGCTCGATGTAGCTGGGCACGATCGGCACCTTGCCGCCGCCGCCGGGCGCGTCGAGCACGAGGTGGGGCACGCACATGCCGCTCATCCAGCCACGCAGGCCGCGGTACAGCTCCATCGCGGTCTCGACCGGGGTGCGCAGGTGATCGGTGCCGATCACGGTGTCGCCCTGGAACAGGTAGTACGGCCGCACGCGCGAGCGTACGAGGCCGCGCATCAGCGCGCGCAGCGAGCGGACCGAGGAGTTGACGCCGCGCAGGAGCACCGTCTGGTTGCCGACCGGGATGCCGGCGTCGGCCAGCCGCTCGCAGGCCGCGCGGGCCTCGGGGGTGAGCTCCTTGTCGTGATTGAAGTGGGTATTGATGAACAGCGGGTGATGGGCGCGGAGCGCGGCGGTCAGCTCGGCGTCGATCCGCATCGGGCAGACCACGGGCAGCCGGGTGCCGATCCGGATGGTCTCGACGTGCGGGATCGCGCGCAGGCGCCCGAGCAGGTAGTCGAGCCGGCGCGTCGACAGGAGCAGCGGATCACCGCCCGAGAGCAGGACGTCGCGGATCCGTGAGGTGCGCGCGATGTAGGCGAGGCCGGCCTCGAGATCGGCCGTGGTCGGGGGCTCGTCGCCGCCGACCAGCCGGCGGCGGTTGCAGTGCCGGCAGTAGATGCCGCAGCGATCGACGACGAGGAACAGGGCGCGATCCGGATACTTGTGGACCACCGCCGGCGCCGGTCGGTGGGAATCCTCGCCGAGCGGATCGCGCAGCTCCTCGTCGCGCACGTCGGCCTCGGCGGACCTGGGGATCGCCTGCAGGCGGATCGGGCAGCTCGCGTGGACCGGATCCATGAGGCCGGCGTAGTACGGCGTGATGCCGATCCGGAACAGCTGGGCCGAGGCGGCGAGCCCGGCGCGCTCCTCGGGGCCCAGCGCGACGACCTGCGCGAGCTCGTCGGCGGAGGTCAGCATGTGGCCGAGCTGCCAGCGCCAGTCGAGCCACTGCGCGTCGGGGACGTCGCCGCGACGCAGCGAGGGCGGGGTCGGCTGGCCGGGCTCGCGGGGCGGGCCGGGCTGGCCGAGCTGAATCAACGGGAGGTGGACCACGGCGGCTGTGTAGCACGAGCGCGTGCCAGCACGTCGGCGAGCCCCTCGGTCAAAGGCAGCGCCCGGAGCTCGTCGGGATCGACGAACCGCGCGGCGCGGGCGTCGCTTCCGGCGGCGAGCTGGCCGCCCGTCACGCGCGCGAAGTAGTCGAGGAGGACGAAGTGGTAGTCGTCGGCGATCCGCTCCAGCACGCAGGCGAGCGTGCCGACCTCGACGACGAGGCCGGTCTCCTCGTGGACCTCGCGCGCGACCGCTTGCGCCAGGGTCTCGCGCGGCTCGAGCTTGCCGCCCGGAACGCTCCACAGGCCGGCGCTCGGTGGCTTGCCGCGCTCGACGAGCAGCACGCGACCCGCGTCGTCGAACACGATCGCGCCGACCCCGACGACCGGCGTCACGCGTGGTTCTCCCGGGTCGGCTTGGCGGGCTTGGGGGACTTGGAGGGCTTTGCGGGCTTGGTGGCCTTGGTGGGCTTCGCCGCCTGGGTTGTGGCTGTCTTGGTGGCCTGGGCTACCTGGGGCATCTGGGCCTTCTGGGCCTTCTGGGTGCGGGTCGCCAGCGGCTGACCGGCCCGGTTCAGCGGTTTGGCAACCGGTTCGGCGGCCAGCCCCGCGCTCGGACACAGCGGTGCCAGCACGCAGTGTTCGCAGTCCGGCCGCCTGGCGTGACACACGCGCCGGCCGTGCCAGATCAGGCGGTGCGCGAAGATCGACCACTGATCGCGCGGCACGAGGCGCATGAGATCTTCTTCGATCTTGGCCGGATCGGTGTGCCTGGTGAGCCCCAGGCGCGCGGCCAGCCGCGAGACATGGGTATCGACCACGATGCCTTCGTTCTTGCCGAGCGCGCTACCGAGCACGACGTTGGCGGTCTTGCGTGCGACCCCGGGCAGATCGACGAGCCTCTCCATCGTGTCGGGGACCTCGCCGCCGTAGGCCTCGACGATCCGCCGCGCCATCCCGATCAGGTGCTTGGCCTTCATCCGGTAAAATCCGGTCGAGAAGATCATCGCCTCGAGCGCGCGCGGATCGGCCTCGGCGAGCGCGGCCGGGGTGGGATACCGGGCGAACAGGGCCGGGGTCACGGTGTTGATCAGCTTGTCGGTCGACTGGGCGGCGAGGATCGTCGCGACGAGCAGCTGGTAGGCGTTCTTGTGATCGAGCTCGACGACCGCGTCGGGCCAGGTTTCGGCGAGCCGTGCTGCGATGGCGGCCACGCGCTCGGTGTTGCCCTGCGCGTGAAGATCGCCCTTTCGGGCACGCGGTGGGTCCTTCCGTGTGCTATTCCGGGTGCGAGATCCCATGCGGCGGCACCGTATCATTTTCCTCGCGGCGGTCACGTGCGCAACCAGCTGTGCGACCAACAAGAAGGACATCGAAACGGCCAAGCACTCGCTGTTCGACACCGACTTTGCGGTCCTCTACAGCGCCGCGCTCGAGGCGACGCGCGAGAGCTACCCGAACCTCGAAGATGCACCGGGGCGCGGGGCGATCAAGACGGCGTGGCACCAGGTCACCTACGCCAACAACCAGGATGATCTCGCGAATCCCCAGACGCTCGCGGCAGGGCAGGGGGTTCGCCAGTCGACCACCGGAAACCAGGCCGCGGTCGGGATGCCGACGCGGCTCGCCTACAAGCGCTTCTTCATCCGGTTCGACGTCAACGTCGCGGGTGGTCGGCCGTGGCGGCTGAAGGTGGTCGGTCACGCCGCGGAGTGGGAACCCGGCGCGGCGTCGCCGAGCGAGCTGCACGGAATTGCGCGGCCGTCCTGGCTCGAGGGTCGCACCGACGCGTTGTTGGTGGCGATCTACAAGCGGGTCAAGCCCTACGCGATTCCGATGAAGGAGCAGGGCGAGGCGTTGGCCGCGGATGACCCCAGGAAGGCCGACCCGACGGCGTTCAAGGACATTCCCCCGGCGGCGGCCAAGCGGCTCGCCGAGGTCAAGGATGCGCTGGGCGCCCGTGACTACACCGCGCTTCGTGCGCAGCTCGCCGACGACATCGTGTGGTCGCTCGGCGGCGGAACCGGCGCCGACACGGCGATGGCCATGTGGCAAGCCGATCCGGAGCTGCTCGATGCGATGGGCAAGGCGCTGGCGGCGGGCTGTGGTGGCGACGCCAAGAAGGTGACCTGCCCGACGGGGGTGCCCGTAGCAGGGGCTTACCAGCTGACCGTCGAGGCACGCGGCGACGCCTGGCGCGTCACCGCGTTCGTCAAAGCCGAGTAACGCTGCCCGTATACAAAAGCGGCTCCGGGGTGGCCGGAGTGGCGGCGTTTGGGGTTGGGGTGAACTCGTATCGCCGCGGCGATGGGGAGCGCTGACGTTCGGCTGGCATGCAGCGTGCTCGGATGGAGGGCATGTTGCTCGACAGCGCCGTGGTGGAGGGTGATCCGATCGCGGCGGCAACGGCCGTCGCGCTCCGCCACACCAGCGATGAGGAGCCGGGCATTGCACGGATCAAACGCGGCAAGAGTTTTGTGTATAAAAGACCCAGCGGCGCGATCGTGCGCGACGCCGCTACACTGTCGCGCATCCGCGCGCTGGCGATCCCCCCGGCCTGGACCGAGGTGTGGATCTCCCCCGACCCACACGGCCATATCCAGGCAATTGGCCGAGACGCGCGCGGTCGCAAGCAATATCGCTATCATCGGAAGTGGCGGGAGGTGCGTGATGCGGCGAAGTACTACCGGCTCGTCGCGTTCTGTGCGGCGTTGCCGAAGCTGCGGGCAGCTGTCGAGCGCGATCTCTCGTGCAGCTGTCTCTGCAAGACCAAGGTGATCGCCACCGTGGTGGCGCTCATGGAGCGCGCGCAGCTGCGGGTCGGGAACGAGGAGTATGCCCGTCAAAATGGTTCGTACGGCGCGACGACGCTCCGCGACCGCCACGCGCACATTCACGGCGATACTCTCGAGCTCGCGTATCGCGGCAAGGCCGGGATCGCTCGCCGGGTGCGCATCACGGATCGCCGGCTGACGCGGATCGTCCGGCGCTGCCGGGATCTGCCGGGCCAGCGGCTGTTCCAGTACATCGACGGGGATGCGATCCATCCGATCACCTCGACCGACGTCAACGACTATCTGCGCGAGGCCACGGGTGGACCGTTCACCGCGAAGGACTACCGGACCTGGGCAGCGACGCTTGGCGCCGCCTGGCTGTTGTGTGCGCAGGCTCGGCCGGCGACGCAGCGCGACTGCAAGCGCTGCATCACGCGGGTCATCGCCGAGGTCGCGCAGCAGCTCGGTCATACCCCGGCGATCTGCCGCGCCTCGTACATCCATCCCCGGGTGATCGACGACTTCACCGCGAACAAGCTCGCGGCGCTCGCGCGCCAGCTGGCACGCCGGGCCGGCAAGCCGCCGGTCCACGAAGGGACCAAGCCGATCGCCGTCGAGACGCTGCGCGCGATCGAGCCGGTCGTCGCGCGCTATCTCGAGGATCGCCTCGAGATCCGGACGTGAACGACGCGATGGTTAACACGCAGGCGCCGGCCACCGGATCCCGCAGGGAAGCCAACCTCGACGGAGCGAAGGGCTTGCCCGCCTGGCGAGGCAGCCTAGGAATCCGGCCTCGGGCGGACGAGGTGCAGGAACATCCCACCGGCGACGAGGCACCACGTGCCGACCGCGACGTAGACGAAGGTCTCCGCGATCGCGACGAAGTACGGCGCGTCGATCGCGCGCGACAGCCGAGCCGTGCAGACCGTGTACATCCCGAGCGGGAACACGGCGCCCCAGTACAGCGGATCGTAGCGCAGCGGGAATTTCCGGATCCCGTGGCGCCAGATCCCCAGGATCAACAGCATCGGAATCCACCACGTCGCGGTCGCCCACCACATCAACGTCAGGCCGCGTACGAACGGCAAGATCTGATCGATGACCGGTGAGTGCGGTGCCGCGGCGACGAGCATCGTGCCGGCGAGCGTCGAGATCGCCGCGGCGCCCATGTTGATCCAGTACGGGGGAGCGAGGTCCGAGGGGCTCATCGGGAAGAACGTGTAGCGAAAGAAGATGAGCGAGATGATCCAGAGGTAGAGCATCCCGCCTCCGAGCCACATCGCGAGCGAGAACACGAGCGCCTGGGGAGCATGAACGCCGAGCCCGGGCGCGAGCTGCGCGCCGAGCACGCTCACCGACTGGGCCGCGACGACCGCGACGAGCCAACCGCCGTTGATCCCGTCGGCGAGCGCCGGCTTGTCGGGCTTGACCGTGAGGATCGCGAAGACCGAGTAGATCAGGATCGCCCACAGGGCGATGCCAGCGAACCACAGCACGAGCGCGGCGGTGAAGCGCTCGCCGATCAACAGGCACTGCGAACCGAGCACGCAGGTGGCCGCCACCAGCGTGAAGAATCCGACTGCCCGGCCGTGGTTCGCGAGGTCGGCGCGCACGCGATCGCGGTGGCGGATCACGCGCACGGCGAGCAAGATCCAGAGGGCCGGATAGAACGCCAGGTTCAGGACGAACAACGCAACCGCGCTCGCGTGCATGCCGAGCAGCTCGCACGCGAGCGAGACGATGCCGGTCGCCATGACGAGCGCGAAGTACGCGGGGTGCATCCCGGCGAGGCCGGCCGCCGGTCCCGGTTGCGGCGGCTCCGTCATTGGCGGAACAGGGCGCGCAAGAGGCCCAGGTTGAGCAGGAGACACGCAAAGCTGACGCCGAGCGCCGGCCCCACGACCGCATCGTCATCGCCGAGGTACGCGTTCATGGTCGCGGTGAGTAACCACAGCTGGAGCACGACGAGGATCAGCACCAAGCAGATCACGCCATAGACGACCGTGGTGCGCTGGGCGCGCGTGAGCTGGCGCTGTGGCTTGCCGGTCATCTCGTACGCTCCGTCACGCCCGCCGCGTAGACCTCGCCGCCGACCACCTCGAGGTCGATCGCGGGGAGCGGGCGCGGCGGCGGGCCGGCGATGTTGCGCCCGGTCGCGAGCTCGAAGATCCCTTCGTGACACGGGCAGCGCAGGATGCCTCGGTCGAGCTCTGGAACCACGGCACACGACAGGTGCGTGCATTTCTGGCTGTACGCGAGGAGCTTGCCGTCGCGCGTCCGGATCAGCAGGCATGGATCGCGATCGCCGGGATACGCGAACATGGTCGCGCTGCCGAGCGGGAGCTCCGCGAGGGACGCGATCCGCTTGCGCCCGGGTGGGGCCCGGCGTTCGCGGATCAGGCTGGTCGCCGCGATCCATGCCTGGCCGGCGACGAACGCCCCGCTGATCAGGACCAGGAACTTCGCGAAGTCGCGCCGCGCGACGTAATCGTCTTCGGGCCAGTCGATCGCGAAGTCGCGGCGCCAGCGGGGCTGCGCGGCCATCGGGCGGTGATCGGGCGCGACGGTGACGTCTTCTGGATCGGTCGCCGGCTCGTAGGCGTTGCCGCGCGCCGTTCCGGTCAAGCCTTCGCGCCCGGGCGAGTCGACCCGTGGATCGATCGCGCGATCCTGCTCGAACCGGGTCTGGGGATCGCCGGGCATGGCTAGACCTCCACCCCGGCGAAGGGATCGGGCATGTCGAGCACCGGCAGGCGCACGCTCCGGTTACGCGCGCGGTCGTCCATCGCGGCCGTGACGTCGACGTGGTCGGGTGTCCCCCGGTCGCGCGGCACCATGACGTTGACGCGCGTCGTGATCGTCTGCCCGCCGAACCGGAACCTGTTCGTCGGCGTCGAGCTCGGCCGCAGCGCCATGGCCTGCTCGCGGGTGCCGAAGAACAGCGCCTGGCTCGGGCAGACCGTGGCGCACATCGGCTTCTTGCCGATCGACGTGCGATCGTAGCACATGTCGCACTTCATCATGATCGCGCGATCGATGTAGAGCTCGGGGACGCCGAACGGGCAGGCGACGACGCAGTTGCCGCACGCGATGCATCGCGGCTTGCGCGCACTCTGCACGACCCCATCGCCGGTGCGCTTGATCGCATCGGCCGGGCAGACCTCCGCGCAGGTCGGCTGCTCGCAGTGCATGCACACCATCGGCACGGTCTGGATCGACGACGCGCGATCGACGTACTCCAGGTGAATCATCGCGTCGCCGCGGTGCGTGTCACACTCGGTGCAGGCTTGGACGCACGCCTGGCACCCGATGCACCGGCTGGGATCGACGAAGAACTCGAGGTGCGGTGGGACCGGCATGGGTTCCTATTGCTGCGGCTCGTGGCTTGCCGCGTAGCTCGGAGGCGCCTCGGCGCGCCGCAGGCGGCAGCCGCACACCTTGTATTGTGGGATCTTGCTGATCGGATCCTGTGCCGCGACGGTGAGCCGGTTCGGGCTCTTGTCGCCGGGCCAGTGGTACGGGATGAACACGGTATCCGGCCGGATCGTGGTCACGACCATGGCCCGCACGGTGATCGCGCCGCGGCGGGTCTCGCAGGTTGTCCAGTCGCCGTCGGCGATCCCGAGCTTGGTCGCGAGCCGCGGATGGAGCTCGAGCCGCGGCTCGGGATACTGCTTGACCAGGGGGCCGATCCGCCGCGTCTGCGTGCCCGACAGGAACTGGCTGACGACCCGGCCGGTCGTGAGGAAGATCGGATAATCATCGGATCCATCGTCGACCGCTGGGCGGTACTCGGCGACGTTGAAGCGCGCCTTGCCGTCGGGGAAGTAGAACGGACCCTTGCCCCTGGCGACCGGGTTGTAGCTGCCGGGCTCGAACAACCGCGGTGTCCCCGGGTGATCCGGCGTGGGCGCGCCGGTCTCCGGATCGTGGCTGTAGCACGGCCAGAACACGCCCATCTGCGCGTCGATCTTCTCGTACGTGATCCCGGAGTAGTCGGCGACGCCGCCCTTGCTCGCGATGCGGAGCTCCTCGAAGATCTCGCGCGGCCCCTCGAACGTGAAGCCGTGTGGGCGGCCCAGCGCGCGGGCGAGATCCTGGATGATCTTCCAGTCCTGCCGCGCTTCGCCGGGGCACTCGATCGCCTTGTTGATCTTGATGACGCGACCCTCGACCTGCGTCACCGTGCCCTCGTCTTCCTCCTGCAGGCTGCCGGGGAGCACGATGTCGGCATGGCGCGCGGAGTCGTTCAGGAAGAAGTCGATCGCGACGTAAAACTCGAGCTTGCCCAGGGCCCGGGTCACGAACTGGTTGTCCGGCAGCGACACCTTCGGGTTGAAGCAGATCGAGATCAGGCCCTTGAGCTCGCCCGCGTCGATCCTGCGGAACATCTCGTAGGCGTCGACGCCCGGTCCCGGGAGCTCGCGTTCGTCGATGCCCCAGACCGAGGCCATGTAGGCGCGGTGCTCGGGGTTCGCGATGTCGCGCAGGCCCGGCAGCTGATCGCACTTCTGGCCGTGCTCGCGGCCGCCCTGGCCGTTGGCCTGTCCGACGATCGTGCCATAGCCGCACTTCGGCTTGCCGATCCGGCCCGACGCCAGGACGAGATCGATCGTGCCGAGCGCGTTCTGCACGCCGTTCGAGTGGTGCTCGATCCCGCGCGCGTGGAACAGGAAGCTCGACTTCGCCGTGCCCCACAGCTCGGCGGCGCGCTCGATGCTACGCGCGGGTACCCCGGTGACCTCGGCCGCTCGCGCGACCGGCCACGTCTTGCAATAGTCGGCGACCTGCTCGAACCCGACGGTGTGCGCGGCGATGAAGTCGCGGTCGATCCATCCGTGCTCGATCATCAGGCCGAGCACGCAGGCGAACAGCGCGGCATCGCGGCCAGGCCGGACCGGCAGGTACAGATCGCACGTCCGCGCGATCGGCGTGATCCGCGGATCCTGGACGATCACCTTCGCGCCCTGCTCGCGCGCCTGCCAGATGTAGTTGGTCGTGATCGGCGAGCACTCGGCCACGTTCGAGCCGGCGACCCAGATGATCTCGGTGCCGACCATGTCGGACCACGGATTGGTCGTCCGGTCGATCCCGAACGCCTTCTTGTTCGCCGCTCCCGCGCTGACCATGCACAGGCGGCCGTTGTAGTCGATGAACGGCGTCTTCAAGCAGACGCGCGCGAACTTGCCGAGCAGGTAGGTCTTCTCCGTGGTCAGGCTGGCCCCGCCGAGCACGCCGATCGAGGCGTTGCCGTGGTGCGCCTGGAGCCGCTGGATCTCTCTCGCGACCTCTGCCATCGCGTCGGCGTACGGCATCCTGCGAAAGCCACCGGGCGCGAGCGGATCGCGGTGAAGCGCGGTGAGCAGGCGATCTGGATGCGAGCCCTGCAGGTAGCGCTTGACGCCCTTGGGACACAGCATGCCGCGGTTGAAGGGAAAGTCTTCCCACGGCTCGAAGCCGATCACCTCGTTGGCGCGGACCTTCAGCTGGATGCCGCACTGCTGGCCGCAGAAGCAACAATGCGTCTTGACCAGCTGGTCCGGAACATCGGCGGTGCTGCCGCGCGTGGCGGCGGACAGGTGAGGCCCGAAGGCTCGGGTGATCTCGAGATCGTCGATGGGTACGGTCGCCATGGGGCTAGCTCTTGCTCACGGTCCACAGCCCACCTTGCGCCAGACCGAACAGCGCGCGCCGGCAGGCCGGGCAGATCTCCTGGTAGTGCGTCGCTCGATCCGCCAGCTCGTAGCGGAAGCCGAGCTCGCGCTCGACTGCGATCAGATCGCGGATCATCGCGACCGGCGCAAACGGGCGAGCGCAGTGCTTGCAGCGCGCCTGTTCTCCGCGCGCGGCTTCGTCCTTGTAGAACCCGACCCCGAGCTGCGCCGGCCGCTGGAAGATGTGGAAGAACTTTCCGAACGGCAGCCACAAGAGCGTCACGATGACCGTGATCGCGTGGAGGATCGCCAGGAAGTCGTACGCGTAACCGCGGAGCCACGTGTAGCTGATCGTCAGCATGAGGCCGGTGATGCTGATCGCGGCAAGCAACACCAGGGGCAGGATGTCCTCGCCGAACCGCTGGACAGCCTCGGCGCTGCGGTCGCGCATCCGGCGCCGGAACGCGAGCATCACGCCCGCGAGCACGAGGAAGGAGGCCCAGACGAGCCCGTGAAATACGATGAACGCCGGCGCCGACGCGACGGGAAACTCGCCCGCGGAGAAGCCGAAGACGTAGGCGCGATAGACCTCGAGGTGGCCGGGCACCGTCTCGAAGTGGATCCAGCCCCATACCAGCGGGAACGTGATCGCGGCGGCGAGGATGCAGCCCCACATGAGCAGGAAGTGCGCGAGCCCGCGCATCGCGCCGCGGCGAAAGATGAAGCGATTGAGCGCGACCTCGACGACGGCGCGACGTACGGCCCGCACGAGGTTGGCCGGCAGCCGGCGCGTCGCGAACGCGCGCCAGCCGCGCCGCCAGTACATGCGCGTCGGCGGCCGGGAGAGCCACATCGCGTAGCGATACGTGATGCCGAAGGTCGCGAACAAGGTCGCGAACGTGTACCCGACGAGCGCCGCATCGAAGTGCGCGAGCCTCCGGGACCCCAGCACGATCAGCGCGCCGAGGACGGCCGTGAACCCGATCCCCCACAGAGTGGCACGCAGCGTGTCGGATCGCATGGCCAGGTGAGCTTGCCAAGCAACTCGTGCGATGTCTCGCGCGAGCGGCTGGATTACCGACGAGCGCGACGGGGAGCCGGCTGGAGAGGGTCAGGCATGGCGGCGATGCGAGCCGGCCCGCTTGCCGCACGATCCAGGGCTCGGCAAGAACGCGCAATACCGGCGCTCAGGGCATCGCGAGCGCGAGAATTGCGCGAGCTGATGCGCTGAACCCTGCTACCGGTGCTTTCCTTGCAAGCGATATTCCATCTGCATGCGGGAGCGCGTCACCGCTTCTCGAGGACGATCAACCCATTGGAGTCTGGAAGCTCGACGGGGCGATCACCTTCGTCGGTCAGCTCGATCTTGCCGTGCAGGTGCTCTCGGTAGCCGGGCTGAAGGTACGAACGGAGCTCGGGCGGCAGCTCGACGACGCGGACGGCGTCCGGACCGCCGCACCAGTCCGCCAGGTGAGCGACGTAGTCGTCGTAGGTCAGGATGCCGTAGACCTCGCGGACCTCGTAGGGAAAACTCGCCGGCCCCCAGGTGTACGTGTAGAGGAACTCCATCGCATCGGCGGTCGACAGCTCGACGCGGCGCGGGCCGTGAGGATCCGGCAGCTCGATTGCATCGATGTGCCGGCCCTCGAACTGCGCGACGAACAGCTCGAACGTGGGGCGGGCCTCCGGCGCGATCAGGCGGAGGCGGCGCCTGCCGGGCGGGGGCTGGATGCCGTCGCGGATCACGAGGCGTCCGCCGGGGGCCAGCTGGGCGAACGCCGCCTGGATGACGCGCTGGACCGACGCGAGGGTGAACCGCGGCTCGCCGTACGAGTAGACCTCGTGGAGGATCGAGCAGAACACGACGCTGTCGAGCGGGTGGCCGATCAGCTCGCCGAGTTGCTCGGCGGTGCCCTGGATGACCCGCCAGTGGCGGCCGTGCGCCCGCGCGCGCTGTGCGAGCGTGTCGACCACGTCGCGCGACGCGTCGACCCCGATGATCTCGCTGGTGGCGAAGCGCTGCTCGAGGAGGTCGAGCACGACGCCGCCGCCCGGTCCGATCTCGACGATCCGGCCGGGCTTGACGAGCAGGACCATGCGCTCCTTGTCGGATCGCGCCGCGTTCATCGCGGCGAGGTAGTTCGCCTCGTTGGCGACGCGATCGAACTGGTCCTTGCGGAGCTTGTAGAGATCGCACAGCGCCTTGAGCATCGCGTGATACGCCACCTGCGAGCGGGTCTCGTACAGCGCGAGCAGGGTGACGAGCGCCGTGCTCTCGTCGGTGTCGACGTACTCCACCACGATCGCGTCGGGGTCGGTGGGGTGCGCGAGCCGCGCGGTCAGCGTCCCGAGCGGGCCGAGCTGGCCGGTGCCGGCCAGTAACGTGCGGATGGGCGTACCGGCGAGCGCGGCCTCGATCAGGCGAAGCCGGTAGCGCACCGTGGGGCTGGTGCCGTGGAGCCGCGCGACCAGAGCGTGGAGCTGGGCGTGCCACGGGCGGGACACGTCGACGCCGATCGCGCGCGCGGCCCCGACGGCGGCGGCGAGCACGCCGAGCTGCGCCGAGGGTGACAGCCCGCTGGTCGCGGCTTCGCAGTACCACAGCTGGCAGGTCGCGAGCGCCGGGGCGAGCACGCCGAGCTCGAAGTCATCGAGCGCGTCGACCGCGGCGTCGACCGCCGCGGCCGGTTCGCCGGCGGCCTGGCGCGTGGCCCGCAGCGCGCGCAGGCGCTGGCCGAGCGCGGCGCGATCGAGCGGTGGCGCGAGCGCCGAGAGGGCGCGCTCGGGATTCGACCACACGCCGGGCCGGCACACCGAGCCGAGCTGCTCGCGCACGTGCGCGAGCCTGGCCAGCAGCGCATCGTCGAGCAGCCCCTCGCGAACGGCGGAGGTATCGCACGCGTCGAGCACGTGCAGCGCATCGAGCACGAGCGCGAGGGCATCGCCGGGCGGCGCGTTCAAGGTGCGGGTCAGCGCGGGCAGGAGGTCGCGCAGCGTGCCGACCAGCGGCGCGAACATGACGAGCGGGCCCTCGCCGCGCACGTGCTGGCCGGCGAGGCCATGCGCGGAGACCCACGCGATCGCGAGCTTGCCGAGCACCTCGGGGAGCGGCCAGCCGCGTGCTCGATCGGCGCGCCGCAGGATCGCCGCGGCCGCTTCGTTGTGGATGTCGAGCGCGATGCCCTGCGCCGCCCACGCCGCCCGGTGCGCGACGCTTTGCGTCTTGGCGATGTCGAGGTGGAAGATCGCCACGCGCAGGGCCGGGCCGAGCCCGCCACGGATCACCCGGGCGGCGGTCGCCGCGAGCGCTTCGAACGCCGCCGGCGACAGGCCACCCTCCTGGAACCGGTGGAGGTCGCGGGTCTCGAGGCCGAGGAGCTTCCTGCCGAGCAGGCGGGTGGCGATGTGATCGAGGAGAGGGAGCTCGGAGCCGGCGTCGTGCTCGACCTGCGGCGGCATCGGTGCCGCGAGCGCCGCGATCTCCGGAAACGCCGCGGTCAGGCAGGTCACGGCCGCGCCGTCGCCGCGCAGCGCCTCGAGCATCGCGGTCGCGAACGCGGTGTCCGCGAGCATCGCGGCCATCACGGCCTGTGGCGATAACCAGGTCGCGAGCGTGGTCGGACCGACCCGTGCGACCAGCCGCCGCCAGGCTGCGAGATCCTCGGCGTTCGCGGACGACAGCAACCTCAGCAGATCGTCGGGAGGGCGCACGCCGGCATGCTAACGCCACTACCGGCGCGGCGATACGGCATGGCCGCGGGTTACTCGCTGCAGCCGGGGCGGCGGGCCGGCAGGCGCTTGCCGGGGTTGAGCAGGCCCGAGGGATCCCACATCTGCTTCCACCGGCGCTGCCACTCGATCACCTGCTCGCTCTGCTCCATCGCGATGTAGTCGCGCTTGGTGAGGCCGACGCCGTGCTCGCCGGACAAGGTCCCGCCGAGCTCGATCGTATGAGCGAACAGCTGCTTGGCCGCGGCCCACAGGTACGTGCGCACCGCGGGATCGTTGGGGTCCTCGTTGGACAGGAGGTTCACGTGGAGGTTGCCGTCGCCGGCGTGGCCGAACACGGCGCACGCGACGTTAGTCTCGGCCGCCACGCGATCGACCCGCGCGAGCATCTCGACGATCCGGCCGCGCGGGACGCAGATGTCTTCGTTGAGCTTGATCCGGTAGCTGGCCTTGAGCGACGGCGAGATCAGCCGGCGCGCCTCCCACACCGCGCGGCGCTCCGCCGGCTCGGTCGCGGCGAGGACGTCGAGCGCGCCGAGCTCGTCGAAGCGCAGCCCGATCTTCTCCATCATCATGCCCATCGTGTCGGGATCGCCGTCGACCTCGATGAGCACGATGGCCCCGGCGCCGGCGGGGAACCGGTAGCGGCTCTTGTCGCGGATGACCTCTATCGAGGCGCGATCGGCGAGCTCGAGCACGCGCGGGCGCAGGCCATCGCGGAGCAGCGCCGAGATCGCCGCGCCGGCGGCCGCGACGTCGCCGAACACGCCGAGCACGGTCGCGGCGGCCGTCGGCAGCGGCAGGAGCTTGACCGTGAGCTCGGTGATCACGCCGAACGTGCCCTCGGTGCCGACGAAGCCGGCGACGAGATCGTAGCTGGTGACGCCCTTGGACGTGCGGCGGCCGCAGCGCAGGACCTCGCCGCCCATGAGCGCGACCTCGAGCCCGAGGATGTACTCGCGCGTGACGCCGTACTTGAACGCGCGCGGCCCGCCCGCGTTGGTCGACGCGTTGCCGCCGATCGAGCAGAACTCGAGCGACGCGGGATCCGGCGGATAGAACAACCGCTGGGCCTCCACGGCTTCTTGCAGCTTGCCGGTGACCACGCCGGGCTCGACGACGGCGACCAGATCGCCGGGGTCGATCTCCTTGATGCGCGTCATCCGCTCGGTCGACAGCACGACGCCGCCCTGGACCGGCAGCGCGCCGCCGCACATGCCGCTGCCGGCGCCGCGCGGCGTGACCGGCACCTTGCGCTCGAGGCAGATCCGCAGGACCGCGGCGGCCGCTTCGGTCGACTCGACGAGCACGGCGCACGCCGGCGGGAACTCCTGCGGCAGCGGGCTCTCGTCGCGGCCGTAGTCGTCGAGCCGCTCGTGACCGGGACCGATGACCGCGCCGGGGCCCAGCTCGCGCTCGAGGACGGATGCGATGTCGCTCACCGTGACAGCGTACTCGGGCGACGTCGGGAGGCTACCAGCTAGACGCTAAACGACGAGCCACACCCACACGTCGACTTCACGTTGGGGTTGTTGAACTTGAACCCGGCGCCTTGCAGGCCCTCGACGTAGTCGATCTCGGTGCCGACCAGGTACATGAGGCTCATCTCGTCGACGACGACCTTGACCCCCTGGATCTCGAACTGGCGGTCGACCTCCGCCGGCTCGTCGAAGTACAGATCGTACGAGAACCCGGCACAGCCGCCGCCGACGACGCGCAGGCGCAGGGCCATGTTCGCTTCGATCGCCTCGGCGTCGCGGATTTCGTTGACCTTCGAGGCGGCAACGGGGGTGATCAGCACCATCGACTCCGGCCCTTGCGGGGGAGCGTCGATCACGGGGTCGATCACAGGCGCCAGGGGCGCGGTCGCGGTAACTAGCTCGGGCATCTTTGATCTCCTACGACGAGTGACCTTACCCTCACGTGAGGGTTATGGCAATCTTCACAGGTGCTAACCTTTGATGTATTGCTCCGCGAGCTGCGCGGGAAGACGCCCGAGATCGAACCCACCGCCCTGGAGGCGGCGCTGCGCGACAATGGCAAGCGCCCCGCGCTCGTGGATGTGCGTGAGCCGGACGAGCACTCGCAGGGCATGATCCCGGGAACGTTGCACATTCCGCGCGGATTTCTCGAGCTCCGGATCGAGCGCAGCGTCCCCGACCGCCAGACGCCGGTCGTCCTGTACTGCGCGAGCGGGACGCGCTCGGTGCTCGCCGCCCGCAGCCTCGCCGAGCTCGGCTATACCAACGTCAGCTCGCTGGCTGGTGGCTTCACCGGCTGGAAGCGGGCGGGCCTGCCGTGGGAGCAGCCGCTCTCGCTCCGGCCCGATCAGGAGAACCGCTACTCGCGCCATACGCTCCTGTCCGAGGTCGGCATCGCCGGCCAGCTCAAGCTGCTCGGGGCGAAGGTCCTGTGCATCGGGGCGGGCGGCCTGGGGTCGCCGTCGAGCATGTACCTCGCGGCCGCCGGGATCGGCACGATCGGCATGGTCGATGACGATATCGTCGACGCGTCGAACCTGCAGCGCCAGATCCTGCACGGCACCGATCGCGTGGGCACGGCCAAGGTCGAGAGCGCCGAGACCACGCTGCGCGCGCTCAACCCCGACGTCCGGGTCGACAAGCACCGCACGCGGATCAACGGCGACAACGCGCTCGCGCTGATCGCCCCCTACGACGTGATCATCGACGGCGCGGACAACTTCCCGACGCGCTACCTGGTCAACGACGCCGCGCTCCGGCTCGGCAAGCCCGTGATCCATGCGTCGATCTTCCGGTTCGAGGGCCAGATCACGATGTTCCCCGGCAACGGCTCGCCCTGCTATCGCTGCCTGTTTCCCAAGCCGCCGCCCGCCGAGGATGCGCCGTCGTGCGCCGAGGCCGGCGTGCTGGGCGTCTTGCCCGGCATCATGGGCGTGCTGCAGGCGACCGAGGCGATCAAGTTCGTGCTGGGCCTGGGCGAGTCTCTGGCCGGCCGGCTCCTCATCTACGATGCGATCTCGACCCGGTTTCGCGAGCTCAAGCTCCGGCGCGATCCGAAATGCCCGACCTGCGGCGACGGCGTCGATCGCAGCAAGATCCCGCTGATCGACTACGAGCAGTTCTGCGCCGGCCCGAGACACTGACTCGTTGCGCGTGGCCTGCGATGCGCCGTTCAAGTCATCACGCACCAGCGCGCCGGGCGGGCGGTGCGCGACCGAGCGCATCGCAGACGTCCGCGGGGCCAGCTGATACACTCCCGCCGCGTTCGTGATCGCGACCGGTCAGTCCATCGGCAACTACCGCATCCTGAACAAGATCGGGACGGGTGGGATGGGTGCGGTCTACCTCGCGGAGCACCCGCTGATCGGCAAGCGGGTGGCGCTCAAGGTGATCCACCACGAGCTGGCCGGCAATCGCGACGTCGTGTCGCGGTTCTTCCAGGAAGCCCGCGCGGTCAACAAGATCGGCAACGAGCACATCGTCGAGATCCATGACTTCGGCGTGACGCCGGAGGGCGACCACTTCTACATCATGGAATACCTCGAGGGCCGGACGCTCGCGTCGGCGCTGTCGCGCGAGGTCACGCTCGACGTGATGCGGTCGCTGCACATCGGCGCGCAGATCGCCAGCGCGCTCGCCGCCGCGCACGCCGCCGGGATCATCCATCGCGACCTCAAGCCCGACAACATCATGTTGATGGCGCGGCTCGGCGAGCAGGACTTCGTCAAGGTGCTCGACTTCGGGCTCGCCAAGGTGTTCTCGGCGGCGACGGCGGTGAAGACGGCGGCCGGCGTGTTGCTGGGGACCCCGCAGTACATGTCGCCCGAGGCGTGCGAGAGCAAGCGCGACATCGACCACCGCACCGACATCTACGCGCTCGGCGTGCTGCTGTTCCAGATGATGACCGGCGTGCTGCCGTTCGACGGCGAATCGATGGGCGAGGTGCTGGTCAAGCAGGTCACCGCGCTGCCGCCGGCGCCGCGCGGGCTCAACCCGGCGATCCCGCCGAGCGTCGAGCAGATCCTGCTGCGCTGCCTCGCCAAGCGGGCCGATGCCCGGTTCGCCACGATGCAGAACCTCCGCGAGGCGCTCCTCGATCCCGAGTCCTACCTGCGCGGCTCGCCGCCGATCGCCCCGGCGCGCTCGGTCGCCGCGAGCGAGGCGATCGTCGATGCCAAGACGATGATGGCGCAGGCCGTGCACCAGCAGAAGACCCGGCTCGCGACCGCCAACCCGCTTCCCCTGCCGGCGCCGGCGATGTCGCTGGCCGGGCAGGGCGCCCCGACGATGATCTCCGACGTCGGCGAGCACGGTCCGGTCAAGCGCGCGACGGCCGGGATGCCGGCGCTCGCGCCGCCGCAGGAGTTCAAGATGAACACGATGCGGATCGCGACGCCGCTCGGCTATTCGTCGCGTCCACCGCGCAAGGTCTGGCCGGTCGTGCTCGTGATGGCGCTCCTCCTGGGTATCGCCGGCGGGGCGTTCACCGTGACGTGGTTCGGCCACGCCGGTGGTTCGGCTCAGCCCGGCAGCGGCGCGGTCACCGACGGCAGCGCGGGCGGCTCGGCCGCTGCCCCTGCCGCGAGCCCTGCCGGCTCGAACACCGGAGGCGCGCGCCTCGGAAGCCCCGGACCTGGCAGCGTGGGGGCCGTGGGGAGCGATCGTGGCGCCGCCCCCGCGAGCACCCCCGGCACGAACACCGGCTCGAGCATGGCCGGCGGGGCGGCTGGTTCGAGTACCGGGGGCGCATCCGGCGGTTCCAGCGTCGCGGTCACGCCCGCGGGGGCCGCCGGCGCGAGCAACGCGGGCAGCGCGGGTGCCGGCAGCGCGAGCGCGGGCAGCGCGGGCAGCGCGGGCGGCACGAGCCGTTCGCCACCGGTGAAAGGCCTCACCGCGCACCTCTCGATCGACAGCATCCCACCGGGCGCGACGGTGATGAGCGCCGACGGTGAGTCGCTCGGCAAGACGCCGCTCAAGGTCGAGTGGCCGGTGAGCGATCTGCCGGTGACCTTCGAGCTCAGGCTCGGTGGCTACAAGAAGAAGCAGCAACAGACCGTGGTCAACGGCAACACCGCGCTGCACATCGAGCTCGAGCGCCTTGCCGTGATCCGCCATCCCGGCGCCGGGGCGGGCAGCGGATCGGTCAAGACCGGCAGCGGTGGCAACGGGTTGATGCGCCCCGACGAGTGATCCCGGCTGCCAGGGCCGCGCGCGGCGGCGCCGCGCTTCATACGCCCGTGACCGCCCGTGACACCCCGGTGACCCTGCCGGCTTGCGAGGACCCGTGGAGAGCGGGCTTCCGACGAGCATTTCGGCTATGCTGGGGGCATGTTGATCGCCATCCTGGCGGGTCTGGCGATCGCGGTCGTCGCCGCGGTGTTCGCGTCGCGGATCGCGGCGGCCGAGGCAGCGCGTGTCGCGCGCCGGGCGATCGACGACGCGCAGGCCGAATCGGCGGCGCAGGTCACGGCGGCACGGCTGGAGGCCGCGGCGCACGGGCGGACGATGGAGACCGCGGCGCGCGCCGAGGTGCTCGAGGCGCGGACTGCCGCCGACGACGCGCTCGCCCGCGTCGAGGCGCTCGCCGATCGCCGCGATGATGCGCTGGCACGCAGCGAGGGCGAGCTCAGCGTGCAGGCCGACACGCTCGAGCAACGCGAGGCGCAGGTCACCGCGACCCAGCGCGACGTGCAATCGCGACGCGATCGCGCGCAGGGCATCGAGCGTGATGCCGAGCGCAAGCTCGCGAGCGCGCGCACCGAGCTCGAGACCCGCGCCGGCGTGCGCGGCGCCGAGCTCATCGCGCAGATGTCCCAGGCCTGGCTCGAGGAGGCGCGCGCGCGGGCGGCGGCGGCGGTCCGCGCGATCGACGCGACCGCCGCGGACCCGGCGCATGATCGCGAGGCGCGCCGGGTGATGGAGATCGCCGCGGCCCGCTACCAGTATCACTACCTGACCGAGCGCTCGGCCTCCAACCTGCGCATCGGACCGGAGCTGGTCGCGCTCCTGCTCGATAACAGCGCCGCGCTGCACGGCGCGCTCGAGCGCGTCGCCGGCGTTCAGCTCCAGGTCAACGACGAGCGGGACGCGGTCCGGCTCGACGGCCTCGATGGCGTCGGCAAGGAGTTCGTCCGGCGGGCGATGAGCAAGTTCATGAAGAAGCCCGAGTCGATCGACGACGCGCGCAAGGATCCGGACGGCTGGGCGACGCGCGGCCGCGAGCACCTGAACCAGGAGATCCGCGCGCTCGGCAAGCGAGCGTTCCAGATCCTCGGGATCCAGAAGGCGCATCCGGAGATCGTCGAGCTGGTGGGCGCGCTCAACTTCCGGACGAGCTACACGCAGAACCAGTGGTGGCACGCGGTCGAGGCGTCGTACCTCGCCGGGATGATGGCGGCCGAGCTCGGCCTCGACGAGAAGCTCGCGCGCCGCGCGACCCTGATGCACGACATCGGCAAGGCGCTGACCCACAAGATCGAAGGATCGCACGCGGTGATCGGCGCCGACATCGCGCGCCGGCTGGGCGAGACCGAGGTCGTCGCGAACGCGATCGGCGCGCACCACGCCGACGAGCCGTGTAACTCGGTGTATGCGTACCTGGTCGCGGCCTCGGACGCGATGAGCGGCGCGCGCCCGGGGGCCCGCCGCGAGCTCGCCGAAGGCTTCACGGCCAAGATCGAAGACCTCGAGCGGATCGGCCTGGCGCGGCGCGGCGTCTCACATGCGCACGCGGTTCACGGCGGCCGTGAGCTCCGGGTCTACGTCCGTGAGCGCGATGTCGATGACCTCACGGTCGTCGAGATGTCGACCGATATCGCGCAGCAAATCGCCGAGGAGATGACGTTCCCCGGTCAGATCAAGGTCACGGTGATTCGCGCGTTCGAGGCGACGGCGACCGCAAACTAGCGCACCGAGTCTTCCCTTGTGCGGTGTTGCCACACCGTGCAACGCAGTGCGCGCGGGATACACGACCTTGTGGTCGCCAAACATGGTGACTGCGGCAATTTCGCACAGGTGTGTGCGTGCGCCAGGGGCATGCGGGATGCAGCCCGGTAGCTCCTAGCAAGGGGAGAAGTTGTGACGAATCTTTGTCAACACGGCGGACGCAACGGTGCGCTGCCGGAGGAAGAACGATCAACCAGGAGCACACAGCCGCAAACGCAATCGCTGCCTCACCCGAGTCGAGGGAACGTCTCCGATGATCATCGGTGGTGGCGAGATCGCAACTACCGCGACGACGATCGCGATCTCGACGACCAGGTGAGTGACCTCGTGCCCCGGCGCTGGAAAGGAGGGCGCGGCGACCTCGAGCCGACCGGGTACCGGAGCGGGCGCTACGCCGGTAGCCGCGGTCTCGGCGCGGGTCCCGAGGCCGCTCCCTACCGGGCCGACGCGTCGCGCAACGCGGGCCCTGGCAACGTCGGCTACCCCGCCACGGGGCCGCATCGTGGCAAAGGTCCGGTCGGTTATCGGCGCTCCGATGAGCGGATCCACGAGCTGGTCTGTGAAGCGCTCGCCGGCGATGATCAGCTCGACGCATCACAGATCGTGGTCTCGGTGACCAGCAGCGACGTGACGTTATCCGGCGTTGTCGATGATCGCCACGCCAGGCTCGAGGCCGAGGGCTGCGCGTACAGCGTCGCGGGCGTGCGTGACGTCCAGAACCAGCTGTCCGTGACAGGTGATCCGCCGCCGGCGACGACCCATCCAGCCTGGTCGTCGGCCCCGGCCTCGGGACGGAACCGACGAGAGCGAGACCCCCTCGCAGGAGGACGAGATCGAGACCCCGTCGCAGGACAAGAGGCACCACCGGTGGACAACCCGCGTGTGTGACCTGTCAACGAGCGACGACGAGCAGCGACGAGCAACGGCGAGCAGAAGGAGGAGAAGGCCGGACCGGAGGGAGGGCGCGGAGCGACCAGAGATAGGACGACAAGAGGGAACGGAGGGCGGGAGGAGGGCGGGATGGCGGGAGGAGGGACGGCCAGGCAGGACGTGACGATCGCGAGTGAAAGAGACGGTGGGGCAGGAGAAGGAAGACCGGGGCGCGACCGAGACGAGCGAGGGAGCAAGCAAGACGAAGAGACGCGAGCGACGGAAGTGGGACGAGCAGGAGGGGAGGAACGCGACGAGCAGAAGTAGGGGAAAGACGGGCAGGCACGGAAAGACGGGTGCGGGAGGGGGGAAGACCTGAGTGAAAGTGGAAATGCCTGCAGCTCCAAGTCGACCAGGAGCTCGGCGAGGTGCGGGAGGGGGGAAGACCTGAGTGAAAGAGGAAAGGGCAGCGAAGCGAGAAACAAGGCGAGTGAGCGAGGGAAGGCCAGGCAGCACGTGTGACAGCGTTCTGCCTGGCCGATTTTTTCAGGCACCAGACCTGCACTCCGACGCTGTCGTCATGCGTGATCACCGCGAGGACGACCCGAAGAAGCTGCAGCCGGTGCGAAGCCCCAAGAGAAACTCCAGCCTGGCGGAGGCAACGGAGCCGAGTCCTTGGCAGCCCATCGGGCACGGCCGGGACCGCGACTGGCGTCACCACGTGTAGGCTACCTTTGCTCTATGTATTTGAAACATTTGATAATTAAGTGATCCCCGTGCTGCGCTGGTCGCCAGGGTTAACCCCAACGTAAAGGTGAGGTTACCCTTGACAGGTACGAGCTAAGCCAGCATAGTCCGGTCGTAAGCACTAAACCTTACGTACGCGTTAGGTTGAAGCATATGACCAAGGACGACCCCAGATTGATGCGTGTAGGCGAGCTCGCGAAGGCGGTCGGCAAGACCGTTCGCGCCATGCATCTCTATGAGGAGCTTGGCTTGCTCGAGCCGCGCTCGCGATCGGAAGGTGGGTTCCGGATGTACGGGCCCGAGGCCGTGGATCGGATTCACTGGATCGTGAAGTTGCAGGCGATCGGGTTCACGCTCGCCGAGATCCAGGGATTCGTCCGCGAGTTCGAGGGCGCCGGGTCGGGGCGCGAGGCGACCGCACGCGTGCGGGCGTTGTTCACCGAGAAGCAGTCGCAGATCCGCGAGCAGATCATGCAGCTGCAGGTGATCGAGAACGATCTGAGCGAGGCGCTCACGTACCTCGATTCGTGCCAGACCTGCAGCGACGACTACGCGCCAAAGGCGTGTGGCGAGTGCGATCACCACGGTCACCAGCGCGGCGAAGCGCCGCCGCTGTTCGCGGGGTTGTCGCGCCGGGCGGGGGCGGGCCCGGTGATGGGGGGGATGGGATCGAGCGACGATTCGCTGTCGCTGTCGCGGGACAAAGACAAGGACAAGGACAAGTCGAAGGACTTCGACGTACCGGTTACCGTCTTATATCGAGAGGGCAATAACTAATGGCCGTACAGGCGCAAAACTCGACCCCGGCGACGCAGAGGTCGATCGCGATTCCGGTTCCCGAAGGCGTGACGCTGCCGATCTTCATGGACAACCACTCGACGACCGCGGTCGATCTGCGCGTCGTGCAGGCGATGTTGCCGTTCTTCACGCAGCACTACGGCAACGCGGCCAGCCGCAACCACTCGTTTGGCTGGACGGCGGAAGCGTCGGTCGACCATGCGCGCGCGCAGGTCGCCGCCCTGCTCGGCGGCGATGCCAAGGAGATCGTGTGGACGTCGGGGGCGACCGAGGCCAACAACCTCGCGATCAAGGGCGCCGCGTCGTTCCTGCGCAAGCAGGGCAACCACATCATCACGGTCGAGACCGAGCACAAGAGCGTGCTCGACACCTGCAAGCGCCTGCAGCGGGAGGGCTTCGAGGTCACCTACCTGGCGCCAGCGAAAGACGGCCTGGTCACCCCCGAGCAGGTGACCGCGGCGATGACCGACAAGACGATCCTCGTCACGATCATGTTCGCCAACAACGAGATCGGCGTGGTCCAGCCGATCGAGGCGATCGGCGCGGCGATCAAGGCGAAGAACCCCAAGACGCTGTTTCACAGTGACGCCGTGCAGGCGTTCGGCAAGGTCGCGTTCAGTGTCGAGAAGGCCAAGCTCGACCTGGTGTCGGTCACCGCCCACAAGCTCTACGGCCCCAAGGGCATCGGCGCCCTGTGGGTGCGCCGCAAGCCGCGCGTCCGCATCGATCCGATCATCGACGGCGGAGGCCACGAGCGCGGCATGCGCTCCGGAACGCTGCCGGTCCCGCTGATCGTCGGGTTCGGCAAGGCGGCCGAGCTCGCGAATCAGGAGATGGCCGAGGAGCAGGTTCGCCTGCGGGCCCTGCGCGATCGGCTGTACAAGGGCCTCACGACGCGGCTCACCGAGACTTACGTCAACGGCTCGCTCGAGCACCGGCTGCCCGGCAACCTGAACATCTCGTTCGCGTTCGTCGAGGGCGAGTCGCTGCTCATGGCGCTCAAGGACGTCGCCGTGTCGTCGGGCTCGGCGTGCACCTCGGCGTCGCTCGAGCCCAGCTACGTGCTGCGCGCGCTCGGCGTCGGCGACGAGCTGGC
>Ga0308176_10000253_pt1 | contig 36791 bp, 28 predicted proteins | sample PhyCR2_3_FD_203890 | JGI IMG/M metagenome (GOLD analysis project Ga0308176, IMG submission 203890) | Soil microbial communities from UC Gill Tract Community Farm, Albany, California, United States - DLSLS.C.R2 | ecosystem: Environmental > Terrestrial > Soil > Agricultural land | place: USA...
CACTGGCCTTGTGATTAGCGGCAATGAAGCCAATTGTAGGCTATGCAGCGAGGCTATTGCCGTCCTACACGTTCATTGACGCAATATACGTACACCCAATTCCATCTGTAATAAGCCCTTAACTGTACGAAAGAATGCCGAATAGGTTTCCAGAACGCACAAGTGTGCAACGCAACAGCAGCTTAATAGTAGTAATACAGTTAAGTACATAAAAATTAAAACCTCAATCAGCACCAGCCAATTGAGGTTTGCAAAAATGTATTTTCGAAACCTTCTTATTGCATTCTAAACGTCGCTCCCTGTGGCATGTTCTTCCGCATTTCTTCCATCATCTTCTCTCTTTCTTTTCCAAACTCCGCAGCGGTTAATTTCTTTCCGTCGTTGGGTGCTTTTATTTTGTTGGCGGCAACTTTTGGCGAAAACTCAATCGCCTTTGTTACGCTTTGACCGTTGTTCACGTCAAGCTCTAAAATCAAGCCCGGCAACTGCCCCGCATAAGCCGGACCTGCGGGCACGGGTACATCAGTGGTGTACCAAGCCACAACCTTTGCTGTGTCGTTCACCATTTCGCGTTTCATCTGTCCGTTCTCCATTGTCATGCGCGGACGCTGATTGATGGTGGTGGCCGTAGCCTTGTGTGCGGTAAAGTTCAAAATGGTTTTTGTCTCTTCGCTCAGTTTCCATTGCAGTTTCGCGAGCGAGTCAGTCACCACAAAGCTTTTGTCCATGATCTCGCGTTGGTCTATTTGCGTGGCCTTGGCAAAATCAATATAGGTCGTGGTGTTTTGTCCGCCGCGCATTTGAATCATCATGCCGCCGCCGGCAAAGGTTTGATTGCCGTCATCGGCCGCATTGGGCAAAAACTGGTAAAGCGAATGTTCGGATGTGAACAGCAACTCAAATTGATCGGTGCGGCTCTTTGGCAGGTTGGCCATTTGCGCCTGAATTTCGGGAGGCACGTTGCCGCCGCCAAGCCGCAGGTTGCTTAACTGCACGGTACGTTCGTACACAACTTTTCCTTCTTTGGTTTGGGCCTGCGCTAAGAGGCAAAAAGCAGTAGCCGTTATCAGGAAAAACTTTTTCATGTTGATTCGTTTATTCAAAAATAAGCGCAAGCGTATGGCTTCGCGTTAACCGCCGTTGAAACAGGGTTAATAATCGTTAAGGAAGTGACGAACGGCAAACGAAAGGATTATTTTTGTTTGAATGCGCACAATGATGAACAAACGCTGGTTGCCTGCCCTGATGGTGCTGACTATTTTGGCCATTGCCGGCTTCCAGGTTTACTGGCTCAGCAAAACCTACGAGCGGGAAGAACGTACGCTGGACCGCAGCACCAACATGCAGTTCCGGGAAACGCTGCTGGGATTGCAAGCCGCCAAACTCAAGCTTGACAAACTTGCTTCCGATTCGGACAATGCCAAATTCATTTTTGAAAACGAACTGGGTGCAAAGCCGCGTCACCTGCACGTTTTTCCCAAAGAAAAAATGATCAGCATGATGAACGTCATCATGCAACGAACCAGCGACAGCACCAACCGCCGCGTAATGATTCGCACACACGGCGACAGCATGCAGGTGTTCAACCGGGTTATGTCGCCACGCCAGAACCGCATTTTGCAATTTTTATCCGATGTGGATTCGCTGCAAGATTCCATTCGCGTAAAAGAAGTGGAAGCCGCCTACCGCAAACGGCTGACCGAACAAAAGATAGACGTGCCGTTCCGCGTGAGCCGCGTAGAAACAAAAGATAGTTCCGACAAGCCTGCGTTCAACGAAGTCACGCTTGGCTTTGCGCACCCCATCACCTATCGTCTCAGTTTGGAAAACACCTCGCCTTACCTGCTCAAACGCATTTCGTCGGCCATTTTGTTTTCGGTGTTTTTGGTAGGCTTTACCATTTTGTCTTTCCTGCTTTTGTACCGCAATCTTTTGCGTCAACGCAAGCTGGCCGATATTAAAAACGAATTCATCTCCAACATCACACACGAATTAAAAACGCCCATTGCTACGGTTAGCGTGGCGCTTGAAGCCCTGCGCAGTTTCGGCGCTTCAATGAATCCGCAAAAAACAAAAGAGTATCTCGATATTTCGGCCAACGAATTGCAACGGCTTTCGCTGCTGGTAGATAAGGTGCTCAAGCTTTCGATGTTTGAAAAGAAAGAGATTGAATTAAAATACGAACCCGTAAACCTGCGGCAATTGGTGGATGAAGTAGCGGCTTCCATGCGGCTGCAATTTGAAAAACGCAAGGCCGTCGTGAACATCCATTCAGAAGGCGAAACAACGCTGGAAGGCGACCGCCTGCACCTGCAAAGCGTGTTGTTTAACCTGCTCGACAACGCCCTGAAATATTCAACCGACAAGCCGGTGATTGACATAAACGTAAACGAGACCGGCAGCGCTTTGCAATTGACGGTGGCCGATAACGGCGTGGGCATTCCGCCGGAATACCGCGGCCGCATTTTCGAAAAATTCTTTCGCGTGCCTCACGGCGATGTACACAATGCGAAAGGCTACGGTCTTGGTTTGAGCTACGCGGCGCATGTGGTGGAGCAGCACAAAGGCTCCATTACAGTAGAAACGAACGAGGGCGGCGGCAGCCGGTTTGTGATTGTATTACCGAGGAACGAAGCGGCGTCTTCCTTTCGTTCTTTCAAGCGGGAAGGAAGCCTTCAGGGTTGAGTGAAGCAAACCTTATTAGTTTAATGGCATTGGTCTTGATCTTGCGCTGCTAACACCTTATTCCCTTTTCTCCCATTTAAGTGGTTTGCTGGTAATGGTTTAAAAACGCATCGTGCTCTTCTGCAAAACTTACCTTCTTGTGGTGTTCGGGTTGAGCTAAAATGTATTTACAAACTTTATCAATGTCCGACTTTGAAACCGAAAAGGCCGAAGCGGATTGTTGCCACGAAAACGAACCTTTGCACAAATGATTTTCGTTGATGAACCTCGTTGAACTATCGACAATGATGGTTGCCGTGTCTTCTTCAGACAGATGCGGCGAACGCGATAACAGAATGTGTGCGTGTTCAGGGTTGGCGTAAACGCTGTACAATTCTGAATGATGGTTGTTCACAATGCCGGTGATGTATTTTTCAATTCGTTCGCGGTGTTTTTCTCCAATTAACGGTAAGCGGTTTTGCGTGGCGAAAATGAAATGCGATAGAGGTTGTGGCATCCGATTCTCATAAAAGCAGTATTAATAAGGGGATAAAGTTGGTTAGGTAAGTATGCGACTCTCTACTAAGGTAATAAGGTTAGTCCCAAAATCAGCATCGCCACTACTAAGGTGATAAGGTTCGCATTCATTTGCAAACAACCTTACCACCTTAGTAGAACAAATACCTTTTATAGCCGTTTAACCTTATTACCTTAGTAGCGATAATCATCCCCTGTTCGTAGCGCTACCTTATTACCTTATTCAGAGCCGCTAAAAACATTGTTTGGTTTACGAAGCGCCACATCAAATCCACAATCTTCTTTCCTAAATTTATCGCATGAAGAAAACAAAAGTCTTGTACGTAGAAGACGAAACCTTTCTTGCCAAGATCGTCAGCGAAACACTGGAAAGCCGCGGTTACGAAGTAGTGCTGGAAGAAGACGGCGGCAAGGCTTTTCAACGATTCTCCGAAATCAAACCTGATGTCTGCGTACTCGACATCATGCTGCCCAACAAAGACGGTTTTACTATTGCCGATGAAATACGCGACAAAGACACCGACGTGCCGATTATTTTTCTGAGTGCCAAATCGCAAACGGCCGATGTGGTAAGCGGCTTTAAAACCGGCGCCAACGATTACATCCGCAAGCCTTTTAGCATGGAAGAACTGATTGTGCGCATCGAAAACGTGCTGCGACACAAGATTGTTGCAACCGGAGAACAGGACGAAGTGAACATCGGCGCTTACACGTTCAACATGAAGCGGCAAACACTCCATCATCCCGATGAACAGCGCAAGCTTTCCTACCGCGAAAGCGAGTTGTTGAAATTACTTTACGAGAACCGCGACAAAATTGTGGAGCGCAGCGAAATACTTACGCTTCTGTGGGGCAGCGATTCGTTCTTCAACAGCCGCACGCTGGACGTGTACATCACCAAGCTTCGCGGCTATTTAAAACACGATCCCGCCATTGAAATCATCACCATCAAAGGCATCGGCTACCGTTTTGTAATGAGTTAGTGGCACAGCTTTGGCAACGACGCTTTCATGCAACAACAAAAGCGAAAGCGGACCGTCAAACGCATCATCTTACTTGCAGCGGTTTTGTTTCTGCTCTTTTTTTCCACGCTTGTTGTTTTGGCCAATTTTTTTGTAGAACCCGTGCTGCGCAAGCGCCTGCACACCTTGATCGTTGAAGGTTCGGACAGTTTATATACTTACACACTCGGCGATTTGCACACCAATCTTTTTGGCGGTAACATTGAAGTAAAAAATCTGTCAATTACCGTTGACAGCAACCGTTACGAAACACTGAAGGCCCGCAACGCCTTGCCTGCATTGGTTATGCAACTGAAGCTGAACGAAGCAAGCATTAAAGGCATTGGTGTTTTCTCGCTCGTGTTTGGCAAAAAGATTTTCATTGACGAGATCTCTTCCAAAGAAGCGGACATAAACCTGCTGCGCAATTTTAAAAAAAGAGACACCGGTACAAACGTTACCAAAAACAAAGAGCCGTTGTGGCAAGTGCTTCGTTCCAAGATTAACGCCATTGGCGTGAAGCGCATTAACCTTGAAGGAATAAAGCTGCTCTATAAAAACAACCAGGAGACGGACGCCGCAAAATTGCAATTCGACCGTTGCGATGCGCTGTTTCAAAACATCCGCATTGACAGCGCATCGCTGGCCGATACAAGCCGCATTGGTTACGTGGAAAATTTTTCGTTGAAGATGCACGACCTCAAGTTCCGCACGGCCGATTCAACCTACAAGCTTAAGGCCGAATGGATCGTGTACAATTCTGCAGAGCGTCGTTTGCAGATAGATAGCTTTAAACTTCAGCCTACCTTAAAGAACGACGAACGGCTGGACAGCTTTCGCAAATCATGGTACACGTTAACCTTTGACCGCGTCACGTTCAATGGCCTTCGCCTCGATCGTTACCTGCGCCTCAACCGCGCCGAAGCGGATAGCGCCGTGTTTCAGTCGCCAACGCTTTCCATTTATCAGGACAAATTGGGCGAACGCAATTACAGAAGTAAAATCGGCAGTTATCCGCAGCAGGTTTTGCTAAAGGCCGATGCCGTGATTGACATGAAAAAATTTATGGCCCGCAACATGCAAATTGCGGTTACCGAAAAAGACGAAATAACGCGGGAAGAAGGCACGATTGATTTAAGCGACTTGAATGTAACGGTTGACAACATTGTAAATGATTCGGCACTCATCAAACAAAACCCTGTAAGTACGGCCTTTGGTTCCGGCAAAATTTTCGGCAGCCCGGTACAAGCCTTCTTTCGTTTTTATTTGGATTCGGCCGAAGGAAAATTTGACGTAAACGGAAACGTACAAAACATTTCAGCCAGTCAAATCAATCCGGTGGCCACAAAACTTGCTAATGTAGAAGTGCCGTCGGTGCAAATAGACAGCCTGAACTTTTTTGTGCGCGGCGAAGACTTTGAAGCAACGGCCGATGTGCAAATGCGCTATCGCAATCTTTCCCTCATTCTTCGCAAACGCGACGACGAAACGGGCTTAAACTCACCGCGAAAATTTCTCAACAAAATCCTCAACCGCTTTGCTATTTATCCGGCCAATCCGTACAACGGGCAGGAACGAAAAGCAACCGGCGTGAAGACCGCACGGTTAACCACGCAAACTTTTTTTGGCCTTATCTGGAAAGCGGTTTTCGACGGAATGCAGCGCATCATGCTCAAATCGGGAACGGTGGGCTAAACTGTTCACCTGTTTGCACGTTCACTTGTTTACTTGTTCGGCACAAAAGATGACACACTTTTAAATCAGGTTACAAGCGAACAGGTGAACAAGTCAAACAAGTAAACTAAACGATATGGCAACGAAAGAAAACAAAGGCGGCATTTTACGCAACGAGCAAGTGGAGAATGACCTGAAGGCAAAGGGAAAAATAGAAGGCCCCTACGAAGGCGCGCAGGACACAGGCGATAAAATTGTACGACAGCGGGGCACTGCGGTGCAAAAGCGTGACGGTCAGCCTCAAAATGAGGAGCAATCTGAGGAAGAATAAGTGCAGCACAAATTCCACAACCTCAACAGGCGGACAGGCATCATTCTTGGTTTATGGGTGATGAACCAAAAATGAAGAGTTATGGAAGTTACAGCAGCAGTGTTGTACGGTGGTCACCTGGCGCATTACGATGTGCAGGTGCAAGGTGGAAGAGAGTGTCATGCTCAACTTTCCAGTTACAGGGGCAATCCACAGCAAAGCCCGCCGCAGCACATTACACTTAAAAAAGAAGGACGACATTGGGTGAGCAACGACGTGGATAATCGCTTATCAGATGATTTGGGCTATGCCGTAGAGTTAAAGGCCAAACCCATTTTGGAAGACAGAAGACGCGAAGGCGGTCACCCGGCGGAATAAAATTTCGAACGTTTTCAAACAAAAGAGTCGTTCAGCGCTGAACGACTCTTTTGTTTTCTTCTTCAATCCGTTTAATCTCCCTAAATCACAGTTTAGACATCGTGGTGCAGATCAGACTAACTCAATGTCAAAACTTACCAATTCCTGGAACTGCATCAGGCGTTTGTCAATGTCATCTTTGGTAATTTCTCTCATGCGCTCGGGACCAAATTTTTCTACACAAAAACTTGCAAGCGCAGAGCCTACAATGATGGCCGTTTTCATGTTCTCGAACGATACGTCTTTGGTGCGGGCCAAATGACCAATGAAGCCGCCGGCAAAGGTGTCGCCGGCACCAGTAGGGTCAAACACGTCTTCAAGCGGAAGCGCCGGCGCATAAAATACTTCGTCGCCGTGAAAAAGCAGGGCACCGTGCTCGCCTTTTTTGATGATGAGGTATTTGGGCCCCATTAAAAGGATTTTTTTGGCGGCTTTCACCAGCGAAAATTCGTGGCTCAATTCTCTTGCTTCGGCATCGTTCACCATCAGCACGTCCACCGTTTTCAACACTTCTTTCAAATCATTAAGCGCCGTTTCCATCCAAAAATTCATGGTGTCCAGCACAATCAGTTTGGGCCTTTCGCGCAATTGTTCAATCACGCTTTTTTGCAATTTGGGCATCAGGTTGCCCAGCATCAAAAACTCTGCGCCTTGATAGCTTTCGGGAATTTGCGGGTTGAAATCGGCCAGCACGTTCAGGTCCGTTATCAACGTGTCGCGGGTGTTCATGTCCATGTGGTAACGGCCGCTCCAGAAAAAAGATTTTTTGTCTTTGACGATTTCGACGCCGTCCAACTGCACGCCGCGCTTTTTCAACTCGTTCATTTCTTCCTCCGGAAAATCATAACCCACAATGGATACCTGCTGCACAGGCTTTAGAAAATTAGACGCGGCGTACGCAACATAAGTAGCCGACCCGCCGACGATTTTTTCCGCTTTTCCAAAAGGCGTTTCAATGGCGTCGAAAGCCATCGTGCCTACAACAATAACAGACATGTCAATTTTAAATTTGAGATTTCAGATTTCAGATTTTGGCTTGCTTCAATTTGCAACCGAAACTGCCAATCTGCAAGAGAAAGGCGTGCAAACCTAAGGGTTTTGACGGAAATGAAGCAAGGCAAATCCATGCTCATGAACGAGAATGAAAACCATTTATTCAAGCACCCAAATTCAAACATCAAACTTCCAACATCCAACCTCAATACCCTCTCGTGTTCTTGCCTTCCATGTAATTCATAAAGGCTTTGTTCACCACGCGGTTGCCGCCGGGTGTGGGATAATTTCCGGTGAAATACCAGTCGCCCAAATTGTTGGGGCAGGCTTCGTGAAGCGATTCGATGGTTTGGTAAATTACATCCACCGGAACGGTCAGGCCAGGCGGCGTGATGAGTTCGGCAATCTTCTTCGTAATCTCGTCGTTGGTGAAGGATTTATAAATCTGCTTTACCACGTTCACCGTGTGCAATTGATTGTTGCGGTGAAGCTCTTTGCATTGCTCGTGAAGTTCTTTCAACAAACATTCTTTGCCTCTTTCCCTCAACAATTCAACGGCTGCATTAAAGGCAATGAAGTCGCCCATCTTGCTCATGTCAATTCCGTAACAATCGGGATAGCGGATTTGCGGCGCGGAGGAAACAATGATGATGCGTTTGGGATAAAGGCGCGACAACATGCGGATGATGCTTTCTTTGAGCGTCGTGCCGCGAACGATGGAATCGTCAATCACCACCAGCGTGTCCACGTCTTTGCGCACTGTGCCGTAGGTGATGTCGTACACGTGTTGCACCATCTCGTTGCGGTTCACGTCTTCGGTAATGAAAGTGCGCATCTTTACGTCCTTGATCGCAATTTTTTCCATGCGCACACGGCGCTTGATCATTTCTTCCAGCTTTGCCGGATCAACGTTATTGCCCCACGATAAGATGCGCTCGAGCTTGATTTTGTTAAGGTAATCTTCGCAGCCTTTTGTAAGACCGTAAAAGGCAACTTCCGCCGTGTTGGGAATAAAAGAGAAGATGGTGTTCTTTAAATCATAATTCACTGCGTCCAGCACTTGCTTGCTTAAATTGTAGCCAAGCTGGCTTCGTTCGCGGTAAATTTTTTCATCGGAACCGCGTGAGAAATAAATGCGTTCGAAGGAACAGGCTTTGCGTTCTTTTGGTTCCAGCACTTGTTCAATGTTTACATCACCGTTTTCCGCCACAACCAGTGCTTGTCCGGGCAGCAGTTCCTGTACTTCGTTCTCGCCCACGTTAAAGGTTGTGCGAATGGCGGCACGTTCCGAAGCGGCAACTACGATGTCTTCGTCCATGTAATAATAAGAAGGGCGAATGCCGTGCGCATCGCGAAAGACAAAGCCAATGCCGTTGCCCGTTACGCCGCCCACGTGAAAGCCGCCGTCGAAAAGCGGCAGGGCTTTTTTCAAGACGGAAACAATGTCAAGAGAACCCGGAGATGCTTCATCGGCCTTCACCAAAAAATGATGAATGACTTCCATCATCGCGGCCAGGTCGCTTTGTTTTTGAAAGGGGCCGGGATCCATGTTTACCAACTCAAAAAGTTCGTCGGTGTTCACCAAATTGAAGTTGCCGGCCAATGCTAAATTTCTTGCCGGAATGGTGTGGCGCTTGATGAAGGGGTGACAGAATTCTACGTTGTTCTTTCCCTGCGTGCCGTACCGCAAATGACCCAGGAGCAACTCCCCTAAAAACGAAAGATGGCCTTTCATGAGGCCGGGATAATGACTGATTTCCGTGTTGAACTTTTGCAGCTCGTTGAATTCCTCGCCCAGTTGTTTAAAGATATCGGCAATGGGCTGCGGCTCGTTGCTGCGGATGCGGGAAAGAAAAGGATAGCCAGGTTCAACGTTCAGTTTTACGGCCGCTACTCCCGCACCATCTTGGCCGCGGTTGTGTTGCTTTTCCATTAAAAGGTAAAGCTTGTTTAAGCCCCAAAGTACCGAACCGTATTTCTGCTGGTAATGTGCAAAGGGTTTGCGCAGACGAAGAAAGGCAAGACCGCACTCGTGTTTAATGGCGTCGCTCATGAGGGCGCAAAGCTAAGGAGAAGTTGAGCGTTAGAGATTCGAGGTTTGAGGTTTGAGATTTCCTTTAGGGTTTGTGTTCTTTCAGTTTTTGACCATGCTTAATGAAATGAAAGGAAGACAGGAAGCGTTTGCCATTTTCACGCCAACCTCAAACTTCAAACCTCGAACCTTTACTCGGCCACGCTCATTGCCGAATGGGGCAGCCATACTTTTACCGAACAACCTTTGCCTGGCGCGGTGTTGATCTCAACACGTCCGCCAAAAAGTTCCGAACGGTTGATGATGTTGGAGAGTCCCATACCCCGGCGAACATTGCCGAGGTCAAAGCCAAGGCCGTCGTCTTTTATTTCCAGCAAAATCTGGCTGCTGCTGCTGCACAAAGCAACGGTTACGTTTTGCGCACTGGCGTATTTTAACACGTTGTTCAATTGCTCCTGTATGATGCGGAAGAGTGCCAGCTTTTTGTTTTCGGGCAGGCGGTTTTCATCAAGGTCGGTGTAGGTTAGCTCAAAACCGAGTGGCTGCGTGGTGCGCAAAGATTCTATAAGATCGTTCACAGACTCTACAAGGCCCAAGTCCTTCAGCGTGGGCGGCACCAGCGACCGTGACATGAAACGCACTTCGTCAATTACGTTTGAAACGCTCTTCAGCGCCGTCTCCAGCAACTTTCGCGTTTCGTCATTGGACGAAGTTTTGGCGAGGTCTAAAAACAGCTTGATGCTGGTGAGTTGCTGGCCCACATTGTCGTGCAGTTCGCGACCCATTTCAATGCGCTCCTTTTCCTGCCCGTCAATGGTGGCCTGGGCTATCTGGCGCTGGTAGGCAATTTTTTCGGCAATGCTTTTCCGTTCTAATTTTTTTCGCTCGGTAATGTCGGTAAAGGTGGAGATGACACTTTGCAAGCGGCCTTCGTTGTCTTCTACAGGATCGGCGTTGATGAGAAGCCAGCGGCGTTCTTTCCTTCTTTTGTTCCAAATGCCCATCACCACGTCTTTCACGCGGTGCCTAGTTTGAACGGCCATAAAGGTGGGGCGTTCGCTTAACAGAAAAGGCCTTCCGTCTTCGTGAATGACATCGTCGCAAACCTCGGGCATTTTCCGGCCAACCAACTGCTCTTCGGTGGTTTCAAAAATGCGGGTGGCTTCGTTGTTTACCATGACAATTTCGCCATCCGCATCCATCAGCAGCACGCCGGTCTGCAGTTCGTGCATCAGTTTCCGAAAGCGCTTTTCACTTTCCTTCAGCGCATCGGTTGCCAGTTTGCGCGGTGTATCATCGTGTATGTAAACGGCAATTGATTGTAGCTGTGGTGCCTTTAGCAGGTTGTGCCCGCGAACCATGCACCACAACCATTCGCCGCTTTTTTTTCGAAGCCGGATGATGATGAATTTTATTTCGGGAGCCTCTTCAATCTCTTTCTCAAAGGATTGAATGGCCCAGGACAAATCATTGGGATGAATGTAGCCGAAGCCGTTCGTTCCCATTGCTTCGTGCACGTCGTACCCGAGCAAATCTTTAACGGAGGGAGATGCAAAAGTAATTTCACCGGCGGCGTTCAGCAGCAGGATAACCTCCAGAGAATTGGCAATCAACGCCCGGTAAAATTGTTCGCTCTTTGCCAATTTTTCTTCGGCCTTTTTTTGATCGGTGATGTTACGCCCTACAGCCAAAATTCCAATCTCCTGGCCGTCTTGATCCGTTATGTATTTCACTGTGTGCAAAAAATAGCAGGTTTCGCCCGTGGGGCTCGGAAAAGAAACTTCGCCCTGCCACTTTTTTTTCAACCGCAACGCTTCAATTGCTTCATTGCGGGTAACGCAACGATAGGAAAGAGACACCAAATCATTCAACTGCTTACCAATAGCCTCGGCTGATGGTATGCCGTAAAATTCTTCCGCAACGTGATTCCACGATTGTATACGGAATTCCAGATCGGTAGAAACGATAATATCGGAGAGGTTTTCAAGTACAAGGCGCTGAAGGGGCCCATTGAAGAAGGCGGTAGCGGATTTCATGGATATTTGATTGCAGGAAATAACGGCTAATATAATACGGCCGCCGCAAAAAAGAAATGATTTCACCTAACGTGTTGTTTCGCTAAGTGAAATCATTTAATTGTTACGTGTCTGGCCGCTCCAAGCGTCCAGACACGTTAATGCGCTGCGTAAGCTTTTGCTGCATCAGCCCATTTTTTCAATTGAGGGCAGGCGCCTTCCTCGGGGTCAAGCATGATGTAATACGTGTTGATGTGCGTCGTGAGCCACTTGTCGAGGGTCTTGAATTTCTTTTCTTCCAATGCTGCTGAAGCAATGCGGTTGTAATCGTCGCGCATGTTCATGCGGTGCGGCTCCGATTTTGATTTCAGGTAAAGAAGGCGCACGCCTTTTTTACTGGCTTGTTCATCAGTATAGGGCATCGGCTGCGAGTACTCACCAATCTTTAATTTGTCTAACAGGCTTACAACCGATTTGTCCATTTCATCAATCGTTACCAGGGTTTCGCCGCGGCGGTTGAGCAAGTAAGGACCGGCGAATTTTGCCGCTTCATCATCACTGAATTTTCCGCCAGCGGTATTAAAATCCATCTTGCCCTCCACCAACAGTTTACGCACTGAATCAAGTTTGGCTGTGGCTTCGGCAATTTCTTCTTCGTTTACCGGCGGTATGCGCAAGATGTGGCGCACGGTAGCTTCGTCGCCGTTGCGCGACACCAGTTGTACAATGTGGTAACCGAATTTTGTTTTAAACGGATTGGAGATTTGTCCTTCTTTCAACCGAAAAGCGGCGTTTACAAAGGCGGGGTCCCAGGTTTTGTCCTGCCGGTTAATTTGATATTGTCCACCTCTCTCCTTTGAACCCGGATCTTCAGAATAACGTTTGGCCAAGGATTCGAACGAAGCCGTTTTGGCCTCAACCTGACGCTTGTAGTTCATCAGCTCACTTACCACGTAAGTTTCCATTTCGCGGGAAGCTTTGGGATAAATGATGATCTGGCCAATCTGGTATTCGGCTTCAAAAAAAGGAAGCGTGTCTTTGGGTATGCGGTTAAAATACGCCTGCACTTCGGCGGGTGTTACTTTCACGCCGTCCACAATTTTGCGTTGCATGGCTTGGGCCAGTTTGTTTTCTTTCACCGATTCGCGTGCATCGTCTTTAATCTGGTAAATACTTTTGCCGGCCATTTGTTCTACCGTTTCCTTACTGCCATACTGGTTTACAAAATAGCGAACACGTTGGTCCAATTCTGCTTCAATTTCATCGTCCGAAACCGGCAACGAATCTTTCATCGCCTGCATCATCAAAACCTTTGAAACCAAAGCCTGGTCCAACACTGCGCAATTTGCATTTTCCGGCACCTGCGCTCCCTGGCGGGTCATGTCGGCAATGGTGTTGGAGATGTCGGATTTCAGGATGATGCGGTCGCCAACGACGGCAATGATTTTATCGGCCACTACTTTTTGCGGCTGCGCCTGCGAAAAGTAAAAAGTCAAAAGGCAAAAGACGAAAAGCAAAAGTCGTTTCATAACGGTAACAAATTTAAAGGCTGCCTTAGCCGTCGCCTGTAGTAAGTTTTGTATTAACAAAAGTTTGTAGCGTGCAGATGGAAAAGAAAAAGTCAAAAGAGCGGCTCTTTGTTTCAAGCACTCTTTTGACTTTGTTTTTAAATTTTAATTTATCAGAGTGTTCGCTTCACTTCTTCTTCTTCGTACGCTTCAATCACATCGCCCACTTTGATGTCGTTGTAATTTTTAACGGTGAGGCCGCACTCCATACCCGATATCACATCTTTCACGTCGTCTTTGTAACGCTTGAGCGAACCCAATTCGGCATGCGCACCTTCGGCGGTTGGATAGACCACGATGCCGTCGCGAATGAGGCGGATCTTGCTGTCGCGCTTGATGCGTCCGTCAATCACCTGGCAACCGGCTACGGTGGCTTTGTCAAACTTGAAGACTTCCCTGATCTCGACGTTGCCGATGATCTTCTCCTGCGTCTTCGGTTCCAACATGCCTTCCATTGCCGAGCGGATTTCTTCGATGGCGTTGTAGATGATGGAGTAGGTTTTGATTTGAATACCGGCGTTGTCGGCCAAACGGTTTGCCTGCAAGGAAGGACGAACGTTAAAGCCGATGATGATGGCATCCGATGCTTCAGCCAAAACCACGTCGCTTTCGTTAATCTGGCCTACGCCTTTGTGAATCACACTCACCAGAATTTCTTCCGTGGATTGCTTTTGCAAAGAGTCGCTCAGGGCTTCTACCGAACCGTCCACGTCTCCTTTGATGATAACTTTCAATTCCTTGAAGTTTCCGAGTGCCAAACGACGGCCAATTTCATCCAACGTGATGTGCTTCTTGGCTCTCATGCCCTGCTCGCGCAGAATTTGTGCACGACGGTTGGCAATGTCTTTCGCTTCGGCTTCATCATGGTACACTTTGAACTTTTCACCCGCCTGCGGAGCGCCGTTCAAACCGAGAATAACGGCAGGAGCCGAAGGACCGGCTTCGTCTATCCGTTTGTTCCGTTCGTTAAACATGGCTTTCACACGGCCGTAATGCTGGCCGGATACCACAAGATCGCCGGTTTGCAGCGTACCGTTCTGCACCAAAATGGTGGTAACGTAACCGCGGCCTTTGTCCAGCGAGGCTTCAATGATAGATCCTGTCGCCTCGCGGTCGGGGTTTGCTTTCAGGTCAAGCAATTCAGCTTCGAGCAATATTTTTTCAAGGAGCAGGTCAACGTTTAAGCCTTGCTTGGCAGAGATTTCCTGGTTCTGGAATTTACCGCCCCAGGCTTCCACCAAGATGTTCATGCCCGCCAACTGCTCATAAATTTTTTGCGGATTGGCGCCGTCCTTGTCAATCTTGTTGACGGCGAAAATCATGGGCACATTGGCCGCTTGTGCGTGGCTGATGGCCTCTCGTGTTTGCGGCATGATGGCGTCATCGGCGGCAATCACAATTACCGCGATGTCGGTAATTTTTGCACCGCGGGCACGCATGGCCGTAAAGGCCTCGTGACCGGGCGTATCAAGGAAAGTAATGTCTTTGCCGTTGGGAAGATTCACTTGGTAAGCGCCGATGTGCTGCGTGATACCACCGGCTTCACCCGCCACCACATTGGCTTTGCGGATGTAGTCGAGCAAAGAAGTTTTACCGTGGTCAACGTGACCCATGATAGTAACGATGGGTGAACGCGACTGAAGGTCTTCGGCATCATCTTCTTCGATTTCTTCCTCCATCTCCAGTTGCTTCTCCATGTCAATGAATTCGACGTCGAAGCCAAATTCACTGGCAACCAATTCAATTACCTCTGCGTCCAAACGCTGGTTGATGGACACCATGATGCCAAGGCCCATACACTTGCTGATAACTTCTGCAAACGAAACATCCATCAGGTTTGCCAGTTCGCTTACTGAAATGAATTCAGTTACCTGCAGTTTGTTGCCTTCGCTTGAGCCATCGGCTTCGGCCATTTCGTTGCGACGGTCTCGGCGTTTGGCTTTAATTGATTTGCCACCGCGGCCACCCGAAAGCTTGGCTTGTGTTTCCTGGATTTTGCGTTGAATTTCTTTCTCGTCAATTTCTTTTACCTCCCTTCGGTCGCCTCGGCGTGTGGGTGTAAACCGTCCGCCCCCACCGGCTTGTTGACCGCCACGGTTAAAGCCCCCGGCCTGTCCCGGCGCTGCTTTTTGCGGCGTAAACCGTCCGCCGCCACCCTGCCCTTGCTGCTGTTGTCCCTGTGCGGGCCGCACTTCTTTCTTTTCAATGGGAATGCGCTTGCGTTTTCGCTTTTCGTCGCCTCTTACCGGGCGTGTATCCGTTTCTACCGGCAATTCTATCTTGCCTAAAATTTTCGGGCCTTCCAATTTTTCGGCTTTGATATTTTCGATAACCGGTTCTTCTTCTTTTGTTTCCTGTATTTGTGCAACGGGTGCTTCTACTTCAGGCTCTGCTTCAACAACAGGTATTTCGGCAACAACGACTTTTTCCTCTGCCGGTACTTCAACAACCGGCTGGGGTTCTTCCTTCGCTTTCTTCACGCCTTTTTTCGGGCGGGTAGACGAATCAATAGTGGAAAGGTCAATTTTGTCAACCACCTTCAAGCCTTCTATTTCCGGCACTTCGGGTCGAATGAGTTCGGGTTCAGGCTTTGGCTCTTCGACTTCTGGCGCTGCTTCGGCTACAACCGGAGGAGGCGGGACAACTTCCTGCACCGGCTCGGGCTTCGGTTCCTCAACAGGAGCTGGCGCTGCCGGCTCTTCTTTTTTAACCGGCTTTTTTTCCTCCTTGCGGAAGTGAAGTATTTCTTCTTCGTCGCGTTTCTTTTTTGCCTCGGCAACGGCGCCTTTTGGCAGGTCAATCTGGACAGCCTTCATTTTGGCCACCTTGTCGCTCTGAAACTCGGCCTGCAATGCCCGGTACATTTCTTCGGTGAGCTTTGCGGTAGGTTTTAGTTCATCCTTGTCAAATCCTTTGCCCGCCAAAAAATCCACCAGTGTGTCCTTACCGATGTTAAATTCTTTGGCGGCGGCCATGAGACGCGGTGTTGTTGTAATTTCTGCCATTCGATTTGATGAGCGATGAGTGATGAATAATCAGCGATGACCGTTCAATTAAAAGTCGCCGCCTTTTTCATCCGTCATCTATTCGGTTTAAAATTTTCTGTTTGTTAAGAACGAATGAACAGGAATGAGGCCAGAGTTTCGTGAAGACTTTGCCGCTGGCAAAACGCATCACTGATTACTCATCACTCATCACCTTATTCTTTTTCAAATTCTGCCTGAAGCACTTTGCGTACATCGGCAATGGTTTCTTTTTCCAGGTCGGTTCTGCGTTCCAGTTCTTCAGCAGTCAGAGCCAATACGCTGCGGGCAGTGTCGCAACCGATGCGCTTCAGCTCGTCAATCACCCAACTTTCAATTTCATCGCTGAATTCTTCTAGGTCAATATCAAACTCTTCCACCTCGCCTTCATTGTCGCGGTAAACATCAAGATTGTAGCCTGTCAATTCGCAAGCCAGTTTAATGTTTACACCGCGGCGGCCAATGGCCAGGGAAACCTGATCGGGCTTCAGGTAAACGTTGGCGTGGTGTTCTTCGTTGTTCAGTTCCATCGAAGTAATCTTGGCCGGCGTGAGGGAACGTTGTATCAGAAGCTGCGTATTGCTGGTCCAGTTAATAACGTCAATGTTCTCGTTTTTCAATTCGCGAACGATGCCGTGAATGCGGCTTCCTTTCATACCCACGCAAGCGCCTACCGGATCAATGCGGTCATCATAGGATTCAACGGCTACTTTGGCCCTTTCACCCGGTTCGCGAACAATTTTTTTAATCACGATCAGCCCGTCGAAAATCTCCGGCACCTCTATTTCCAAAAGCTTTGCCAGAAAATCAGGCGAAGTACGGGAAAGGATGATTACCGGCGTATTATTTTTCATATCCACCTTCTTCACCACCGCCCGAATGTTCTCGCCTTTCTTAAAATAATCCTGCGGTATTTGTTCGCTCTTCGGCAGAATCAGTTCGTTGCCTTCTTCGTCGAGCAGCAGGATTTCTTTTTTCCAAACCTGGTACACTTCAGCCGAAATAATTTCGCCGATGCGGTCGCCGTATTTTTTGGCAAGCACGTTCTTTTTTAAATCGGAGATGCGGCTGGCAAGGGTTTGCTTTGCAGCTAAGATAGCGCGGCGGCCAAAGTCCTCAAGGTTCACTTCTTCGTACAGTTCTTCGCCTACTTCGTAGTCGGGCGAAATTTTCCGGGCCGCTGACACTTCAATTTCTTCAAGCGTATTATAGACATCATCATCGTCCACAATGTTGCGCCGGCGAAAAATTTCAAGGTCGCCTTTTTCAGCGTTCACAATCACATCGAAGGTTTCGTCGCTGCCGTATTTTTTGCGGATGAGGGTTTTAAATACATCCTCTACCACACGCATGAGCGTGGGGCGGTCAATGTTTTCGGCATCCTTAAACTCCTGGAATGCTTCTATCAGGTTGATACTGGCCATGGTAATTTCAGATTTACGATTTCGGCTTCGAGATTTTGTTGTGTGCTTTCAGCTTGCGGCTGATGGCGCACCGTTTTCTCAAAACTTCACTTGAATTTTTGTTGTTTTTATATCGCTGAACAAAATGGTTTCCTGCTTTACTTCTTTCTTTTTGCCTTTGCCGGTTTCGGTTTCTACAACAATGCCGTCTTCGGTTGCCTCTATCAATTTTCCTTCAACAACGCCGCCGTCATTCTTTGTAACGTGTACGTAGCGCCCTGCGTTCTTTTTGTATTGGCGCTGTTTCTTAAGCGGCTCGTCCAGGCCAGGCGATGAAACTTCCAACGAAAAATCATCGGCCGGAAACAAGCCGCTTTCCTCCAAAATCTTGTAAAGTTTTCGGTTGTAATCAATGAGCGTTGAAAGCATAATGCCTTCATCGGCATCAACAAACACTTTAATGTTGTTGGTTGGCTTGATGCGTATGTCCACCAAAAAGTGCGAAGGGTTGGCTTCCAGAAGACTGTTTACCTTTTGCGTGATTGCGTCCAATACTGTTTCCATTGTCCTGTTGTAAAAGAAGAAGGGAACGCCGTTCGTTCCCTTCTAAATTTCTTTGCCGTGCCAAAGGTAAGGCAAACGTTAAATACCGTCCAAATTCAAATTGATTGTTTGGGCGCCTTTACCTTTGAAGTGCTATGATTTTAAGTTTTCTTTTCTTCACTTTTGTGGCCTACCTCATTTTTAAACTGGTGTTTGATTTTATAATTCCCGTTTATAAAACCACGCGGCAGGTAAAGCAAAAGTTCCGGGATATGAACGAACAAATGCGCGGGCAACAGGGCCAGCAGGCATCGCAAAACAACCAGCCAAAGAACAATACGGACAGTAAAAAAAGCACCTTGGGCGAGTACATTGATTTTGAAGAAGTGAAAGATTAATAAGGTCGTTTCCCTATTTTTGCTCCCCGCTTTTTTAGCGGATTGTTTTAAAAATTTCGGACCCTTAGCTCAGTTGGTTAGAGCGTCTGACTCATAATCAGAGGGCCGGGGGTTCAAGTCCCTCAGGGTCCACAAAAGGCCGCAAGAAAATTCTTGCGGCCTTTTTATTGTACATCGCCCGCTGAAACATTTTAATAATTGCCCAAAATGAAAACACCCCTCACAAGAGGGGTGTTTTCATTTTATGTCTAAGGCGTTTGTTTTCTTTTACTTCGTTGTTTTCATTGGACGATACGGACGCCTTAGCCTCTCAAAGGATTGGACCGGGTTTTTCGGGGAAACAGATTAGCAACGGCGCTTCAAACGGGAATTGGATAAAAAAAAGAAGTTGACTGATATTGGATTTTTGGTTTTTTAGGATCGTTGGACACGAATGGCTTTCTTTCGGGAAACCGGACTTCGGGGTCTTTCGCTTAGGATTTTTGGATACGGGATTGATAACGTTTTCGTACCAATCAACTTCTGCTGCAAAACTAACCCTTACCCCAAACCCACACAAGCGCATATTCGCCCTTTCTGAAACGTATGGTATTTACCGCAGCCATCGTAAGGAAACGAAAACCGTTATCGGAGTTTTACGATGATTTTTTAATTGTTGCATTGGATATAACGGGAACGCTTAGGCCCCAGTAACGGTATAAAACTAAAACAGCTCCATCTTCTCAAGGCGGCTATTTACTACCAAAATCACCCTCCCGTAAAAATTCCCCTGACTGTTCGCCACCTTTTTTCCATCTTTATTTCTTCGGCATTACTTCGCCTGCTTTTCAACTGGACGGTTGAATCCTGCGGAAAACTGCACCGGCAACGTTGGTACAGTTTTTCTTTTGCACAAAGCATGAAGACTCTTGTGGCAATGATTATTTTAATGCTCTCCAGTTTATCGGTTCGAACAAATGAATACACGGTTCGCTCTTTAAACGCAGAAAATAAAATATTCATCATTACCCTCGACGGCTTTCGGTGGCAGGAGATATTTGGCGGCGCTGATTCTGCCTTGCTAAATAACTCTACTTATACAAGCAATGCAGCCGTGCTAAACGAATTATACGGCGGTCAAACAACCGAAGAAAGGCGAAAAAAATTGATGCCTTTTCTTTGGAACATCGTAGCGCAGCAGGGTGAGATTTACGGGAACCGCAAAAAGGGAAGCTTTATGAACGTGGCCAATCCGTTCGCGCTTTCTTATCCCGGTTACAACGAATTGCTCACCGGCAGCATTGACATCAGTATTTTCAACAACGGCAAAACACCCAATCATAATTCAACGTTATTAGACGCTTTGAATGCAACCGCAACCTACCGCGGAAAGGTTGCGGCCTTTGCCTCCTGGGATGCCTTTCCGTTTATTCTAAACAAAGAAAAAAGTTCTGTCTTTATCAACAGTGGATTTGATGAATTGACGGAAAATAATTTAAGCGCAAACGAGACGCTGATTAACTCAATGCAAAACGAAGCAGATGACCCAAAAACTACCCGCTACGATGAACTCACTTATCTTGCCTGCAGAGAATACATTCAGAAGAAAAAACCTTCCGTTGTTTTTTTAAGCTTTGGCGGAACAGACGAAGCCGCACACCAAAAAAAATACGATCAATATCTGCAACAAGCTGCAAATGCCGACCGCATGATTGGCGAGCTTTGGCAATACTTGCAAACCCTCCCCGAATACAAAGACAAAACAACTTTTCTCATCACTACCGATCACGGCCGCGGTGCTTCTACCGGCAATTGGTACACGCACGGCATTCTTGTGGACGGCTCTTCGCAAACCTGGATGGCTTTGCTCGGCCCTACAATTCCACAGCTTGGCGAACGAAGGGCCAGCCGACAGCTTTACCTGAAAAACGTGAAAGAACTGGCGATGAAAATTTTAGCGCAGCCGTAAAAGAAACGGCAGGCTTTACACAACCAACCGAATTTTATTTATGCAAATTGCGCCCTGCCCTTCTGTTCAATCTGCTTCAACCGGCATAAATTTTTCAGCCTCTTTTAAAAAATAATATGCGCTCCAAAAAAGAAAAAACAGAAACAAAAAAGCTGTCGTCGTCAAAGAAAGAACCGATGAATGAACTGCGCCGCCGACATCCGTTTGAAACGGACAGCCAGATACAAAACCGCTACGGAGAGGGCCGCGAAAGAAGCGGCTCTGACGGTACGAATCAGGACGGGACCAGTAATCATTAGATTTCTTTATCAATATTCAGAAACCTGTTGAAAGAAGAATTCCTTGCAAAAGAAGAGTAAGAAAAGACTTTCGCCGGACAGTGAATTTATCAACCAGTCACAGCTTTCACTGCATTGTTTGAAGCAGGAATATAACTCTGCTTGATTGTTGAAAATCTGTTGATAAACCTCCACAGATAAGCTCCTTAATAAAACCATTTCTGTTCCTGAGTTTGATTGTAAACGGGCGTTAAAGGCTGAACGCAAAAAGGCACAAAGTTTTTAGTGGTAAGAGCGTCTAAATTATTTTTTGACTTTTAAAATCTAACGATTATGGCAGACAACAACAGAAATCAAGATCAAAACAGAAGCTCACAGGATCAAAGCAGAAGCAATCAGGATTGGAGCAGCCAAAGTCAGCAAACCAGCGGCTCGCAAAGCGACAACATGGGCAACCAAGGTAATCAAGGCGGCTCACGCAGCAGCGATCAAAGCGGCTCGCAATCTGGCAACATGGGCAGCTCTGATCGCAGCTCAAGCGGCATGGGCAATCAAAGCCAGGGCACAAGCGGCTCGCAAAGCGGTTCTCAGTCTGGAAGGAGCTCTGATCAGGACATGAGCAGCGGTGATTCCGGACGCGGCAGCAGCACCGGCAGTGGCAACACAGGCCGTAGCGGCAGCGAACGCAATCAAGGCAACATGTAATCTTGCTCGTTGCTTAGCTATTCAATTTATCAAGCCTTGTATCACTACAAGGCTTGATGGTTTTACAACGTTTCAAATTTTTTTATGGATTCGAAAAACAAAATAAAAGACGGGAGCGAAGACGAACGTCCGGTGGCTTATCCAAAGCCGACCGAGGCCGACACGCAATTAAACAATCAACCGGAGTACATTGACCAGGAGCCCGGCAGCTTTGAAAAAGAAATTAGCGATGTGCCGGGAGAAAATGCAGATCGTGGCCCACAAACACGTAAGCCTTAAAGTGGTAAGGCCGTTAGTGCGGAAAGAAGCAGAGGCAAAAAAATAAAAAGGAGCCTCGTGTAAAAGGCTCCTTTTTAAAAAGTTGAAAACGGCTACATTTTACTGTTCTTCATTTTGCCCATCTTCATTATGCCCACTTTGCCGCTTTTGTAAACACACTGGCCCTCTTTCAATTTCATTGTTTTACCGTTTTTCATTTTCACCGTGCCGTCGGTCATCACAGTTGTGCCATTGGTCATGTTTTCATCCTGCGTCATTACCATCGTTTCCCCTCCCTTCATCGCCATCATTTTACCACCTTCCATCATCACGCAGTCCTGCATTTTTACTTTCATCTTGCCCATGTGATGCGTGTCAGATTTCATCTTGTTGTTTTGCGCAAAGAGAGCTGTGCTGAGCGTGAAGGCTGCCAGCAGAAGAAAAATTTTTTTCATCGTTAGGTTGTTTTGTGGCGCTTGTTTACAGTGCCGGTTTAAGAATGGTATGCAAGCAAACAGACGAACAAACGAGCAAAGCCTTTGTTCAATCCGTTTATTCCGAAACCTTGTTCGGCACAAATTTCAATGAAATTGAATTGACGCAGTGCCGCGTATCTTTTGGCGTAAACCGTTCGCCGTTGAACACATGACCGAGATGGCCGCCACAATTTGCGCAAATGATTTCAATTCGCCTTCCGTCGGCATCGGGCACATGCTTTACAGCGCCGGCAATTTCATCGTCAAACGAAGGCCAGCCGCAGTGCGATTCAAATTTGTCCTGCGAACGGTAAAGCGGAGCGTTGCAGCGGCGGCAAACGTAAGTACCCGTTTCTTTATGATTCGTGTATTCGCCGGTGAAAGGGCGTTCGGTGCCTTTATGCAGAATGACTCTTTCTTCTTCGGGCGTGAGCGAGTTGAGTTGCATGGTGTGAGGTTGAGTGTTACTCAAAGATAAAGAGCGATAAACGTCTATGCTGCTGTTGGTGTTGGGGCACTGGCCTTGTGCATAGCCCACCAACAGCCGAAGTACAAACGGTCTTTGGCAATCTTTCCTGGCTCTGGTTGTTGGTACGCAATCACACAAACCAAGGCGGCATACTAACAACGGCGTAAAAAATCTTTAATTAATTTGAGGAAACAAGCCTATGAATTTTAGAAGAAACAAACAGCCTAAACTCAAACCAAAATAAATCACGGGATGAACTTTTACTTTTCTTATCGAAGGAGAATTATATCGTTTAACTAATTTTTCAAAACCAAGAACTTTCAATCGAAGTAAATTAACGCAAAGCACAGATATCATAACTACTGCCATCCAATAGGTAGGAAACTTCCACCTATTACCTACAATTAAACCCATAATCAAAAAGAAAATGAATACCAAATTGAAGCTCTGAAAAAGAGAAATTATCAAAATGCTCTTATACTTCGGAATATCTTTTTCATTCCATTTTAAATATTGAAAGTAGGTTCTGATTAACAGTTTATCGAAATACTGAAACATCTTTGACTCTTTTTAAGTTATTCATATCTCATGAATAAATCTTCCTCACCGCTTCACTCCTTCTCTCCATAATCACCTTCCTTCGCAACTTCCCAAGCCCCGGCGTTATCTCTCCGTTGTCCAAACTAAAGGGAGTAGAAAGCAATTCAAACTTCTTCACTTGCTCCACCTGGTTAAAATGTTTGTTCATTTCATCTACAATCTTTTTAAACTGCTCGTGAACTTTTGGATGATGCACCAAACTCTCGTCGCTTCCGGCCTCAATGCCTTGTGTTTTGGCCCAATCAGTCAATACGGAAAAGCAGGGAACAATCAATGCTCCCGTGAATTTTTCACCCGCACCTACAACCATCACCTGCTCTACAAAAGGCGATTCCGCAAGCTTGTTTTCAATCGGTTGCGGCGCCACGTATTTGCCGCCCGATGTTTTGAATATTTCTTTTTTGCGGTCGGTAATTTTTAAAAATTTGTTGTTCACCAGCGTGCCGATGTCGCCGGTGTGCAGCCAGTCGTCAATTACGGTTTCGGCACTTAAATCGGGACGTTTATAATAACCCATCATCACATTGGGGCCTTTGCAAAGCACTTCACCGTCTTCGGCAATCTTCACTGTTACGCCGTCAATGATGGGCCCAACAGTCCCAAACATCCAGGCCTCTTCGTGCAATTGATTCACGCTAATCACCGGCGATGATTCCGTTTGTCCATAGCCTTCTAAAATGGGAATACCCGCCGCAGAAAAAATGCGCAGCAAGCGAACCTGGCAAGCCGCCGCACCGGTTACGATGCATTTAATTTCTCCACCCAAACCTTCGCGCCATTTGCTGAACACAATCTTGTTGGCAAGCGAAAGTTTTGTGCGATAACCGATGCTTCCTTTTTGTTGAATGTCGTACTTCTCGCCAAGCTTTAACGCCCAGAAGAAAAGCTTCTTCTTGATGCCTTTTTGTTCCATGCCTTTGGCAAGAATTCGTTCGTAAACTTTTTCAAGCAAACGCGGAACGGTGGTGAACATGTGCGGCTTTACGTCGCGAATGTTCTCGCCAAGCGTATCCAAACTTTCCGCGTAATGAATGGATGCGCCGGCAAACAAGTACACGTATGTTACCATTCGTTCGAAGATGTGATTGAGCGGCAAAAAGCTCAACACCTTTGTGCCGATACCGATGGGAAAAGTCGGCAGTGTGCTCATCACATTGCTCAACACGTTGTGGTGCGAAAGCATTACACCTTTCGGTGTGCCCGTTGTACCTGATGTATAAATGATGGTGAAGAGGTCTTCGGTGTTTATTTTTTTTGATGCTTCTCCGATTGCGATAAAATGCGCCTGCTTTCCGAGTGGCAGAATTTCACTCCAATGCCGAAAGCCGTCCGTGTGTTCGAAGGCGTAAACTTCCTGCACGGTTGGCGTACCGGGCAGCACTTCTTTTATCTTCTCGCTCAATTCGCTGTCGTTGACGAAGATGAATTTGGCCTTCGTGTCGTTGATGATAAAGCTGATATCTGATGCAATGGCGGTAGGATAAATGGGAATGAGAACAGCACCGATTTGCTGTACGGCCAAATCCAGAAAAACCCATTCGGGGCGGTTCTTCGAGATGAGAGCAATTTTGTCGCGGCCCTCGACACTCATGTCACCGCTGCTTACACCGAGGGCAATTAAACCGGCACTTAATTTATCAACGATGTTCTTTACATCCTGCGTGCTGTAGCTGCGCCATTGGCCGGCTTCCTTTGCCGCAAGCGTTGTTTGCACGCCCCCTTTCTGCAACTGCAAATGGAGGCAATCAAATAACCGGTGAGGTTTGTTCATATTCGCCATACTTATGCGTACAAATTAAACAAATAGAAAACAATGAAAAGAGAATTTTCAGGTCTTGTTTGCTGGTCATAAAACGGAAACGAAAAATGTTGTTGAAGAAGGGTTTTGTGCTGCTGCGTGAAAATCTCTCGTTGTAGTTTCGTTCGCATGACGGAAGAAATACTGGCGCTGGCAAAGAAGGTTTGGAATTATCATTTACTGCGTCACGCTCTGGTAAAATCCGATTGCATTCTTGTTTTAGGAAGTCACGACACAAGAGTAGCGGAACGAGGTGCAGAACTTTATCTGCAAGGCTTCGCACCGCTCATTGTCATGTCCGGTGGTTTGGGACGCCTGACAAAAGAATCATTCACACAACCCGAAGCATTGTTATTTGCTCAAATTGCGATGGAACACGGCGTACCCAAAGAAGCAATTCTAATTGAAGACAAGTCAACAAATACCGGCGAGAACGTTATTTTCAGCCGAAAGTTTCTTGCTGAAAAAGGCCTTCATCCAACAAACATCATTCTTGTGCAAAAGCCATACATGGAGCGGCGCAGCTTTGCTACGTTCAAAAAGATTTGGCCCGAGCCAAACGTCTGCGTGACCTCGCCGCAAATTTCATTTGAAGATTATCCCACGCCTTCCTTGCCGATGGAAAAAGTCATCAACGTCATGGTTGGCGATTTGCAACGGATAAAGTTGTACGCTGAAAAAGGTTTTCAAATTTACCAGGCCATTCCTGATGATGTTTGGCAAGCGTTTGAACGGCTTGCGCAGCTTGGGTTTGATGAGCAACTGATAAAGGAGTGAGGTTCGCAGTGCGGTTGCCACTTGACTTAGCTCAGGATGACATTGCCGAAGGGATTGTCACTCTGAGCTTGTCGAAGAGTGATAATCCCTTCGGCAGGCACTCTGCCGCATTAACGCAAAGAAATTTCCGCTGATGCAGAACGCAAGCCTTCGCTCCTTGCTTCGATATGAACGGCGCCTTTATCTTTTCCCGCCTGCAAAATCACCTGGCACTTGCCGTTGAAAAAATGCCGCTGCGCTTTTGTGCCGTTGTACTTGTCTTGCTCGTGGCTTGACGGATCGCCGTTACCAACGCCAATGATTTTTGCATCGCTGCTTATTTCAAATTGAACAAGATTCATTGCATCGGGCACTTCTCTTCCTTCTTTATCTCTCGCCGAAACATTTATCACCGTTGCGTCTTTGCCGTCGGCAAGCAAGCTTGTTTTGTCAGGAGTTAAAACAAGTTGATACACGGCTCCCGTTGTTTCTACTTTCGCAGTTAGCTTCTTACTTTTTTTGTACGCAACCGCTTCCAGTTTTCCCGGTGCGTAATTCACGCTCCATTTTAAATGACCGTTGCGCGGCATCTCTTTCTTACCTAAACTTTTTCCGTTTAAAAACAATTCAACGTTGCCGGCATTCGTGTTCACCCAAACATCAATCGGTTGACCTTCTTTTCCGCTCCAATTCCAGTGTGGAGAAATGTGCAACACGTCTTTGTCCGTCCACCAGCTTTGATAATAGTAATAAATGTTTTTGGGAAAGCCGCACGCATCCATGATGCCGAAATGCGAAGACACATTGGGCCATTCATACGGCGTTGGTTCGCCCCGATAGTCAAAGCCCGTCCACACAAAACCACCAAGCCAAAAATCATTCGGTGCTGCAAGCGTCCACCAGGCTTCGGCGGTACTGGCCCACCAAGGCGCAGTAATGTCCTGGTCGGGAACGTAAGCCTTTATCGAATCTTTTTCATAGATGCCTCTCGTTGTAACGGTGCTACCCATCTCTGTTCCAATAATTGGTTGCAGTGGATGATCGCGGTGATAATCGGCTACGAATTTTTCGCGGTAATTAAAACCGCGAACGGGAATCACTTCGTTCACGCCTTTGAACACGTTGCCAACATCTGCTGCATACGTTGATGTTCTTGTCGGATCGAGTTCTTTCTGTTTTGCAATCAGCGTTTGCGCAATGCGTTTGCCGGTTTCTGTTGTGTGAATCCAGCCTTCTTCGTTGCCGATAGACCAAAGAAAAACAGAAGGATGATTGCGGTCGCGTTTGATCATGTGTTCAAACTCGTTCATGTATTCAGCGCCGCTGTTGAGCAACCGCTGTTCGTCCAGTACCAACATGCCCAAACTATCACAAGCATCGAGCAATTCCGGCGTTGGTGGATGATGCGACGTGCGGTAAGCATTGCTTCCCATTTCCTTTAATAAACGGATGCGGTAGTATTGAAGATAGTCGGGCATGGCGCTGCCCACGCCTGCACCGTCCTGGTGATTGTTGGTGCCTTTGATTTTTACGTGCTGTCCGTTTAAGAAAACACCGTTGTTTTTTATTTCGATGATGCGAATACCAATGCGATGCACAACGCTGTCGATAACTTTTCCGTTTTGCTTTACAACAGAAACTACGCGGTAGAGATAAGGATCATCCAGCGACCACAAATGCGGATTGGCAAGATTGAATACTTGTTTTATCGTTGTCTTTCCGTTTGTGTTTAATGCAACTGGTTCTTCGGACGACCGTGCCAGTTTTTTTCCCGCTTGGTCTGTGATGTAAGAAGAAACGCTTGCGTCAATCGAAGAGAAATTCTTGTTTTCAATTTCCGTTTCCACTTGTACCGAAGCGTTGTTCTTTCGAACTACTGTTGATGCAAACATACCATCGTTCGCAATATGCAGATTATTGAATTGATTCAACCACACATGGCGGTAAATGCCCGCACCTTCGTAAAACCAACCTTCGTATTGCGTAGCATCTACGCGTACTGCAATCACGTTGTCCTTGTTGTAATTGATGAAATCTGTGATGTCGTATGATGTACCGATGTAGCCGCTTTTGTTGTTGCCGAGATAAATTCCGTTGATCCAAAAATTCGCATCGCGAAATACGCCGTCGAACTGGATTTGAAAACGTTGGCCGGAATCTTTTCTATCCACCGTAAAATGCTTGCGGTACCAGCCGATGCTTGTTTCGGGAAACAGGCCGCCAACGGGTTTATAGCCGTGCGCCATCACGTCAAAATTGTTCACGTTTACGAAGGGCAATTCTACCGCCCAGTCGTGCGGAAGATTCAAGTTTCGCCAACTGCTGTCGTTCAATTTAGGATCAATGGCGGTATGGGCTGCTTCACCGGTCTTTTTAAAAATCACCACCACGCTGTAATTAAAATCCTTTGCCGGATCGGCAGCATTGCCAAAATGAAATTTCCAATCCTCATCAAAGTTTAGGTGCTTGCGTTGGGCCAAGGCTGAAAGGCCAATGATTGATGCGGCAAGAAAGCCAAGGCATTTTTTTATACGATAATCCATCGCGTGACTGCTTATTTTTTTAAGTAAACCGATTCAACTTCGATACTCAAGGGCTGCGAAGAAACAACGCCTTCTTCAAAACTAAATTCCAGCTTTTCGGCATCCTTCATCGAAAATGGTTTTGCACTTGCAGAAAGAAAACGCAAAGGTTGAAAACCGGGATAGGGCCGCGGCAACAACAACATGCTGTCTTTTTGCAAACCGCTTAACGGCACTTCAATTTCTTTCCATGCTTTGTTCAGGGAAACATTCATTGCAAACGCACTTGCATCGCTTGTAATCAACGCAACTTTTGCGTTTACGTCGGTTGATGCTCTTGCTTTAATCACCAGTTTCGTGAACGATGAAAGTTCGTTTTTCCGGCCCATAATTTTATCACCGAAGAAGTATTGCCATCCCATAAACTGACCAGCAGAAGTTTTACCCATCGTAGCTTTTAAAACAAGTTGAGATGGCTTATCGGCGGTAATGTATTCAACAGTATTGCTTCGCCAATCGGGATTGTACAAATTGATTTTTGTTCGATCTGCGTTTGGGTTAAACAATTCCAACGGCATATCCTGTGTTGCTACAAATGTTTGATAAGATTCGTTTCGGTATTCATCCCACGCGTACGGATTGCCTTTGAAACCGCCGGGGAAAGTATATATATCGCCATTGCTTTTCTTCACCATAATGCGGTAATTGATGACGCCGGGACTTACCATGTCGGCGGGAACATCGGCTTTATAATTATATGCATTAATGCGCTGCATTTGCAACGTTCGCCATTTGTTGGAAGAGTTGCGGAGTTCGAGAGAAATTTTATCGGTTGAATCAGCGCCAGCAATTTTTGAAGTAATGAAAAATGATTCGTTGGAAAAAATTTCGGCTAAGGGATGATGAACGAAAAACATTTCCCGAGCAGCATCAGGAGTAGAAAAAGGATCGAATTTAGTTAGCGGATCTATGCCGTTTTGATTTACCACGTATATACCCGGTTGTAATGTCAATTCTTTTGTTATGCCATCCAACATGATTTTTATGGCGCTCGCTTTCCAAAAAAGTTTTTTTACTTCTTTTTTGGGTGAAGCTTTCTCAAACGGATCGTTAACCTGAATTACATCCGGCATCACTTCCAGTTTCCAAGCGCCATCGCTAATCTTATCCAAAAAATACGCTCCCGTTCCCTCGTACTTTACCACCGGCGAATTGCCCACACCCGCAATGTGTTTCAGCTTTGCAAGATTCTTTGGTTGAGTGGAAGTAGAATTCGAATAATAAAATTCTTCATCGCTGTTCATCTCGCTCAACTGCTCTTTGTAACTAACACGAAACACATCAAACAACGTGTCGACTGGATATGTGCCATAGCTTTTACCACGCGGCAAACGATGAAACGCTTTCGAGGCAATCAACAAACTGATTGCTTTCGATGGTGTGTACGCAAGGTTCAAATAATGCGTTTGGTATTCGGTGTTGGCGTAAGCCGTTGCCATCGGATCGTAAGCAAATTGAGTGGCCCACTGAAAGCCCGCTGTGCGAAAGCTTCTTGCAATCGCAGGATACATGATGGGCTGCATTACATCCGCCGCATCAAACTCATAAACCATTCGTGCACGGTTACGAAAAGCAGGAATTGTATCTGAAAAAGGAATGCGGTATTCATCAACATTCGGCAAAAAATTTCCCTTCTGTTCATGCCCCGCAACAAGTCCTGTTGGATACCATTGAAAGCTGTACCCATCAACGTTTGCTTTCACCACCGCATCGGCATACGTTGGCGATTCGCTGATGTTGTAAAAAACAGGTTTTGTCCAACCAACGCTTCTGATAGCAGCGGCCAAACGATTGATGTATTCCGTTGTTGCCTCTTTCGGCCCGCTGTGGTGCGGTTCATTGTTAATTTCTGTTGCAATCACATCGGGATCGTCAGCGTAAGAAAGCTTTGTGTACGGGTTGACGTGTTTGAAAAATTGCTTCAAATAATTCTCCTGCGCTTTGATGGCTTCTTCTTTTACAACAGAGGGGCCTTTGCCGTACACCGCCGAAAAGCCATGCAACTTTTCATCCGGCTCGGGATAACCATTGCCCCAGAAAGCAATTGGCGTGATGAGGATTTTGATGTTGTGTTCTTTTAATTTTTTCAGAAGGTAATCAAACAAACGTAAGTGTTCGTTCTCCAATAAATTGCCAAGCGAGTCGCTTATCTCTACGTCCCATACGTGAACGCGAAAGGCATCAAGCCCAAGCCTCGACATGTGATAAACATCGGCGTCAATGGCTTTTTCAATGTCCACACCCAAAGCTTTATGCGAACGGTAACCGTAAGCAAAAGACACCGTATAATTCACGCCGAAGAAGGCGGCTTCGGTTTTGTCTTTGATGTAGCGAAGCACGCCTTTGCCGTCAACGTACACTAAGTTTTTTGAAGAAGGCTTTTGTGCGTTTGCGGAAATAAAAAAGACAGACAAGTAAAGCAAAAGCAGTTGTTTCATTGCCGCAGTTTATTTTAAAGTGAATGTAGGCGTTTGCAAAATAAAAAGGCCGTCAATAAATGACGGCCTTTCGCTTGTGAGAGAGAATATTATTGCACTTTGTAAGTATTGGTAATAAAGCTTACCGTGATGGTGTGTGGGCCTGAAACAGCAGGCGCCGGCGTGTTCGATCCCGGTACAGCGCCATCGGCCAGCAACACATCGCCGCCGGCAGACGTGCCGTCTGTTGCACCACCGTACTTGTGGTTCCAGTCGCCATTGACCGGTAAGAATAAATACGATTTGCCCGCTGTTAACGGTATCGAGATTTGGAACTCGCCTTCTTTTGTTTTTGTGAACTGTTGTGAAGGAACCGGAACCGGATTGTTCCAACCGCCGACTGTTGCATCGCCAACGATAAACAAGGCCGTTGGTCCCGAGTAAGGCGTAACGATATATGAATTTGTTGCGAAGTTCACGACGATTTTATAAAGACCTGAAGTTGCGGGTGCAGGGGTGTTCGATCCGGGAACCGCACCATCGGCCAATAAAGCGCCACCGTTTGCTGAAGTTCCATCGGTTGCACCGCCGTACTTGTGACTCCAATCGCCGTTCACCGGCAAGAAGAGATAAGATTTGCCTGCTGTCAAATTCACCACAATGCCAAAGGAAACGTTGTCAATTTGCGTGAATTGCTGCGATGGTGTGGGAACGGGATTGTTCCAGCCACCGCCCGTTGCATCACCGACAATGTAAAGGTTGGAGGGCACAGCAATTTGCGTAACGGTGTATTTATTGGTTTGGAAGTTTACCGTGATTTTGTAAACACCGGATGCAGCCGGAGCCGGTGTATTGGAACCTGGAACGGCGCCGTCTTTCAATAGCGTGCCGCCGCCTGCGGCTGTTCCATCGGTTGCACCGCCGTACTTATGATTCCAGTCGCCGTTCACAGGAAGGAACAAGTAGGACTTACCCGCAGTAAGGCCGATGGTAATGCTGAAGGTATAAGCATCTACTTTGGTGAATTGTTGCGAAGGAACGGGTACGGGATTGTTCCAACCTCCGGGTGTAGCATCGCCGACAATGTAAAGATTTGCGGGCACTGGCGAGAACGTAGCCACCGTTACGTTCACAACATTTGAATAAGCCACCGCACCGCCCGCAGTCGTGCCTTTAATTCTGTATTCTACTTTGCCCGTGTTGCCAATGGCAACGCCAGATGACAATGCCGTCGTGTTCATATCGTCCTGCGTCAACGTTTTGCTTGACGTTGCGGTGCCGGCTGCGATTTCTTGTGGCGCAACAAAATTTTTACCCGCCGAATCGTACTGCAAGGCGTAGGAAATGTTTCCCGTATAACCGGTAAAGGCTTGAGACCACGAAAACGTATTCGAAGGATTGGTGGAAGTAGCGGCCGTGCCGGTTACCGAAGTAAATTGAGTTGTAAGAGTCGAAGGATCGGCGTAAGGCGTAACAGCTACCTTAATCGTGTTGGAAACATAAGGTTCGTTGTTGTTTCCGTAAGAGGATATGACGTGCATATCCAGGTTGTAAGCCGTGCCCACCTTAAAACCATTGTTCAGAAGAATGGTGTTTAAATCGCGGCCGGTGATGGAGTCGGTGAGTTTGCCAACGATGGTACGGCGCACAGGATTGGCAAAGTTTCGTCCCGACGAATCAATCTCCACAACATATTTGTACGTATTGGGATCAACGCCGTAGTTCGGGCTTGTCCAGTTCAAGGCAAGCACCTTGTTTGTCGAATCGGCAGCAGTAGGCGTTACCGATGTTTTGGATGCGCTCAGCGTTACCTGGCTGCCCTTGTTGTAATAAGGCAGTATATCTTTCTTGTCGCAGGCAAAGAGAAGCGCTGCGAGGGTTGAAAGCAACAGAAGTTTTGAAATGTGTTTCATACAATTTTTTTAAGCAAGTCAATCGTTTACTGTACGGTGAATTTGCCGGTTTTAAAATCAACCGTGATGGTGTAGGTTTTGCTGGTGCCCGGCGCTTTCAAATCACCGCCGTTGGGTTTAAAATCATCACCACTCACGTTATTGGCGTTGTTGCTTCCGGCGCCGCCGTATTTGTTGCCCCAATCGCCGTAAACAGGCACAAACAAATACGAGTTGTTGGCCGATAAAGGAACCGTAATCTGGAACTGTGTTGAACTGATCTTGGTAAACTTCTGGCTGCCCAGTTCGGGATCGCCGCCGCCCATCCAGTTACCGGGTGTAGCATTGCCCGTAATGTACAACTTGGCCGGCACCGGGTATTTCACATCAAGGTAAGGCGTTACGGTTAATTTGATCACGTTGGAATAAAGCGGAATGCTCTTGTTTACCAGGGTTGACTTCACTCTTATTTCCATGTTGTGCGCCACGTTTTCGGCCAATCCCATTGTCAGCAAAGCCGCGTTAAGGCTGTTTACCGTCAGCGTTGTGGAGAGGTCTTTTGCAACGGACATCTCGAACATTTTTGGATTGGTGAAATTCGATCCGGTGGTGTCAAACTGCAAAGTGTACGATACGTCCTGCGAGCTTGGACCCGTTGAAAAAGTATAATTCGGATTTGTCCAGGAAAGCGTGACGGCGTTGTTGCTTTTGTTGGCAATGTCAAGCACCATCGGCAATGTGGAAGAAGCCGTGAGCACCGGCGCCGTGCCGCCCTGGTACGTGACTTCGCTGATGTTTTTTTTGCAGGCCGCAAAACCCGCTATCAAAAACAAGAGAAAGAATTTGACTGTATTTTTCATACAAAAATTTGTCGTTGAATTAATAACCGGGGTTTTGAACCAAGTTGGGATTGGAGGATAAATCAGTAGAAGGAATGGGATAAAGATTGTACTTGCTGTCCACCGCCGTTCCCGATGCCACGCCGCCTTTCCAGGCCCACAGGTACGCACCGGTTGTAAACTGGTTGTAGCGAATCAAATCAGTTCGGCGAAAACCCTCCCAAAACAATTCACGTCCTCTTTCTTTGATGATGTAATCAAGCGCCAGTTGTACAGAAGCATTTGGATTGGGATCGTTCGGCCTTGCTCTTGCCGCCAATTGTTGCAGGTAAGTCAAAGCCGTTGCCTGATTGCCGCCGCTGCTTGCACCGCCGCGAAGCGTTGCTTCGGCATAGATCAAATAAACTTCTGCAAGACGGAACAAAGGCATGTCAATGTCGGAGAAAATGTTGCCGGCATCCACGTGCGGCGCTTTGCCACCGGTCCTGGTTTTGTTGCGGAATTTGGTAGAAGAATAACCATCGGTTGGAACGTCCAGCAAACTGGCCATGTTTTTAGTTTGGCCGGACGTGTAAAACTGTCCCCTGATGTCCTGCGCATCAAACAAATCCACAAACTGCTGCGTCATGCGGATACAGTTCCATGTTCCGTTCAGGCCCGAAGTGTCGGCGGTTACGCCGGCCGGGCCGTGAACCAACAAGGTCGTGCCGCCGTAGTTCTGCGTGGATGTGCCGTCATAGTTAACGGCCATGATGAATTCATCGGTGTTCAGGTTGTTGTCGGCAAGCATTAACTCTTTGTACTTGGAGTGAAGCGTATAACCTGCGCCAATCACTCTGTTGCAATAAGTAATGGCATCTACATAACGTGCGGTGCCGCTGTAAACTTCGGCGTTCAGGTAAATGCGGGCCAGCAACGACCACGCAGCCGCTTTATCGGCACGTCCATATTCGTTTGTACGCGGCGCAGCAAGATCGCCGTCAATGGCTTTCAATTCCGACTCGATGTAAGCGAACAAATCTCTCCGCGAAATTTGCTTTGGCAATGTACCGGAACCGATGACGTAGCTCTCGTCAACAAAAGGCGGATTGCCAAAAAGGTCCATCAACACCCAATAATGATAGGCGCGAATGAAACGGGCTTCAGCCCTGTAACGCCGAACGTTGTCGGCATCCGTTCCACTGATGGCCCGCTTGCTCAGGTTTGCATCCGATGATTCGTTGATAAAATTGTTGCACAGCGTAATCACGTAAAACGAACGGTAGTAAGAACCCGCCACCGCCTGGCTTGCGGCCGACCAACTCATTTGGTGAATGCCAATCGGATCGGTGTTGCCGTGATAGGTCCACCCGGCTTCATCGGTGCTTAAACATTGCAGGTACCAAAACTGCCGGAAGAAATCAGAGCTACCGGCATCCGACACAAGTTGAGAAGGAATATCACTAGCACTGCCAGGCCCTGAATTACCAATCAACGCCATCGAACCGTACACTTTGGCCAGGGCTTGTTTGTAACCCGCCGGCGTACTGAACACGGAAACAGATGTAACGTCATTAGTCGGCGCAAGATCGAGCTTTTTTGTGCAGGAAGCCAACGAAGCCACCGCCAAACTTGCTACCACGATGCGTTTGAAAAAACTTTCTTTCATATAGCTGATACTTTACGGAAAATTTAAAAATCAAGATTTGCACCCATGGAATAAATGCGCGGACGCGGATAAATATTGTTGTCAATGCCGCTCCCCACTTCGGGATCAAGGCCTTTGTATTTGGTCACGACAAAAACGTTTTGAACGGTGCCTGTTAAACGCAACGTGGCTTTGCCGTGGCTGATGCGTCCTACGTTGTAACCAATGTTCACGTTGTCCATGCGCAGGAAAGAAGCATTCTCCAAATAATAATCGCTTAAAGGTTGCAGATCGGTGCCACCTTTAAAGCCCGTTTCCAAATAATTTACCGAACCGTTGGCCGTGGTGTACGTGCCTTGAATTTGCGTGAGCTTACCGAGGTTGCTGTACACGTTGTTGTAAACGTAGTTGTTGAAGCTGGCCCGCAACACCGCACCTACGTTCCATTTTTTGTAATTGAAGTTGGGACTAAAGCCAAGGAACACATTCGGGTCAACGCTCTTGCTTTTGTAGCGGTCCAAATCGTTGATGATACCGTCGCGGTTTTTGTCTTCAAACAAACCTTCGATCGGCTTGCCGGCCGCGTCATACACCTGCTTGTACAAATAGAACGTGTTCTTTGCACCGCCTACGGCACTGATCAAAAGAAAACCGTTTGCACCGGCGGCATTGCCCGACAACAATCCAATGTAATTCGGATCGTTGGGCACAACGGTTAAGTTTTTAATGGTGTTCCTGTTGTAAGTGATGTTGAAGTTCAGATCAAGCGACATATCCCGTTGACGAATGGGTTGTGCGTTGATGGAAAACTCCACGCCTTTGTTGTCCATGCTTCCAACGTTCGACAAGATATAAGCAGAGAAGTTTGTACCCGCTGGCTGTGCAACGTAGTTCAACAAGCCGCTTGTTTTCTTCAAATAAAAATCAAGCGTACCGGTAATGCGGTTGTCGAGGAAACCATAATCCAAACCCGCATTGTACGTAGCGGTTTGCTCCCATTTCAAACCCGCGTTAAAGCCGCTTGGTGAGTAAGCCTGGTAAGGCATGTTGCCAAAATAATAAGAGGCGTAAGTAGAGCTAAGACTGTAGCTGGATAAGAAGCCGTAGTTACCGATACCTTCTTGTTGGCCGGTGATGCCATAGCCCAAACGCAGTTTCAGATCAGAAATGCCCTTGCTTTCTTTCAGGAAAGATTCCTGCTTCACACGCCAGGCAAAAGCAATAGAAGGGAAAGTGCCCCATTTGTTGCTCGGCCCAAAACGCGAAGATCCATCGCGGCGAATGGTTCCTGTTAGCAAATACTTATCGTTGAATGAATAATTAAAACGGCCAAAGAAGGAAACAAGAAAATGCTCTGGTTTATCGAACAGAAAAGTAGGCGGTGTTGTAGCAGGGAAGGTGTCGCCGTTGGCTTTGTAGCCGCGAAAATTATAGTTCGTCGTTTGGTAATCGTTGTATGAATAACCCGCGGTTACATCTACCCGGCTCTTGATGGATTTTATATCTTTCACGTAGTTCAAATAAAAATCCAACACGGTTGCCTGCTTGGTTTGCTTACCCGGATTTTT
>Ga0308176_10000254_pt1 | contig 36760 bp, 29 predicted proteins | sample PhyCR2_3_FD_203890 | JGI IMG/M metagenome (GOLD analysis project Ga0308176, IMG submission 203890) | Soil microbial communities from UC Gill Tract Community Farm, Albany, California, United States - DLSLS.C.R2 | ecosystem: Environmental > Terrestrial > Soil > Agricultural land | place: USA...
GCCCCGGTCCCCAGGTCCCACTTGTTGAGCGTGGTGTCCGCCGACGCCGAGACCACGCGCTAGCGGCGCTTGCGCTTGTCGGTCGCGGGCTTGGCGCCATCGGGCGCGGCCGGCGCGACGGGATCGGGAACGCCGAGCTCCTTGGGCAGCTTCGGATCGATGGCCGCGGCGGCGCGCGACAGCTCGGCGACCGGAACCTTGTCCTTGATGTCCTTCAGGACCTCGGCGGCGCTCTCCTTGTCGCTCGGGGTCGCGTTCTTCTTGGTGCCGAACGCCTCGGCGTAGATCAGGCGCAAGCCCGGCGGGGCCGCGCCCATCTCGGCGAACACCGGCTTCAGCATCTCGAGCGCGCGATCCGGCTCCCCGTGCTTGAGCACGGCCTTGGCCTGCAGGACGCGCGTCGGGAAGTACCCCGAGTTCACCTTGAGCGCCTCGTCGAGCTGCGCGCCCGCGCCGGTGATGTCGCCGTTCTCGAGCAGGATCTCGGCGAGCGCGGTGCGCGTGCGATAGACCAGCGGGTTCGGCGACTCCTCGGTGATCTCGGCGATCGCCTGCGTGAGCTCGGTCTGCGCGTCCTTGAGGTTGCCGTTGGTCTTGTGCGCCATGCCGAGCGCGTGGCGGCCGACCTTGCTCTTGGCCTGGCGCGCGAGCTTCTCCAGCGCGTCGGTCGCGTCGGTGCGCTCCTTACCCTCGGTGCTGACCATGCGCGCCTGCTCGCGCAGGATCTTGGCCTCCATGTTGTCGGGCGCCTTCTTCAGGACGTCGTCGACTTCCTTGAGCGCGTCCTTCGGCTTGCCGAGATCCAGATCGGCGTACGCGCGCAAGATCTGGGGCCGCACGCCCTGGAGCTTCTCGGCGAGGGCGAGCGCCTTGTCGGGGAGCCCCGACGCGAGCAGCAGCGCCGCGTCGACCAGCTGGGCGGTCGGATCGTCCTCGGCCTTGGTCTGGCCGAACCAGACGATCTTCGCCCGGGCGACCGAGGCGGCCGCGAGATCACCGCGGGCATAGTGCGCCCACGCGATGCGCGCCCAGAACCGGGGCTCGTTGGGCGGGTGCTGGGCGGTCGCCTTGCGCAACGCCTCGTTGGCGCTCGGGTACGACTGGATCCCGGTGTTGGCGAGCGACGTCGCGAGGTAGCGGTACGAGCTGAGCCGCGCGGGCAGGTCTTTCTGCAGCTTGACGCTGAGATCGCCGATCGTCTCTTCGTTGTCGACGGAGGCCTCGGCGCGCGCGAGCGAGCGGCCGACGACGACGAGCGGATGATCCTTGGCCTTCGCCGCGGCCTTCGCGTAGACCGTGAGCGCCTCGTCGAGCTGGCCATCGTCGACCAGGAGGTCGGCGGTATCGATCAGCGCGACCAGGACGCCGTCGTCACCGTCGGAGGCGGCCTTGATCACCGCGCGGCCGGCCTTGCGCTCGCCGCCGGCGAGCATGGCGCGACCGCGAAGCCACTGGATCCATTTGTCCTGCTCGTGCTTCGCCCCGTAGCCATCGAGCGACTTGCGCAGCTCGGCGAGCGTCGACTTCGCGACCTGCGCGACGGCCGACTGGGAGGCCCCAGGGTCACCGACGCCGAGCCGCGACAGCTCGAGCGCCGCCTTGCCGATCAAGACCTCGCGCGCCCCCGGCTCGCCTTCCTTGATCTCCCGGGCCACCTTGAGGGCGCTGTCGACGCGCTCGGTCTCGGTGCCGTAGAGCAGCGACTCGAGGCCCGAGCACTCCGCGACGTACGCGTACGTGATCAGGCTCGACGGGTCCTTCTCGAGCGCGTCCCGCAGCTTCTTCAAGCAGCTCTCGAGCCCGGCGAAGTCGCCCAGGGGGATCGCGAGCTGCGAATCGTGCTGGAGCCGCGCGACCGCCTCGGACTTCTGCTTCTCGCTCCACCAGTACCAGGTGCCGCCGCCGCCGATCCCGAGCACCAGGACGACGAACAAGAAGATGAAGGCGCGGCGGGTCGAGCGCCCCCACCGGCGATCCGGCTTGAGATCGAAGTCCGAATCGGGCACGCGGACCCCGGCGACGTCGAGCAGGCCGCCGGTGAGCAGATCGTTCAGGTAGCTCTCGCCGACCGCCGCCGACTGGCGAAGCGACGCGGCGGCGGCGTTTTGCGGCTTGGCCGTCTGCACGATGCGCGGCCGCACGCCCTCGACGCTCATCGGCGGAGGCGGCGCCGTCGGCTTCTTGCCCCGCGCGGCCTGAGCGGCCTGAGCAGGATGAGCGACCCTGGCGGACGCGTCGGCAAAGCTGGGCGGCGGCGCGTGCTCGGTCGCCGGCTCGCTGCGCCAGTCGGCCCGCGGCTCGATCGCCATGGTCGGCATCGCCGGTGACGCGACCGGCACCATCGGCGATCCCGTGGGCTGCGATGACGCCGGGGACCCCGACCGCGGCCGCGCCATCGCCAGCGCGGTGGCGGCGTTGGGTCCGGCCACCGGGCTCGCACCGCCGGCGCCATTGCCGCTCGCCGAGCGGCCGCGCTGCTGGGCGTTGTCGGTCTCGCCGCGCGGCGGCACCGCGGTGGGGACCGGCGGTGGCGAATCGAGCGCCTGGCCAGCGCGCGCTCGCTTGAGCATGGCCAGGATCTGCGGGCTCGTCGGATCGAGGTTCTGCGCGTGCTGCAGCACCGGCACCGCGCGCTCGAAGTCCTGCCGACGCAACAGGACTTCGCCGAGCAGCGCGAAACCCTGGCGGTTCGAGCGGTCGACCTTGACCACCCGCAAGAGCTCGCCCTGCGCTTCCTTCCATTGATGAAGCGACGCGTACGCCCGGGCCAGCATGACGCGACCCTCGAGGTTGTCGGGCGCCGCTTCGAGCCCCACGTTCCCGACCCCCAGCGCGTCACGTGGCCGGCCGAGCGCCAGGTAGGCCTCGCCGAGATCGATGAACGCGGGCGACGCGGGGTCGCGCCGCACGAGGTCGATCAGCTCCTCGATTTCTTGCGCCGTGGGCCGGCGATCCGGGTCGACCATCCGCTCACCGAGGGTAACCCCAAACGGGGCGCGCGGCAAACCTACATTGTTACAACCACGTCGTATGCTCGTGGCGATGGGTTCGAGCTTCGGCGTGCTGTTCCGGATCACGACGTTCGGCGAATCACACGGCCCGGCGCTCGGCGTCGTGATCGATGGCTGCCCGCCTCGGCTCACTCTCGATCTCGCGCAGATCCAGGCCGAGCTCGATCGCCGGCGGCCCGGGCAGAGCCGGCTGGTCAGCCAGCGCAAGGAAGCCGATCAGGTCGAGATCCTCTCCGGCGTGCAGGGCGGCAAGACGCTCGGCACGCCGATCGCGATGATGATCCGCAACCAGGACGCGCGCAGCAAGGACTACGAGGCCATCGCAGGAGCCTACCGGCCGAGCCACGCCGACTACACGTACGACGCCAAGTACGGGATCCGGGCCGTCGCCGGAGGCGGCCGGGCGAGCGCGAGAGAGACCGCCGGGCGGGTCGCCGCCGGCGCCGTGGCCCAGCAGCTGCTCGCCACCCGCGGCGTCTCGATCGTCGCGTGGGTCGACGAGGTCTCCGAGATCGCCGCCACGGTCGACGAGCACGCGGTCACGCGCGACGCGGTCGACGCCAACGACATTCGCTGCCCCGACCCGGCGAGCGCCACGGCGATGATCGAGCGCGTCGAGGCCGCCCGCAAGGCCGGTGATTCGGTCGGCGGCGTCGTCCGCGCGATCGCGCGCGGCGTCCCGGCGGGCTGGGGCGAGCCCGTGTTCGACAAGCTCGATGCCGACCTCGCCAAGGCGATGATGTCGATCCCGGCGGTCAAAGGGGTTGAGATCGGCTCTGGCTTCGGCGGCACCCGCCTCACCGGCAGCCAGCACAACGACCTGTTCTACCGGCGCGACGATGGGGCGATCGGCACCCGCACCAACCGATCCGGAGGCATCCAGGGCGGGATCTCCAACGGCGAGCCGATCACCGTTCGCGTCGCGTTCAAGCCGACCGCGACGATCATGCAGCCGCAAGCCACCGTCGATGCCGCGGGGAACCCGGCGATCCTCGAGCCGCGCGGACGCCACGATCCGTGCGTGCTGCCCCGCGCCGTGCCGATCGTCGAGGCGATGCTCGCGCTGGTGCTCGCCGATCACTGCCTGCGCCAGCAAGCGCGCTGAATCGCACGGCGAACCTGGCCGCGCGCCGCGGCTGTCAGACCGCTCCGGTAGCGTGCCGGGATGGGTCCCATCACCGCGCAGCTCCTCGATGAGCTCGGTCATGACCCCGATGATGGGGTTCCCGAGCTGCCGGCCGTCTGGGAGCTCGAAGAACCCGGAGAGCTCGGCGATCTGGCCGCGGGAGCGGTGATCGCGGCGCGGATCGGCGCGCGCCGGGTCGCGATCGCTCGCCTGGGCAGCGGCCGGCTGGTCGTCGTCGATGACGCCTGCCCACACGACGGCGGGCGGATCTCGGATGGTTTTGTCGACGGAGAACGCCTGATCTGCGCGCGGCACGGCTGGGAGCTCGAGGCCCGGAACGGGCGCTGCGAACGGGCCTGCAAGCTGCGGGAATAAGAGCGAATTCTTGACCGCATCGTAAGATGCAGGCTAGCGTCGTAGCTACGTGGCGGCCGTCCTGGTCCACATAGATCTCGACGCCAACGGGCTGAACGCGTCGTCGCTGCAGGCCCTGCTCGCCGCCCGCGCCGTCGCATCGTCGTGGGGCGCGACGCTCTATGCCGCGGTCATCGTGCACGATCCGAACAAGCGCCCCGACGACGCGCCGCCCTCGCGGATCGCGCCGCGCGTGCCGGGCGAGCGCAAGGCCATCGAGGCGGTGCGCCGGGCACTGGTTCGCGGCGGCGCGGACAAGATCGTCGTCGCGCTGACCGACGCGCCGATCGTCCCTCTGTGGAGCGTGCTCGGCGCGGCGTGGCAGGGCGTCCTCGACCACCTGCGGCCGCGCCTCGTCGTGTTCGGTGCCGATGCCCCTTCGGCGGCCGAGCTCGGGCCGCGCACCGGTGCGCGGATCGGCGCGCGGCTGTTCTTGCGCGCGCGCGCGCTTGGCAACGAGGAGGTCGAGCTGCGTGACCGCGATGGCAGCTACGTGCGCATGACCGACAGCGGCGCGGCGGTCGTCCTCATCGGCAGCGCCCCGCGCCCCGCCGTCACCACCCACCACGACGACGACGTCGACGTCATGGTGCTCACGCTGCCGGGTGGGCTCGATCCGCGCATCGAGCTGGCCGGCACCGTGCCGGCGGAGCTCGTCCACACGACCGGGACGCTGATCGCGATCGGCGACGATGCCGCGAGCGATCCGGACATCGCGAAGGCGACCCAGCGGCTGGCCAAGGTGCTCGGGACGCACGTCGTCGGCAGCGCGCACGCGGCCAACACCGGGGTCGTCGGCGCCGGCGCCGTGATCGAGCGCGGCACCCCGCTGGCGCCCGAGATGTGCATCGCGATCGGCCTGCCCCCGATCGACGTGGCGGGCTCGACGAGCCTGGTCCGCATCGGGTCATCGGGCGGCAAGGGGGTCGACGGCGCGCTGACCGGCTCGATCGCGAATAACCTCGGCGAGCTCGCGCGGATCCTGGAGGAGCGATGACCGACGGCGAACCCAGGCTCGCCGTCGCCGTGTGGCTCGGCAATGCGCCGCCGGTGCGCTCGATCCGGTGGCTCGACGGTGCGCTCAAGGCCGCCGCGAAGTTTGCCGGCGCGACCGCGGTCGCCGCGGGCGATCCGACGTGGCTCGATCTCGCCGCCGATCGGGCCACCCGCCTGGGCCTCGCGAGCATCGGCGTGCCGACCGATCTCTCGCTCGACTATCTCGGCTGGGCCCAGGTCATGGCGGCCGTCGCGCGCCAGCTCGGTGCGACGACGATCCTGGTCGACGAGGCGAGCCGTCCGGAGCGGTTCGCCGAGGTCGCCGCGCTCGCCGAGCTGATCGATGCCGCGCAGCTCACCCACGTCGTCGCGCTCGCGCCCGACGAGGGGACGATCCATGCCAGCCGCGCCACCGGCACGCTGCTGCAGACCGTCCGCATCCACGGCCCGGCGGTGATCGGCGTGCGGATCCCCGGCCCGGCGATCGACGAGTACCCCACCCCGATGCCGTCGGGGTCGATGCGCCGCCTCGAGCTCGCGGCGCTCGGCCTCGATCCTGCCGTGCTGGGCCATCGTTCGTTGCCCACCCGCGCGAGCCAGCCGGCGCGCCGCAGCGTCGACCGCGTCGCCGACCACCTCGCGGTCCACATCGTGCCACGCAAGGGCGCGTGATGGCCCAGGCGCGCTCGGTCGCGAGCGCCCCGGCGGCGACGCGCGTACAGGTCATCGCCCCGGCCGCCCTGGGCACCACGGCGGTCGCCGCGCTCCACGCCCGCGGCATCGACGCGCGGATCGCCGACGCGCCGATCGATCTGCGCGCCGGCCGGGCCGCGAACGACAGCCGGACCGAACGCCCGGGCGCGCTGCTCGGCGACGACCTGATCGCCTGGGCGCTCGACGCTGCCCCCGGCGCGGCGCTCGCCCTGGAGCTCGCGGCGGTCTGTGCCCGCGCCGCCGGCGCCGGCCGTCCGGTCTGCCTGCTCGCGCCCCTGCCGCGCGGCACAGGGCGCGCCGCGATCGAGCGCGCCGCCGCCCTCGCCTACCTGCGGTCCCACGGCGCCGCCGTCGGTCATGACGTCGATGCCTGGCTCGAGTCGGTCGTCCTGCTCGTCAGGCTCGGCCTGCCCGCGGGGCCGCGCGCCGCGGTGATCGCCCCGCCCGGCTCGTGGCTCGAGGCCCAGGCCATCGCGATCGCCGCGGAGGCCGAGCTCGGCGGCGTGCGCTCGCCCCTGACCGCCCCCGACGAGCCCACCGACGTCGTGCTCTACGATCCGGCGCTCGGTGCCCCGCCCGGTGGAACGCCGGGCCTCCTCGTCCCGGTCGCCGCGCGCGGCGAGCTCGCCGACACCGCCGCCATCCTCTACACCGCCCGCGCCGCGCTCGGCGCGATCGCCATCCTCGGCCGGGCCGCCGAGCGCATGGCCGTCGGCCTTGGCCCCGCGCCGGCCACCGCGTCCGCCGAGCTCGCGATCGATCGCGAGCGGCTCACGCGCCAGCTCGCCAAGCTCGGCAGCGAGCAGCGCCGGCTCGGCGATCACGAGACCAAGGTCCTCCTGGCCGCCTACGGCGTGCCGATCACGCGCCAGGCGGTCGCCACGACGCCCTCGGCCGCGGTCAAGCTCGCGCGCCGCGCCGGCTATCCCGTCGAGATCAAGCCGTTCGGCCACGACCTGCCGAGCGAGCCGGCGGGCTGCCCCGTCGAGCACAACCTCGCCAGCGACGCCATGGTGCGCGCCGCGTTCACGACGGTCCTGGTCGCCGCCGGCCGCACCCCCGACGCCGGGACCGGCGTGATCATCCGGGAGACCCCACCCCCCGGTCGCGAGCTGTCGGTCAGCTTCCTCGAGCTGCCCTCGCTCGGCTGGACGGTCGTCCTCGACCCCGCGGGGTCGGGTCAGCTCGCCGCCGCCCCCGCGCCGCTCCGGTTGATCGACGCCCAGACCCTCGCGGCCCAGGTCGCCGCGTCGCGCGCCGGGGATCCCGACCCCGATCGCACCGGCCTCGCCAACCTCCTGCGGCGCGCCTCGCACCTCGCCGTCGATCTCGGCGATCGGCTGGCGCGCCTCGATCTGCCGCGCGTCCTCGTCGGCGGCCGGGGCGCGCGCACGCTCGTGGTCGACGCGCTCACCGAGCTGCGCTGACCGCCGCGACCCGACCTCGGCAAGCGCTCCCCCGCCCGGTGACCGCGACCACCGCGGGCATGCCGCTCACGGTAGGCCGGGGATACCGTCCCTGCCTTCCTTGATCTGCATCGTCGACGCCTCGAGCTCGGCCTTGGTCAGCGGCAGGTAGCTGCCTCCCAGGTGCTCGGACAGGAACGCCTCGGCCGCGCCGAAGAACGTGATGTTGTTCTCGGGCCGCGCGAAGCCGTGCCCCTCGTCGGGGTACACGATGTACGTGACCGGCAGGTGGTGCGACTTCATCGCCGCGACGATCTGCTCGGACTCGGCCTGCTTGACGCGCGGATCGTTGGCGCCCTGGCCGATCAGCAGCGGGCGCTTGATGTCGGCGGCGTGGGTCAACGGCGACGCCGCGACGAGCAGCGCCTTGCCCTCGGGCGTCTCGGGGTTGCCCATCCGCGTGTGGAACGTCGCGACCAGGGGGCCCCAGTACGGCGGGATGGTGGCCAGGAGCGTGAGGAGGTTCGACGGCCCCACGAGGTCGACGCCGCAGCGGAACTCGTCGGGGGTCATCGCCAGACCGGCCAGCGTGGCGTAGCCGCCGTAGCTGCCGCCCATGATGCACACGTGGTCCTTCGTGGTGGCGCCTTGCTGGACCGCCCACGCCACGGCGTCGAGCAGATCGGTGTGCATCGCCTTGCCCCACTGCAGATTCCCCGCGTTCAGGAACTTCTTGCCGAACCCCGTCGAGCCCCGGTAGTTGACCGACAGGACCGCATAGCCGCGGTTGGCCAGGAGCTGGTGGATGGTGTTGTAGCCCCAGCTGTCGCGCGCCCACGGGCCGCCGTGGACGAACAGCACCATCGGGGCCGCGCTGTTCGGCTTGCCGTCGCCGTCGGGATCGGCCGCGGCCGGCAGCGACAGGTAGCTGACCAGCGTGAGGCCGTCGCGCGCCTTGATCTCGACCGGCGTCATCTTGACCAGCGGCTGCTTCTCGAGCTCGGGGCGCACCGCGAACAGGAACGTGCCGTGCTGCTTGGCGCGATCCCAGAGGTAGTAGTGCCCCGGGTGCTGCTCCGACGTGGTCGCGACGACCCAGGTCTTGTCATCGAGCGTGCGCGACATGATGTGGACCTCGCCGCCGTCGAGCTTGGCCAGGTTGTCGAGGTCCTTCTGGATCGAGCTGTCGAGCACCTTCCAGGTCTCCTTCAGGTAGTTGAACGACACGGCCTGCAGGGTGTGCTTCGTCGGGTGGATGATCACGTTGGCCGAATCCGCCCTGGGATCCTCGGCGATCACGGTCTCCTTCTTGCTCGCCAGATCGAGCGAGACCAGCGCGGCGGTGTCGCGACCGCGGCTGTCGCTCATGTACACGGCCTTGCCGCTGGGGGCAAACTCCACGAAGCTGGTGGTGTCGGCGTCCTCGAACGGAACCGTGTCGAACAGCTTCCACGTCATGCTCTTGCCCTTGGTCTCGGGAACGAAGACCTGGGTCGAGCCATCGGGCAGCTTCTTCTGGGCGAGCCGGATCGCCATGTCGTGATCGACCTCGAAGCCGGCAAAGCCCTCGGTGTTTTGCACGACCAGCGTGCGCTTGGCGGTCACGAGGTCGACCTTGTAGACATCGAACACCTTCGCGTCGCGATCGTTACTCGAGACCAAGAGGGTCGTCGGCTGGCGGGGACTCATCGCGATGATGCTCGAGCGCGCGCCCTTGTACGGCGTGAGATCCGTGGTCTTGCCGTCGGCGACGTCGACCCGGAACACGTGGAAGTTCTCGTCGCCGCCGGTGTCCTGCAGGTACAGGATCTGCTTGTTGGTGTACGCCCAGGAGTACTGCCGGATCGGCCGCGTGGTGTCGGCCGTGACCGCCTTCGCCTGATCCATCTTGCCGGCGGGCGCGACCCACACGTTCAGCACGCCGTCCCTGGGCGCGAGCCACGCCAGCTGCTTGCCGTCGGGGCTGATCTGGAGCGCCGTACGCTCCGGGTTGCCGAAGATCACCGCACGCGGGATCAGATCGTTCCGGGGATGCCCGGCTGGCCTGGGCGGCGCCGGCGCGGGATCCGGCGGACTGGCAGGCGCGGGAGCCTCGGCCACCGGACCGGGGGTTGGTTCAGGCGCCGGACCCTGCGGAGCCGGCTTGCTACCACCACAAGCGACCAGAGCGATCAGCAGCAATCTCTTCATGGAGCCGGCGTACCACAAGGCCCGCGAGGCGGCTCGCGGCGGCCATGACGATCGCATCGGGCCATTGTCATTCCGGCCGGCCGGCCGGCCGAGATCACGTGGTCGTATAACGGGCGAGCTCGAGCTCGAGGCCGCGCGAGATCGCGATCAGCGGATCTCGGGTGTTGAGCGCCGGATCGGCGAGCACGCGGTCGAGCAGCGCGGCGAGGAGTCGGCCGACGAACGGCCCGGGCGCCATCTCGAGGGCGGCCATGAGGTCCTTGCCGGTCACGGCGAGGTCGCCGACGGCGAGCGGGTCCTTGCGCTCGAGGATCGCCGCGGCGCGGTCGGCGAGCTCGGTCGCCCGATCCGCGCGCCACAGCGCCACGGTGGCCGGGGCATGCGGCCGCGTGACATCGGCGAGCAGGCGCCGGATCTCGGGATCGCTCCACGCGGTGACGAGCGGTGCCGCGGCCGCGCCGACCAGGACCGCGGCGGCGGCGGCCTCGTCGTTCGAGAACTTGAGGCGGCGCAGGATCGTCTCGGCGCCGCGTTGCGCGCGGCGATCGAGGCGCCGCAGCGTGGGATCGGGCTCGGCGAGCTCGGCGAGCAGCGCGCCGAGCCGTGCGATCGGCGCGGCGGCGTCGACGCGGGCGAGCCAGCGCGCGAGCGCCGTGGGACGCCCGACGCCGAGCGCGGCCGCCCAGGTGTCGTGCGCCATCGCGAGCTCCGGCAGGATCAGCGCGAGGATCTGGGTGCGCTCGGCGATCGCCAGGGCGCGCGACGGCTCGCGGGCCAGGAGGATCTTGCGCAGCTCGTCGGAGATCCGCTCCTTGCTGACCTTGGCGAGCGACGGCAGCGCGGGCCCGATCCCACGCTCGGTGTCGGGGTCGAGGGTGAACTCGAGCGCGGCGGCGAACCGCACCGCCCGCATCACGCGCAGGCCATCCTCGGTGAACCGCGCGACCGCGTCATCGTAGACGTTGCCGGTCGGGCCGACGGCGCGCAGCTGTTTTTCGCGGATGTCGGCCTGGCCCTCGTAGGGATCGATCAGCGTGCCGGCCGCCGGATCGTAGGCGATCGCGTTGACCCGGAGGTCGCGGCGCGCGAGATCTTCGACGAGCGGCACGCCGAACCTGACGTGATCGGGCCGGCGCGCGTCGGTGTAGGCGCCCTCGCCGCGAAACGTCGTGACCTCGACGTGCGAGTCCTCGCCACGGCCGGTGACGATCGTGACGGTGCCGTGCGCGAGGCCGGTCGGCACGGTGCGCGGGAACAGCGCCATCACCTGCTCGGGGTGGGCGCTGGTCGCGACGTCCCAGTCGCCGGGCGCCCGGCCCAGGATCGCGTCGCGCACGGCGCCGCCCACGGCGACGGCCTGGTAGCCGGCGGCGGCGAGCGTCTGGCACACCGCGCGCACGTTCGCGGGGATCGCCGCGGCCAGCCGCGCCCTCGCGTCGATCTCGAGCTCGGACATGGCCTATTCCGTGGCGGTGGCCGCGGCGCCGCGCAGCCGGTTGAAGATGTCGGCCGCGCGATGGCGGAGCTTCATCGCCTCGGCGGTGAGCCCGACGCGATCCTTGACCCCGGCGAGCCCCTGGTACGCGCGGGCGAGCTCGACCTCGTGCTTGACGGCGGCGAGGATGTCGATCGCGCGCCGGAAGTCGTCCTCGGCCTGCGCGGTGTGACCGAGCGCCGCCGCGACCTCGGCCTGGACGCGATAGCCGCAGCCGATGTGGACCCGCAGCCCGACTGCTTCGCTGACCGCGACCGCCGCGTGCGCTTCGACGTCGGCGGCCTCGAGGTCGCCGAGCTGGAGCTGGACGTGCGCGAGCCGCTGGTGGGCCAGCGCGAGCGCGACGCGGTCGCCCAGGCCCGCGGCCAGGACCTTGGCGTCCGACAGATCCTTGACCGCCTCGGGGCCCCGCCCCATCGCCGACTTGACCTCGCCCGCGCGCGACAGCACGTCGGCGAGCGCGAGCTTGTCGCCGGACTCCTGCGCCAGCGTGCGCGCCTCGCCCAGGAGCTCGAGCGCGAACTCGTGGTTGCCGTCCTCGGCGTGGACCCCGCCGAGATCGCACAGCGACTGCACGATGCCGACGCGGTCGCCGATATCGCGCCGCAGATCGAGCGCCTCGCGAAACTGGTTGATCGCGGCCTTGAAGTTACCCGTGTCGTGGTGCACCCGGCCGATGTTCGCGAGCGACAGCGCGATCGAGCGCCGGTCGCCGAGCGCGCGCCGGATCGTCAGCGCCTGGCGGTGGAAGTCGAGCGCCTGGCCGAACGCGCCGCGCAGCCAGTTGACCCGGCCCATGTCATCGAGGGTCGACGCGATCCCGCGATCGTCGCGCGAGCCCTCGAACAGCTCGTGCGCGCGCCGCAGGTGCTCCATCGCGAGATCGTACTTGCCGAACCGCCGGTAGCCGCGGGCCAGCCGGCTGTACGCCGCCCCCGCCTTCGCGAAGTTGTCGAACCGCCAGGCGAGCTGCATCATCTCGACGAAGTAGTTCATCGCCTCCTCGGTGCGCCCGCCCTGCTCGAGCACGTCGCCGAGGTTGTGCAGGGCATCGAGCCGCGCCGGCGCATCGACCTCGCCCAGCATGTGGAGGCCCTTCTCGTACAGCGTGCGCGCCTCGTCGGGCGCGTAGCGGGCGCGGGCCCGATCGCCGCCCTGCAGGTAGCAGTGGGCCGCGCGCAGGGCATCGCCGCCGCGCTCGTACAACACGGCGAGGAACTCGAGCTGCTCGTCGCTGCGCTGCACGGTCTTGGCCTCGAGCCACTGCGCCGCCGACAGGTAGTAGCGCGCGCGCCGGCTGACCTCGGTCGACCGGATGATCAGCTCGCGCTCGAGGTTGTGCTTGAACACGACCTCGGCCTCGCCGGGGATGCTCGAGTCGTCGGCGTCGAGCCGGAGCACGTAGTCGCGATCCGCGAGCGAGGCGACCAGATCGGAGACCCGCCGGCGTACGTCCTCCCCCTCGCCCCACTCGAGCTCGAGCGGCCCGGGCGGCCTGTCCGGCAGCTGGGTCTCGAGCCGCGTCATCGCGATCACCGCCGACACCCAGAACACGTTGCCGAACACCGCCGCCTTCTCGAGCAGGTCGCGCTCGTCGTTCTCGAGCGCCGCGATCCGCGCCTCGATCGCCTCCTCGATCGAGATCGGCAGCTCGGTCTCGGCGGCCTTGTCGGGATCGAGCGTCCAGACCGCCTGCCGGGTGTCGATCGTGCCGTTTTCGAAGAACAGCCGGACCAGGTGCTCGAGGAACGCCGGGTTGCCGCCGGTCATCTCGACGGCGGCCTGCGCGGTCTCGTCGGGGATCGCCGGCACGCGCGCCAGGAGGTTGCGGAACATCTGCTCGGCGTCGTCGGGCTCGAGGTTGCGCAGGTCGATGCGCTCGTGATCGACCGAGCCCTCCCCCCAGCCCGATGCGTGCACGAGCATGTCCGGCCGCGCCGCGGTGAGCAGCACGACCGGTGAGCCGCCCAGGCCCGTGACGATCTCGCTGACGAGGCCGAGCGTATCGCTGTCGGCCCACTGCATGTCGTCGAGCACCAGCACGAGCGGCGAGTGCGACGCGTCGATCTCGATGAACCGGCGCAGCGCGACCCGCCCGATCTCGTCGTGCTGCTTGGGGGTCTCGGTCACCGCGCGCAGGAACGCCGTCGGCGGATAGTCGAGCCCGAGGAAGCCGCCGATGAAGTGCAGCATCTCGCTGACCTGCTCGGAGCCCATCACCGTGCGGACCTCGTGCGCGAACCGGAGCCGCGACGCCTCGTCGGGGATCGGCAACAGCTCGAAGCGATCGCGGAGCAGCGAGGCCAGCGCGGCGTGGCGGACCGGCTTTCCCGTGGCATCGCGCTCCGCGGCGCCGTGGAACACGCGACACGCGCGCTCGTGGCTCTGGGCGAGGATCGGAACGAGCTCCTGGATCAGCCGCGTCTTGCCGGTTCCCTGGTTGCCGACCACCGTCACCAGCTGCGGCGCCTGGAAGTCGATCGCACGTGCGACCACATCCGACAGCGTCGCCAGCTGGTCGTTACGCCCCACGAGCGGGCTGCGCACCGTTCGCACGGGCTCGGGCGGCAGGTCGGGCTTGGCGACGCTGCGCAGGCCGGGGATCGGAGGTGGTGTCGCCTTCGCCGCCCCAAGCACTGGAGTCGTCGTTGCCGCGGGCCGGCCCGGTGGACGAGACGCTCCTGTCGACACTGCGAACGAGGTTACACCAACCGCGGTGAGCCGTCCCGACCGTGGCGATCGCGCCGTGTTCGGGTGTATCGTTTCACAAGGATGGGAAATCACCGGTCACGGACCGCCGGGATCGCGGCGATCGCGGCTTGTCTGGGCGTGACGTTCCTGGCAGGCTGCCCGACGGTTGACCTTGGGGACACGCCGACCGAGATCGGGCTGTGCAATCCAGCCGGTGGGGTCCAGTACTTCCAGGACCAGATCTGGCCGAAGTACGTCGTCCGCAAGATGGACAACACGTCGTGCGCGACCGCCAACTGCCACGTCGCTGGCGGCAACGGGCTCGACTTTCCGATGCCCGTCGATTACCCCACCGCCTACAAGCGCACCCAGATCTACCTCAACTGCGGAAATCCCGAAGCCAGCCAGTTCCTCACCAAGCCCCTCGGAGGGATCGATCCGCACAGCGGCGGCGACATCTTCGCGGACATGAACGACCCCGCCGTCCAGATCTTCCTCGCCTGGTTCAAGTGAGCGCCCGCCTCTCCTTCGTCGCGACGCTGCTGGTCCTGGCGCTCCTCTCGGCAGGGCGTGCCGAGGCCGAGGCCTACCTGCGGGTGATCGCCCAGAAGGCGCCGGTCCACTCGGGCCCGAGCGGCAGCTACCGCGAGGTGTTCATCGCCGAGCGCGGCCAGGTGTTCCAGGTCCTCGAGCGCGGCACGCGCGACTACTGGTTCAAGGTCGAGCTCGAGGACGGCACCAACGGCTGGATCCTCGGCGACATGGTGTACCCGTTCGAGGTCGGCCCCACCGGCGAGGACGGCGTGTTCACCCGGATGGGCAAGGCGATCAAGAGCACGATCCTCGGGCCGCCGCCGGTCGGCAGCGCGCACATCGGCCTGTCGTTCTCGGCGGGCCTGCTCGACAACGAGGGCCTGTTCCTCCTCCGCCCGTCGTGGCTCATCGATCCGTACTGGGCCATCGAGGGGTTCGCCGGGCTGTCGCCGCGCGCGGAGAAGGACGTCTTCCTCGGCGGCCTCGGCTTCGTGCTGCGCCTGATCCCCGGCGCCGTGATCGGCCCGTACGCCAGCCTCGGGCTGGGCGCCGCCCACATCCGCCCCAAGGCCGACAACTACGTCGACCCGGAAGAGACCCTCATGGCGCTCGGCGCCGGCGGGGGCCTCGAGATCACGTTCAAGAAGCAGATCACCCTGCGACTCGATGCGCGTAACTGGGCGCTGTTCAACCAGAACCACGCCAACAACGGCCAGGAGTACTCCGGCGGCCTGGCGATCTTCTTCTGATCACGGAGCACCCATGCGCGTCCACCGAACCATCGTCGCGATCGCCCTCGCTGCCTCCCTGGCGGGCTGCGGCCGGCAGGCCGTACGCGCCGCCGAGAAGGAGTTCCTCGCCGATCAGGTGATGGTGTTCGACGACGATCCGCAGGAGGCGGCGTCCGACGATCACATCCGCTCGAACCGCGAAGGCGCGGCGGGCGGCCACGGCGCTGGAGGAGGCGGATGCGGCTGCAACTAGCCGCGGCCCCGCTCGCGGGGCTGGCCACGGTCGCCCTCGGGGTCGCGGCGCCGGCGGCGTTCGCCGACGACCGCGCGGAGGTCTCGACGTCGCTGTTCGCCGAGAAGCGCGACGGCGGCAAGGGCGGCCTGACGGTGATCCACCCGCAGGCCGATTTCGGCATCGATCTGGGGCGGTTCGTCTCGCTCGACGCCTCGTACTCCGCCGACGCCGTGTCCGGCGCGACGTCGGTCATCTACCAGGCCGACGCGGTCAGCTCGGCGACCAAGTTCTCCGACACCCGGCAGGAAGGCACGGTGGGCCTCGGCTTCCATGGCCGTCGCTCCCGGATCGACTTCAGCGCGACGCTGGGCACCGAGCGCGATTACCTGTCGCACGCGATCGGCGGCGGCGCGTCGATCGATCTGCCGGGGCGCAATACGACCGTCGCCGTCGCCTACAGCCACAGCTTCGACCAGGTCTGCGACAAGGACAACGGCACGCTGACCCCGGAGGAGACCAAGGCGCTGACCGGCGCCGATCCGTGCAACAAGACCGACGGCGTGTTCGGCAAGGACAAGCCGGGCACGACGATCTGGCGCGACCTCTCGATCGACACCGCGCAGGTCACGGTCACCCAGAACCTGACCCCGACGATGAACCTCCAGATCGCCGGCTACGGCCAGGTGCTCGAGGGGTTTCAGTCTAACCCCTACCGCCGGGTGCGGATCGGCCAGAACTCGCCGCAGGAGCACATCCCGAACACCCGCGATCGGTGGTCGTTGTCCGCGCGCCTCAACCGGTTCCTCCCCAAGCTGCACGGCGCCGTGCACTTCGACGCCAGGTTCTACGACGACACCTGGCGGGTGATCGCCGGCGACGTCGAGCTCGGCTACTCGCAGTACATCGGCAAGAGCCTCCTGCTCCGGCTCCACGCCCGGGTCTACCAGCAGTCGGCGGCGAAGTTCTTCAAGGACGCGTTCTTCTATCAGACCGAGTCGACCGCGGGGGAGTTCTTCACCGGTGACCGCGAGCTGTCCCCGGTGCGGAACGCCATCATCGGCGGCAAGCTCACCCTCATCACCCTCGGCGGCGACAAGCCGGTCTGGGGCCTGTTCGACAAGCTCCAGCTCAACATCAAGGCCGACGTCCTGCTGCTCGACGTCCTCCCCGCCGACAACCTCGCCGATAACCCGATGGGCATCGACAAGCAGTTCATCTACGGCGGTAGCCTCATCGACGCCGTGATCCTCCAGCTGGGCCTGCTCGGAAACTACTAACGCGCCCGTCGAGCAACGTCTGGACCACCGTCAGCGGAACACGTAGACCGCGCCCGCACCTCCTGTGGTGTTGTCGGCCTGGTGGCCGTTCACCCCCGTGGCGGCGCTGTCTTCGTTGTAGGCACCGACCGCCAGCGTGTCACCGGATAGCGCGACCGTGTAGCCGAAGTAGTCATTCGCTCCGGTGTTCGAGGACTTGATATACGCCTGCTGGATCCAGGTCGTTCCATTGCGCACGAAGACATGGGAGCAGCTTGACCGCGGCGAAGGTCGGCGGTGCCATGGTGCCGCTCGACATGCCGACCGCACCGATCGCGCTGCCGCTCGGGTCGACGACGGTGCCGGCGGAACTGACCGCCGGCGGATTGTCCAAGACGTACCAGCTCCTGCTGGCGCAGTGGAGACCACGAGCTGGCCTGTGACCTGCGAACGCAGCTGGTTCAGCAGCTGCGGGACGCAGCTCACAGCCCTGATGCCAAATGGACGCTCCTTTTGAATCTATATTTTATTGATTTTTGATCGGAGCACGCGCGCCAACGGCAACTGCTGACTCCGCGACATTCGTGCGCGTACGCGCCACCGAACACCGCGCTGACCACGACTCGTCCTGACACCTGGCATGTGGTGATGGGCAGGGGCTGCGCAATCGAACCATGGCAGTAGAAAGCACCGGTTGCCAATGCGATTTTTCACGGGGGCGCAGACCTCGAGAGATGCGCGCGCGCTTCTAGGCGGGCCAAGGGCGCCGGAGGGTCCGCGTTGGGGTTGTACGCAATCCCATCATGGTCCCAGCTGGGACGCGACGAGCGCGGTGGCGCGGATCGATGGCCACACCAGTGTAGAACTTCGCGTGCCTCGAACTCGCTGTCCCACCTGGGACGTTGCATGATCGAGCGAGTGCGGCGTCGCGCCGCAGGAGCAGGACTACATGCGCATCCGCCTCCATTTTTGCTCCGTGTCCCAGCTGGGACGCGGTGTCATGTCCTGCGCGGCCCACTTCGACAACAGATCCATTCGGCGACGGTCGTCGCTCTTGAAGCGACCACCATGCACCCTCGCCACGGCTCGCCCCAAAGAGCTCCGCGGAGATCTGGGTGAACAACTGCCCGTCCCCCGCGGCCTGGCCGTGCCTCACGAACCGCCGGTTCCACCTCGCGTCGGCCCCACGTGGGGGCGAGCGAGCGCAGAAGCTGGATCACGCGCTCACGCCGCGCAGCTCACCGGCCGTATGTACTGCCCACAGCCTGGAGCCGCACACCGCCGCGCCCGCGCCGAGCACGACCGTCTACCATGGCCCCGCCCGGCTCTGGTGGCGGCGACTTCGGCCCAGGGCAGCAGGGGTGCTATGATGTATGCCATGTACCGCTACGGGGACGGCTCGCCCTTTCCGCTCGATGAGAACTTCATCGAGACCCTGACGGCAGCGGTCGAGACGTGTACCAACGCGTTCGTCCCGCTGGCCGAGCTCGATGCCCGGCGCGAGAAGGCCAGGGACGTCCGCCGCGAAGCCGACAAGGAGCTCGGCCGCCTCGCCGATCTCGAGGCGACCGTGGTCGGCGCGCTCGTTCCCTACAGCCCGGCCGACGGCAAGAAGCCGGGCCTGACCCAGCAGGTGGCGCAGAAGATCGCCGCCGCGGCCAAGGCCTCCGTCATCGAGGCGCGCCGCCAGGTCGAGGGCCGGGTCGCCGCCACCGAGGCGCTCGCCGCTCCGGGCACCTCGGCCGACGCCGTGCTCAAGGCGCTCCGGCCGTTCTTCGAGGAGCAGCAGCTGCCGAACGCCAGGTGGATCATGTCGTGGGACGTCCGCGGCGCCGAGCCATCGGCCAACGCCGTCGCGACCGCGGGCCGGATCGCGGCGAGCTTTCACCTGGCGCCGGATCCGTATCGCGCGCCGATCCGGGTCGAGCAGCTGTCGGAAGGCGTCGTCGTGCACATGATGAAGAAGGGCGTGTTCGGCAAGGCCAAGCCGGCGCCGATCGACCTCGGCAAGTACGTCCTGGTCGCGTTCGAGCGCACCACCGGTGAGTCGATCGCCACGCTCAAGGAGAACCCCAACAAGTCAGCCCAGGGCCTCCGGTTCGCCGTGACCGACGCCGGCGCGACCTGGGTCTCGATCACCGCCGCGGGTGACGCCGACGGCGATCCCAACCCGCTCGACAGCGAAGACGTCGCGCCGATCCGCCAGCTCACCGACCGCGCCAACGCCACCTTCAAGGATCTGCTCAACCGCCGGACCCTGGTCGACCTCTCGCTCGGCAGCAGTCCCCTGTCCGATCTCGAGGAGCCGCGGATCATCCCGCTCGAGCTGCTCGCCCAGCTGACGCCGCTGGCGCGGACGATCCGCGAGAAGAGCCGGATGAGCGGCGAGCTGATCTTGAAGCGCGACATCGGCGATGGCCGGCGCGAAGAGCTGTTCGTCCCGCGCGCGACCCTCGCCGGCCAGTTCGCGCGCCTGCCGCACGAATACCGCCGGCCGTTCGAAGACATGGGCATCACGAGCGAGGAGACCTCGCCCGCGATCCACATCTCGCGACCTCCGGCGCCTCCCGCGCCCCCACCGCCCACGCCCCCGGCGCCCCCGGCGTCCACCGCACCGGCCCGCCCGTCGGCCGCGAGCACGATGAAGATCGAAAACGACTAGCCCTCGGCCACCGCTACTTCAGCTTGCCGAGCGCGCGCGTCGCGGCCGACTTCACGTTCGGATCGCTGCTGTTCGACGCCTTCTCGAGCGCGGGCCTCGCCTTGGCGTCGCCGATCTCGCCGAGCGCCTTGGCCGCCTTCCAGCGCACCGTGCTCGCGGCATCGCCTTCCATGATCTTGATCAGCGATTCGATCGCGGCGGCGCCGCAGGCCGGCGAGGCGTCGACGGCGACCGCCCGCGTCTCCTCGCGGTCATGGTGCGCGGCCGCATCGAGCACCGCCTGACGCGCCTTGGGATCGGTCGCGCACGCCGCCGCGAGCGTCTCGATCGCGTGCTGGTGCATCGAGAGGCTCGTGCCCGCGAGCGCCTCGATCGCCTTGGCGATCCTGTCGTCCTGCGACACCGGCGGCCCGCCGAGCTCGAGCGCGCCGGTCGAGAGATCGAGCCTGGCGAGGTACAGCATCCGGCCGACGCCGCTCGTCCACAGCCAGAACGTCAGCGTGTTGCCCGCGATCGACGGCGGGCCGACCTTCGCCTGCCTCTGCTCATCGTTCTTCGGCGCGGTCAACAGCTCGCCGCCGCGCTGCTCGACGGCGAGCGCGATCTTCGCGAGCGTCGTCGGATCCTTGGTCGCCTTGATCGCCGCGCGCGTGACGTCGCGGCCCTCGAGGATCGGGCTGCCGAGGCCGCCCGCGATCGCGACGATCTTCGGCAGGTTCTCGGCGTCGAGCGGCACGGGGCGATCCGTGGTGAGCGCGAACAGCTCGAGGCCATGGACCGCGATGCCCGCGTTCGCGGCGTGATAGCCGGGGTAGGCCTGCTGGACCTGCTCGAGCGTGGTCTTCGGCTTCGTGGGTGCGGGCGTCATCGGTTGGGCCTTGTGGTCGTCGGGTTCGATCGCCGGGGCGCCCTGCGCCGTGCAGGACAGGGTCACGAGCAGGATCGAGGCGGTCATGCGCAGCATCAGCCGGTTACCTCGGGCGCGAGCATCGCGCGGTGATCGACGAGGAGGCCATCGGGAAACGCCTGCTCGATCAGCTGTGGCAGCTCCGCGAACCCGGCGAGCTCGTCGTACATCTCGCGCGGGACCGCGAACGAGCGGATCATGCCGTCGGGGTGCGTGCGATCGAACCCGAGCTGGGCGTCACGCACCACCGTGAGGTGGAAGTAGTGATCGGGCGAGAACGTATCGCGCAGATCGCGGATCAGCTGGATCTTGAGCAACTCGACGACGCGATCGTCGAGCCCGGCGTCGCAGATCACGAGCTTCTCGCGCAGCGACGCGAGGCCGAACATCAGCCGCCGCGTCATCTCCTTGCTCCACTCGACGACCATCGGCGGGGCTTGCTCGACCATCGCGGTCGTGAAGCTCTCGTCGGCGAGGGCGAGCCACTTGCGGCGCCATGGCAAGCCGTTGCTCGGCGCGATCGTGAACCACTGGCGGCGCGGGAAGTCGGTGAACGACAGCAGCCGGTCGACCATCGTCGGCATGCCGCACGCCGGACACGTGAACTTGTGGAACGTCCCGTCGAAGATCTGGCGGCGGATGTCGGGGCGCAGCGAGATGTGCAGGCCGTTCGCGACCTCGACGCGATACGCCTCGCCGCACGGGCAGCGGATCAGGGACGGGACGAACGTGCTCATCGATCAGACAGATCCAGAACGCAGGTTACCGATCGCCGGTCGCCCGGTCAGGTGCCGGGGGCCTTCGCAGTTGTACCGCCGTTCATCTGCTGCGGCGAGTAACCGCGATCGCAGATCTGCGAGATCATCTGTGCGGCGTCGGCGTCGCGCGCGCGCAACCGGCCGCCGACGGCCGCGCCCGGCCCGGCCTCGGTCTCCGAGTAGTAGACCTGGTAGCACTCGGCGAACCACTCCGCGGGCGCGCGCCACTGGTAGGCCGTGACCTTCTTGTTGTCGTGCGCCGCGGCGAGGAACGAGTACAGGGTGCCTTCGTCGCCGTACGCGCACTGGAAGTTGCGCGTGCCCTGCTTCTTCCACGACTCGTCGTACCAGGGCTGGCCGGTCCAGCGGCCGGTCTCCCACACCGCGCTCACCGGCCCTCCCGGATCGGCCGCGGGCGGCGTGAGGCCCTTGTTGGTCATCGCCTGCGAGAACGAGATCTTGGTCTTCCCGCTGACCGCGTCGATCATCGCCTGACGGTACTGATCGTTGGTCGTGCTGTTGCCGTACTTCATGCCGCCGCCGTTCGAGATGATCGCGTCGACCCACGCCACCCAGCTGTCGTACTTGATCCAGCCGCCCGCGGTCTCCTGGCGCATCCAGCTGTCCATGACGTTGAGCTGCGCGTCGACGGCGTGGCCGATCTCGTGGCGCAGCGTCGCGTTGAACATCGGCATGTTGACCGCGGGCGCGCCCGGCCCGGTGCCGCCCGCCTGGTAGACGTAGTCGTCGTTGCCGCCGACGTTGGTCGCGAGATCGTCGTCGGCCTTGCCGCCGGCCTTCGACGCGTCCCCGCCCTTGCCGTAGCCCATCAAGATGTCGCCCTGCGAGCCGTTCGCGGGGCCGGCGTAGTACGCGTTGCCGGGGCCGTTGTTCGCGTCGCGCAGGATGTTCATCAGGCGCGGGTTGTTCTCGACGGCCGCGGGCGGCAGCGTCTCGCACACCGCCCACATCTGGCTCAGGCCCTTCTTCGTGAACGGCTCGAGGTCGACGTTGTTCCTCACCCTGTTGCCGGTGTCGTCGGTCTTGTGCGTGTGGTCGTAGGTGCCGAGGCCGTGCGTCTGCACGCGGAACCGCCGCTCGAACATCGCCTGGCACTCGGCGTCGTCGGACGCCGGCGTGAACATCCACTGCCGCAGGTTCGCCTTCGAGCTGGCGCCCATCTGCGCGCCCGTCGGCAGGCCCTGCACCGTCGGCAGGACCTTCTTGCCCTTCAGCTTCTTGTAGACGTCATCGACGGCCGTCGGGTCCTTGACGGCGGTCGCGAGGAAGCCCGCGGACCCGAGCGTGCCGAACAGCGAGTCGATCTGCACCGGATCGTCGAACGCCTTGGTCGCCGTCGCCGGATCGCTGTTCTGGCGCGTCACCTGGAGCACGCCCGGCGGGCAGTGCTGCTGCACGAGCGTCCACATCGCCGCCCAGCCGACGAGCTCATCGTAGTCCGCGCGGCTGCACTCGGCGAGCAGCTGCGACCACTGCGGCGAGGTGAGCGTCGAGAGCTGCCCGACGGAGTTGAGGTAGAACACCGCCCACTTCACCTTGAGCTCGAGGTACGTGACGACGCGGAACCGCTCGTTCGCGTCACCGCACGACGTCATGATGCGCGTCATCTTGGGGCCGTCGGCGCGCACCTTGGCCTTCTGGTCGGGGTTGAGGTTGACCACCGCGTTGCGGATGTCGGTCGCGCTGCCGTGCCACGTGCCATCGACGAGGCCCTGCAGGCGATCCCACGGCGGCAGCATCTCGAGCGGCGCGTTCTTGAGGAACGACTTGTAGCCCGACGGGTACTGGCGCAACAGGTCCATCGTCTGCGGCGACGCGTACCCGAGCAGCCACTGCCACTGCGCCTGGTTGAGCTCGTCGAGCTTGCCGCCCTGGTTGAGCCAGTACAGCTTCCACCGCAGATCGAGGCCGCCGATGATGTTGAAGTACTCGAGGCAGTTGCCGCTGCCGAGCTTCTGCATGATGCGGCGGTTGAGCGCGTCGTACGTGTTGCCGGTCTTGAGCGCCGCCTTGTCGGCGCCCGAGAGAGCGCGCGCCTTGGCGAGCACCTTGTCGTCATCGACGGAGCCGAGCCAGTTGCCGTCGGCGGCGTCCTTCAGATCGCCGATCGCGTCGCGGTGGATGATCGACGGCGAGGCCGTGCCGACATCGCCGACCGGCTGGCCCAGGACCGCCTTCTCCGCCGCGGCATCCGCGCGGGTCTCGGCGCTATCTCCGGCGTGGCTGACGCCGGTCGCCTGCTTGGTCTGCACCGTGCCCTGCCGGCCGCCCTGCTGCACCACGTGGGCGAGTTCGTGCGCGATCAGCTTCTCGCCGCCCGCGCTCCCCGGATCGTACTTGCCTTGATCGAAGAAGACGTCCGAGCCGTGCGCGAACGCGTTGGCGTTCAGGTTCTGCGCGGCCTGGTTCGCGGCGCCATCGGTGTGGACCTTGACCCCCGAGAAGTCGGCGCCGAACGCCTGCTCCATCTTCGGCTGGATCTTCGGATCGAGGCCGCGACCACCGGCCGGCTGCGCATCCGGCAGCGCGGCCTGTACCAGCGTGCCGGTGCCGGGGCTCGGGCCATGGTCTTTGGTGCCGCCGTCGGAGCTCTGATCGGCGTTGCCAGGTGACGGGGATGCGTGACCGAAGGACATAAGATCTCCCAATGGCCTTCTACGGCCCCGGCGCCGGAGATCTTCCCTTAAAGTTCTCAACAGATACGCGCTAGCGCCTCGCGAGGTACACCGTGAAGGCGGGTGCCTGGCCCTCACGCACGGTGAGGCCGACGAGCTGGACGCACGGCTCGCCGGTCGCGCGCCGCACGATCTGCCACGCGTCCGCGCGCGCGCCCGCGGCCTCGATCAGCACCTCATCGGTGCGGCGCACCTCGTCGCCTCGCGCGAAGTAGTAGAACTTCCAGCTGCTCGTCGTGCCGGCGCTGCGCGCCGCCCAGACCTGCGGCCACGGCCGGCCGCCCGGCTCGAGGCCACACAGGCCGCTCCAGAACAGGTTGGCCGCGCGTGACACCGGCACGCGCGCGCGCTCGAGCACCCGGATCGCCGCGGCCGGCGTGCGCAGCCGGACGTAGACCGTCTCGCGACGATGCGCGCCCGACAGCTCGACGCCGACCGCCGCACAGGTGCCGAGGCCCGTCACCGCGAGGAGCTCGTCGAGCTCGCGCGCGTGCTGCGGCCACGCGGCGCGCACCTTGTCGGCCATGCGATCGCCATCGCCCGCGAGCGCCCACCAGCGCACGCTCGGCGGCGCGGCCTCGCGCAGCGCCAGGCCGAGGCCTTCGAGATCGTCGTCGAGCAGCGCGTCGCGCAGCGCGAGGTGGTCGGGCGCGAGCCGCGCGATCGCCCGCGCGACCGCCGCGCGCTGGCGCGTGAAGCACCCGATCCGCAGCGTACCGCGCGGATCCGCCACCGCGTTGATCGACCACTCGGTCAGCTCGGGCGCGATCGAGAACACCGGCTCGAGCTCATCGGAGCGCACCGGCACGCCGAGCGCGGCCGCGAGCTGCAACGTGATCGCGAGGTCATCCATCATCTCCAGGCTACTCGCTTATGCTGTCCCCATGCCTCCTCGCCGCCACGATCAGCTCGCCACCGCATGGAACGCGATCGCCCAGGCCGGTCGCTCGGGCCCGCTCGACGAGCGCACCTGTCGCCTGCTCGAGCTCGCGATCGCGATCGGCGCGCGCGACAAGGAAGCCGTGCGCGCCGCCCACCAGCGCGCGGTCCAGTTCGCCACGTTCGGCGAGGAGATCGACCAGCTCGTCACGCTCGCCGCGGCCACGATCGGCAGGGCCGCAACGCTCGCGACCTACACCTGGCTAGGGATCGACGATCCGGGCGCCGCGTCGATCACGCCGACCACGCCGGACGCGAAGCCCTCCGACGCGTAGCCCGCGATGCCGGGCCGTTCTGGTCTGGGTGCAGGTGTGCAGTGATGCACGACTGCCGCATGCACTGTCGCGCGACATCGCCTGTCACGCGCCGGCCATACGGCCTTCATGAAGTTTGGTTTTTTGCCAGGCATCCGCGCTTACCTGGACCGACGACCAACGCATGATGGCACCACGCAGGACATGGCCATGATGAAGCACGCCGCGATCCTCTGCCTTGCGGCCACCGCGGCGCCGGCCGTGGCCGACGACCATGCGCCGAGCTCGCTGCGGATGCGCGAGCCGCGACCGGCGCACACCCGGCGGTCGCCCGTCCAGCTCGGCCCGCGGGTCGCCCAGCTATCGCCCGACGCGCCGCCCGGCGATGCGCCCGACGCGCCGCCCGGCGATGCGCCCGATCCGCCGCCGCCGCCGCCGCCGCCCACGCCGGCGCCCACGGCAACCCCGCCGCCCGTCTTGACACCTCCGGCACCTGCCCCGAGCCCGCCGGCCAAGCGCACCGACGACAAGCACGCCGCGCCCGCCCAGGAAGATGGCAAGACCGAGGTGATCTCGGTGACCGATTCGTCGATCGAGCACAAGCTGTTCACCGGCCGCGCGCCGGTCTCGGTCGTGAGCCGCGCCGACCTCACCGCGTCGGGCCGCGCGACGCTCGGCGACATCCTGCAGGCGCTGCCGGTGCAGGCCAACGCCGGTAACGCGCAGGTCAATGCCGGGGGTGACGGGACGACTCGCATCAACCTGCGCGGCCTGGGCGCGCCCCGGACCCTCGTCCTGCTCAACGGCCGGCGCATCCCAAACGGGGGTAACGGCGCCGATGCGTCGGTCGACGTCAACGCGATCCCGCTCCCCGTGATCGAGCGCGTCGAGATCTTGAAGGACGGCGCGTCGGCACTCTATGGCGCCGACGCGGTCGGCGGCGTGGTCAACCTGATCACCCGCCCGCAGTACGAGGGCACGGATGTCTCGCTGTTGACCAGCACGTCGCAGCGAGGCGACGGCACCGAGTACGACGCCGGCTTCGTCACCGGCTTCACCACCGACGACAAGAACACCTACCTCGTGTTCTCGGCCGGCTATCAGCGGCACGACCCGGTGTTCGCCGGCGATCGCGCGTTCTCGGCGTTTCAGAATAGCTATGACTTCGCGAGCAAGACGTTGACGCGCAACGCTTCGCTCGCGACGCCCGGCGGCCGGCTCGACGTGTCGTCGATCGGCGCAGGTGGTGTCCAGCCCCCTGGCTGCACCTCGGGCGTGTGCAAGCCCGCAGCCGACGGTACCTGGACCGACTTCGTGGGGCCGCGCGACCTCTACAACGAGACGGCTTCCAACTACCTGTACACGCCGTCGACGCGCGAAAACGTGTTCGCGACCGCCGGCAACCGGATCAGGGACAACGTCGCGCTGTTCGGCGAGCTCCTGTACCAGCACCGCGACAGCTCCCGCCAGCTCTCACCGGTGGCGTTCGAGGCGGACAGCCCGATCAGCAAGGACAGCATGTACAACCCGCTGGGCGGCGATATCGTCGATTACCGGCGGCGGATCACCGAGCTCGGCCCGCGGCAGTACTCCGACACCATCAGTATGCTCCGGCTCGTCGTGGGGCTCACCGGCGAAGCCCCCAGCTCGTGGGAGGCGCTCAAGGGCTGGAAGTACGAGGTGTCGGAGAACTACGGGTACACCAGCTCGCTGGTCGGGACGGACGGCCAGCTGAACAAGCCCCGGGTCGCCGACGCGCTCGGGCCCAGCATGATCGACGTCTATGGCAACCCGATCTGTGTCCGTAAACCGGGCGATCCCACGACCCAGATCGTCTACATCATCCCCGGCCGGCCTGTTCCGCTCCCCTGCGTGCCGCTCAACCTGCTCGCGCCCGGCGGCACGATCCCGCGCGATCAGCTGAAGAACCTGACGTTCAACGACGCGGGCGCCGGGACCGACAGCCAGAACACGCTGCTCGCCACCGCGAACGGCCGGGTCGCCACGCTGCCCCACCACGGCGAGATCTCGCTCTCGCTCGGCAGCGACTACCGCTCCGAGCTGGGCCGGCAGGCCCCCCCGAGCGTGGCGAGCGCCGGCTACACGACCGACAACACGGCAATGCTCACCGAGGGCCAGTTCCATCTGCTCGAGGGCTTCGGCGAGCTGGCGATCGTGCCGATCTCCGGCCACGACATCGCGCAGCGGCTCGAGATCGACCTCGGCGTCCGCGCGCTCCAGCACGATCACGCCGGCTCGAGCGTGACCTACAAGGCCGGCGGGTTGTTCCGCACCATCCACGGCATCGCCATGCGCGGCACCTACGCGACCGCGTTCCGTGCGCCGTCGGTGCTCGATCTCTACGGGGGACGCACCGAGCGCACCCCCTACGCCGAAGATCCGTGCGACACGAGGCCGCCCAGCGTGGGTGATGGCACGAAGGCCCTCGATCCGACGGTCCAGGCCGAGTGCACCGCGCAGGGCGTGCCGGCCGGCAGCAAGTTCACCACCAGCCAGCAGGTATCCGTGACCGGCGGCAACCCCGACCTCACGGCCGAGACCGCCGCCACCGCCACCCTCGGCGTCGTGATCGAGCCGCCCGAGGTCAAGGGCCTCGCGCTCACCGTCGACTACTGGCACGTCGCCATCAACCACGCGATCGAGACCCTCGGCGTCCAGACCATCTTTGCCAATTGCTACGACCGCGGTGTACAGGCGTACTGCGACCAGATCCGCCGCGATCCGAGCACCCACCGGATCAGCTCGGTCGACCAGTTCCTGCAGAACGTCACCCGCACGGCCACCTCCGGGATCGACCTCGCGCTCTGGTACGACACCCGGCTCGCCACGCTCGGCCGGATCCACACGGGGCTCGAGGGTCAGTACCTCCTGCGCTACGATCTCGCCACCCCGGTCCAGGTGATCCACGGCGCCGGGTTCTACGATCTGGGCGCCTACCCCCGGTATCGGGCCAACCTGTCGGGCAGCTGGATCCACCCGCGCGGCGCGTCCGGCGGCTTCACGCTGCGGTTCGTCGGCACGTACAAGGAGTGCGCCGGCGACGACTGCAACAACGACCACAACCTCGCGGTGGCCTCGCACGACGTCGATCGCTATTTCAAGCTCGACCTGTTCGGCAGCTACGATCTGCGGCTCGGGCTGGGCAAGACCACGGTGCAGGTCGGCGTCAACAACCTGTTCGATGCCACCCCGCCGGTGGTCTACAACGCCGCCGCCGCCAACTCCGACGCGGCGACCTACGACTTCATCGGACGCATGATCTACGTCCGGCTATCTCAGCTGTTCTAGTTGCGCCGGCACGAGCGGGTGGGCATATGGTCGGGCATGGACACCGCGATCCTCGCCGCCAACGAAGCGTTCTACGATGCGTTCCGCCGAGAGGATCCGACGGCGATGGACGAGCTGTGGGCGCGGCGCGCGCCGGTCGCGTGCATTCACCCGGGATGGGACGCGTTGCTCGGCCGTGACCGGGTGCTGGCGAGCTGGCGGGCGATCATGGAGAACGGCGCGCCCGTGATCCGCTGCGTCGCGCCGCGGGTCCAGCGCCTCGGTGACGTCGCCCTGGTGATCTGCGAGGAGCACGTCGGCGGCGGTCGGCTGATCGCGACCAACGCGTTCGTCCACGAGGACGGCCACTGGCGCCTCGTTCACCACCAGGCCGGGCCGATCGCCAGCGGAGCGCCCGACACCACGTCCGTCGCGGCGCCGCACGACACCAACTGACCTCGCGTCTGGTCACCCGGCCCGGTGCCGCGGGTGACCGCTACGCGGCGAGCTGGACGATGCCGTCGACGACGCGCTCGAGGATGATCCGCTCGGCGAGCTCGCGGCCGAGCGCCTTGATCTGCGGGCCGGTGAACGCGCCGCCCGGGGCGCCGGTGACCGTCGAGGTCAGCGTGATGTCGCCCTTGAGGGCGCGATCGGCGTTGGCGAGCCGCTGGGTCGCGGCCGCGAGGGCGCCCGGCGCATAGCTGCGCGCCTGGGCCACGAGCTTGTCGACGACGAACGGCGGGACGCCGAGCATCGCGGCCCAGCTCGGCCGCGGCACGTTGGTCTCGCGCAGGGTGTAGACCAGGGACAGCTGGCGCACGTGGCGCGCGAGCATGACGACGACGCCGACGGCGCTCTCGCGCTGATCGCACAGCGACGCCACCGCGGCGAGCGCGCGCGGCCGATCGGCGGCGCCGATCGCGTCGGTCAGCTCGAACACCGTGCGCTCGCGGGTGTCGGCGACCAGCTCGTCGACGTCGTCGGAGGTCACCGGACGCGGCCCGGCGTAGAGGCCCAGCTGCTCGATCGTGAGCGCGAGGCGCGACAGATCGTTGCCCACGGCGTCGATCAGGCGGTTGATCGCCGCCGGATCGACCTGCACGCCCCGGTGCTTGGCCTCGGCGCGCACCCACGGCGCGAGCTGGCGAGGCGCCTCGAGCACGTGGAGGTAGCCCTTGCGCGACAGCTGGGCGTACAGCTTGAGCCGCTTGTCGAGCTTGCTCGCGACGCCGGCCACGACGGTCGACGGGTTGGGCTTGCCGAGGTAGGCGAGCAGCGGCTCGGCGTCGTCGGCGGCCATCGCGGACAGATCGCGGACGTAGATCATCCGGCGCGCCGCCATCATCGGCAGCGTCTGCGCCAGCGCGACGATCCGCGCTCCCGTCGGCTTGCCCTCGACGATGTCGTAGTTGAAGCCGCGCGCGGCGGGCGGCACCACGGCGTCGCGCAGCGCGGTCAGCACGCGCTCGATGAGGATCGGGTGCTCGGAGTGCAGCACGTAGATCGGATCGAGCCGGCCGGCGGCGATCTCTGCGAGTAGCTCGTCCACGGCGTGCACGCTAGCACGCGGGCCCCCAACCGGTCGCCTGCCGCTCCGGCAAGCGGGATCGGAAGCCACCCTGCCCCCCGCATCCTGCCAGGCTCACGGGAGCGACGGTCGCTCGACGATCAACGAGCCCATCGCCAACTGCCTCCCAGGGCGACGTTGCAAGTCTGCAAGCTTGCAAGTTTGCAAACTCGCAAGCCTGCAACTGGTTCCTCGCCGTGGCCTCTTCCGAAACGGCGGTCACGCTGCTCGATCCCGCGGGCGCCGTCCGCGGCAGGACCGTCCGGCTGGACGCCAGAGCCGCGATCGACAACATCGTCAGCTGGGTCGATCGCGGAAGTGCCTGACTCACGCGTTGCGTTGACATCCATGTCGGCCATCGTCGGCCATCGATGCAGGACGCAGGCTCGTCCCGATCGACTTCTGGAAGGTCGCTGAAGCCTGTGGCGCTCCTACCAGAGGATTCGCACCGGGTACCGCGCGATCTCCGCGTCGGGCGTGACGACGGTTAACCCGCCCGCGAGCGCCTGGCAGACCAGCATCCGATCGAACGGATCTCGATGCAGGGGAGGGAGCCGAACGAGCTGGAGCGCCGCATCTTCGTCGAGTGGAAGCGCGTCGATACCACGGGCGCTACGTTGCGCCGGTACGTAGCGATCAGGCGGCTCCGGCAGTGGCAGCCGCCCGAGCGCGTGCTTGACAGCAATCTCCCAGGCTGACACAGCGCTCAAGACCACGTCGTTGTCGGGATCGGCGAGCGCATCGCGCGCTGCCTCCGAGAGCTCCCCGCCCCCTTCGATCGCCCAGAGGAACGTGCACGTGTCGAGCAGAAGCTTCACGAGCCTCCTTCGAAGTCGGCGAGCAGAGCTTCCGGCAGAGGTTCGAAGAAGGTCTTTGGCATCGTGAAGCGCGGATCCCGGCGGAAGATCGGCCGGCGGGTCGTCCGGCGACGTGGCAGCGCGCGCAGCTCGGCGATCGGCTGGTTGCGCCGGCAGATCACGACCACGTCTTCCTCCCCGCTCTCGAGCCGCTCCAGGTGCTCCGAGAGGTGGGTCTTCGCTTCGTGGACGTTGAGCTTGATCATGGTCCCATTGTTAGTCATATAGTTAGTCCAGTCAAGCTGGTCCGTCGCTTCCACAGCTGGGTCGAGCGCGGAAGCGCCTGACTCGCGCGGCCGGCGCGGCGCGGTTGGCGATTGTCGAACTCGCCGCCGCGAACTCAGAACGGATCGGGGATCTGTGCAAGATGCCAGAGCTCGAGGAACTTGTCGCGGACCCAAGGGTGGAGCTCGGCGGCCACTCCTATCGGAAGAGCGGCGCTCCGGATCAGCTCCTGGACATCGACGAGATCCTTGGCACGATGGGGAGCCACCATCCCGGAAGCGAGCTTGAGCTCCAGGTAACATGGCATCGGCAAGAGCGCGAAACGCTCACCACGCACCGCCGTGATGGCCGGATCGGGGAACGCGATCGGTTTGGGCTTGTCGTCGCCGGGGAACTTGCCCGTGCTGAGCACATCCACGTGAACTCCGACCTCGGTGTCGAGCAGTTTGCCAGTACCGGGCACCCGCTCGGCGTAGCCCTTCCCAAGGTGCCGCCGCTTGAACTCCTGCAGATCCTCCTCCCTCATCACGAGGTCTACATCCACGGTGACGCGCCGGTGCCCATACTCGTTGAGTGCGAGGGCACCGATGATGGCATAGGGCAGCCCCTCGGCTTCGAGGATCTCCGTCAGCCGGTACAACGCCCGCTGCACGTCGGACTGCCCCATGAAGAACCTCCCGCAGTCATCCACGTTCTCGATGAACCGCTTTTCCGCCTCGGGTGACAGGCGTCCCGCTCCCCAAGGCCGTACGCTCGCGGTGGCCATCGCTCGTTCATAGCACATCACGCGGACGGTTCGAGCCCCGCCGAGCGGCCGTCCCACTCGAGAACCAGCCACCCCAGCCCATCCTGATCAACACGGCCGTCGTGTGGGCGCTTACCAGCAAGCGAACAGAACCGCGCCAGCGCTCGCCGGATCCGTTACATTCGTAGCCCATGGTGAGCTGGACGCGGGCGGACGTCGTCATCCTGACGGCGATCGAGCTGGAGTACGCGGCGGTGAAGCTGGTCGATGCCGGGGCAGCGCCGGGCAGCGGCTGGATCGAAGAGAGGTACGACGGGCTTCCGGTGGCGATGAGGGAGTTCGTCGGCAGCGGCCGACACCGCTTGAGCATCGTGGTGAGCCGAGCGCCGGACATGGGCAAGGGCGCAGCCGTGACCACGCTCCTGCCCCTGGTCAACGCGCTGCGGCCCTCGTGCATCGCGATGTGCGGCGTTTGCGCCGGTCGGCCAGGGAAGACCGCGCTCGGGGACATTGTGGTCGGCGAGCGGCTGTACGACTACGACGCGGGGAAGTGGAAGGACGTCGGGTTTGAGGCCGACGTGCGCACGTACAGCCTGCCCGCTCCCTGGAAGATCGCCGCCGATCAGTTCCAGCCGAAGGCGCGCTTCGGCAACGAGGACTGGTGGCAGCGGCGCCCGGTGCCCTACGAGTGGCAGGAAGCCTGGGTGCTGGTCAAGCTGCACGCGGGCGTCGAGAATCCAGCGGCGCTGCCCGAGTGCAAAGACCGTTGCCCGCAATGGTCCACCGTGATCAAGAATCTGCGGACTGCTGGCCACGTGAAGCGGGGCGCGCTGTCGCTCACGAAGAAGGGGACGACGCGGGCTGCTGACCTGGCGAGCCAGTACCCGCAGTTGCCGGACTTGTCGCCCGGCGGCGACTTCATGCCCTTCCAGCTGCATGTTCTGCCGATCGGCAGCGGCAGCGCCGTGCGCGAGGACGTCGCCGTCTGGAAATCCGTCACGAAGCACATGCGCAAGGCGGCGGCCCTGGAGATGGAAGCATCCGCACTTGCCGACATCGTACGGGCCCGCGCTCACCATGATCCCATCGAGGCTGTGGTCATGAAGGGGGTCATGGACTTCGCCAACGACGGCCGCGACGATCACTTCAAGGATTATGCCGCGCGGGCGTCGGCCGAGTGCCTGATCGCGTTTCTTCGCGACCAGCTCGCCGGCGGCGCGGCGGTCGGTGACGGCGAAACCGGCGATGGACGTGCCCTCCCCGGCGGCGGCATCGACGCACGAATCACCAGGACCAAGCAACAGATCGCCAGCGCGCTGGCCGGGCGCGATCAGATCGTTACCACGCTGGCCGGCAGCGTCGGATGCCCCCCGGACGAACTGGTCGACCGGCTGGTGCAGAAGATGTCGGCGGCCAAGCTGGTCGATCACCTGGAGATCGCGATCCGCAGCATATCTGCGAGCTCCGATCGCAAGCGTGACCTCGATGCGTTGTGCTCCGTCCTGTTCGCCGTGCTCCCCTACCTGGCGGACTGGCGCGCAGAACTGGCCGCGGGGCTCACCGGCAGTGATGGCGGCAGAGTCATCATTCCAAAGTTCGCAACCTTCGCCGTGGCCGAGGCGATCATGGCAGGTATGCACAGTCGCAATTGCGAGTTCGTACATCTCCCGGAGATCGGACTTTGCGGCGTCGCCATGGTGCATGTCCCCGCCACGCACCAGACCGCGCTGCTCAAGTCCATGGACCAGTCACGACTGATCGAAGGCGTGGTCGCGCAGCTTGCCCAGCAGCTGGGTATCGCCTCCGACTCGCGACCGGATCTCGTTCGGCGTAAAGTGGACGCTGCGCTTCGAGTTCATGCCATGGGGATCTACGAGGAGCCACTCCGCTACTACTTCGTGTACCGAGATGAAGCCGCGAACCCAGTGGGGGCTGACGCCGAGTGGGAGCTCGCGTTCACCGCCCTCGGTGACCTGCAAGGTGTGCCACGCCTAGCCCTGGTCCGCATGCAAGGTGAACACGATGATGCCGAACTCGCCATCGAGGCGCTCGTACGCGGCCTGCTCCAGAACGTTTCCCACAGTCGAGGTGACACCAGATGAGCGTGAGGTTTCTCACCATCACGGACGCAGCGGCGGATGACGCCAAGGACGAGGAGCCCATCGAGCTAACTCCCATGCGTGGGCACCACCGGCTCGCACATGTCCTCGATCGGCGTTCCCGCTTGGCGATCAACGCGGCGCTCGCCACCGGGCGGCCGCTGCTGGTCCGCGGCGAGCCTGGCGTGGGCAAGAGCCAACTCGCGCACGCGGCGGCCAGGGCGCTCGGTCGGATCCCGCTGCACCACGCGGTCGACGCTCGAACCGAGCCGCGGGACCTGCTCTACACGGTCGATGCGGTGGCGCGGTTGGCCGAGGCCCAGGTGATCGGTGCGGTCCGTGACGGCGAGCGCGTGGATGTTCCGGCCCGGCTCGCGGTCAGAAACTTCGTCCATCCCGGGGTGCTGTGGTGGGCGTTCGAGTGGAGCGAGGCGAACAAGCAGTGTGCCCTCGCAAAGGGACAACCCCAGCGCCGGCCCGAGGGCCTCCCCGACGGCGCTGGCACCGTGGTGCTGATCGACGAGATCGATAAGGCCGACAGCGCGATCCCCAACGCGCTTCTCGACGCCCTCGGGCATCGCAGCTTCGATGTGCCGGACTGCGGCACGGTCGCCATGAAGGACGGCGAGGAGCCACTGGTGATCATCACGACCAACGAGGAGCGATCGCTACCAGATGCGTTCCTGCGGCGGTGCTTCGTGCTTCACCTCGATCTGCCCGACGATCCCGCCGGCCTCGACACGACGAACATCCGCAAAGCGCTGATCGCTCGCGGCGAGGCTCATTTTCCCGTCTGCCGGCCGGAGATCCGTGAACGCGCCGCCGACCTGATCGCCGAGCGCCGGCTGGCGATGCGTCGGGATCGCATGCCGGCGCCAGGGGTCGCGGAGTACATTGATCTGATCAATGCCGTGCTCGCCCAGCGCGGTGACACTGACCAGGCGCTTGCGCTCCTCGACGAGATCAAGCCTTACGTGCTGCACAAGCACGCTCCACCGCCACACGCTCCGCTGCTGCAGGCGCGCAAGGCATGAAGGCTGCGGTCGGGCTGGCGGATCTCGCCCGCTTGTTCCACGTGCTGCCGGCCGAGCAGCGGGCCGAGCATGCCGCCTGGCTCGGATTCCATCGGCACGATCCGCCGGCCCAGGCAGACGAGACCCAAGGCGGCAGCGTGCTCGTCGAGCACGGGGCCGGCAGCACGGCGATTTCATCGACCGCGGCATCGACGCAAGAAAGCCTCGCCGAGCGCGAGACCGGGATGCGCTTCTGGCGGCTCGAGGCCGCTATCGACCGCGAACCATCGACGACCACGGAAGAGCCGCCTGGGCCAGGACTCACCTGGGCAGATCTCGAGAGCCCCGGATGCTCGCTATCGTCGGTTCCGCTATCGCCACCACTCTCGCCGTGGCCGGCCCTGTGGACGCGGCTGCGCTCGGCCCTGCATGGCTCGCTCGCGAGCCGTGAGCCGGATGTCGCGGCCCTCGTTCGCGCGTGGGCACGTGGCACCTGGGCCAAGCGCCTCCCCCGCTTGATGCGCCGAACGTGGGCCGCCGCCGCCACGATCTGGATCGATCGCAGCGCGCGTCTGGTTCCATTCTGGAGCGATCAGGACGCCGTGTGCTTGCACCTCGAGCGTCTGTGCGGCGCCAGCGCGCTCGATGTCCGCAACCTCGACGGGAACCTCCAGGCCGTGACCTGGGAGCGCCACGGCGATCTGGTCGGTCGGCGACGCCTCGACCCGACTGCGCCGCTATTGGTGCTTGGCGACCTGGGCTGTTACGGCAGTGACCGGGATCGGGCGCGCTGGGTTGCCACCGCACGTCGCTTGTGGCGCTATGGCATCCGGGTCGCGGCGCTGGTGCCCTGCTCACCGCAAGATCCGCGCTGGGACCGCGACCTCGCGCGGACGTGGAACGCAACGCCCTGGGAGCGGTCCGCGATCCGGAACGACGAACTCACCCGCGACGAGCGCGCGCAGCGCTTGCTCCGGCTCATCGCGCCCACGTTCCTCGCCCAGCCGGGGCTAGTCCGTGCGCTCCGCCAGCTCCTGCCTGCCGCCGATGCGGACGCCTCGACCGAGGTCGATGCCTGGCATCACCGCGACGTCAGCGCCGCGGACGTCACGGGCCTGGTCCTCGACGCCGCGGCCTTGAAGCGCCTGCGCGCCGAGTTCACCCAGCTCGCCCCTGCGCTGCAGGCCGAGGTACGCACGCTCATCGAAGCATGGCACCGCGATCTGCCGCCGGAGCTTCTCCATGCCGAGACCTTGGCCTGGTGGTCCTGGAACCAGACAAAAGCCCCGGGCGATGTGGAGCGTGCAAAGGCGTTCGCGCGCAGGGTTGCGGTTACCGCATGGACGGTGGGGGGCGAGGATGAAGCCCCCGGCCTGGCGCGAGACTACGGACTCCACCTGCTCAGCGCGATGGACGACACCCTCTACGCCAAAGAGCCCGCGCTCAAGAAGCTCTGGAGCGTGGCCCGTATGCACCTTCCGGGAGAACAGAGACCCGAGACTATCGCGGCGCACGAGGCGGTCACGCCGGGCGAGCGCCCGGTTGCGCGGTGGTGGGCGTTGCATCAGCAGGGCGACGCGCTGATCGTCGTGCGGGTGACAACCGGCGCGTGGTCGACCGGCTGTGGGCCGGGCAGCCCTGTCGCGATGTTCAAGGCCGCGGATCCGAGCGTGTGGGTGCGACGCGACAACGAGACCAGGCCGTTGCCCCTCGAGGAAGGCGCCACGATCTCTCGGCAACCTGGTGAGCGACTCGTGCTCGACACCGATCAGGGAAACGAGGTCACGCTCGAGGTCTGGGCGCGCGCGCCGTGGGCCGCGGCGGCCGGGCGCGACCGGTACGGGCTGTGGGCAGCATTCGAGGTGGAAGGCGTACAACAGCGGATGCGGTGGATCCCGCCCGGACGGTTCCTGATGGGCTCACCGCCGACCGAGGCTGGGCGATACGA
>Ga0308176_10000255_pt1 | contig 36746 bp, 34 predicted proteins | sample PhyCR2_3_FD_203890 | JGI IMG/M metagenome (GOLD analysis project Ga0308176, IMG submission 203890) | Soil microbial communities from UC Gill Tract Community Farm, Albany, California, United States - DLSLS.C.R2 | ecosystem: Environmental > Terrestrial > Soil > Agricultural land | place: USA...
AGTGCGTAGGCTCGGTCAGGGGCGCGAGCTACTTCGGCGCCTGGCCACCGTTGAGCACGGTCCATCCGCGGCGCCGCACGCCCGCCGCCGCCGCGCCGGGCGCTGCGTAGGCGTGCATCGTCGTGCGCTCGTCCTCGTGGCCGAGGGTCGCTGCGATCAGGTGCCCGGCGAGCCCGCGCTCGGCGGTGAGCGTTGCGAGCAGCCCGCGCATCGCGTGCGCCGTCACGCGCGGTACCTCGGCCGCGTCGCAGATGCGGTGCACCTGGTCGATCACCCAGTCGCGAAGGTGCGGCTTGCCGGAGCCGAACTCGTGCGGGCGCTCGCACTCGAAGATGTAGCGCTCGCGCCCCTTGCCCTCGACGCACGCGAGCAGCAACGGGCGCAGTGCCTCGGGCACCTCAAGCGTGCGCCGGCCCGCCGGCGTCTTGCTGCACGGGATCCAGAGCAGATCGCCGGGCGCTTCGTCCTGGTCGAGGTCGGACACGCGCCGCGAGACGATCTCGTTCGCGCGCATCCCGAGCAGCAGCGCGACGAGCGCCGCCGTCGCCCCATCGTCGCCACCGTCCGCGAGGTCGAGCGCCTGCACATACCACGCGCGCGCTTCCTTCACCCGGAGCTCGTGGCCGGCCTTGCCGAGCGTCTTTCCACGCGGCCGGCGCTTGCCGATGCCCTTCACGCCCACGGCCGGGTTGTCGCGCATCCAGCCGCGCTCGATGCACCACGCGAGGAACGTTCGCACCTGCGCCAGGATCCCGCGGTGCGAGTCGACGGAGAGCGGCTTACCTATCCTCGTCGGGCGGATACGCATCTCGTCGTACAGCTTCGCGCAACGCTTCGCCGACAACATGGCCAGCACGATCGGCTCGGGGAAGAACTGCTCGATCGCCCAACCGGTCTGCAGGATCGAATCGGGCTTGTTCCCCTTGGCCTTGAGGTGCTCGCGGTACGCTTCGAGCGCCGTCGCGGTCGTGTGATCCTCGCGCGCCAGCTCGGCGGTGAGTAGCTCGACGTAGCGCTGTGCCTTGCGCCTCGTCGTCGAACAGCGTGGACTTGCGGCTGCCCGAGGCATCGATCTCGATCACTCGCCAGCCATTGTGTTGTTCGTACGGCCCGAGGATCCGCTCGCCGCGACGTTGCCGCATCGGATCAACCTTTCCCGCCCCGGCGCTTGTCGCTTGCCTCGGCCTCGTCGAGCGCGACCGTGAGCAAGGTCCGCACCGCATCGACGCGGGTGAACTCCAGCCCCGGGTGCTCCTTGCTGAGCCGCTCGGCGTGGCGGTCGAGCCGCGCGATGAGGCTGTCGGGCAGGCGAAATGCTACCTGCGTGGTCCCTTCCTTGTCCTTGTCCTTCGACGGTGACATCTGACGTCCTTTCTCCTCGATCATGCTGCCAGCATCCGCGCGATCTGTACCGGGGCAAATGCGCGCCCATTGCGTGCGCGCCGCCCGCCCGCGTCGAGCGTATCGGCGACCTTGCGGAGCGACATGCCGGCCGCGCGCAGCGAGCGCGCTTCGGCGATCACTGCCTGCTCGGCAGCCGCCGGCACGAGCGCCACGCCATCGTCGGCGAGCGCGTAGCCATAGGGAGCCTTGCCACCGATGTACTCCCCCTGTGACACCTTGTGCTGCATCGCCGCCGAGGTCCGCTCGCCGATCGCCTCGCGCTCCCACTGGCCGATCACGGTGAGCATGTTCAGGACCATGCGCCCGGCCGCACTGCGCGTGTCAACCTGCTCGCCGACCGACAGCAATGCGTGCTTGCCATCCCGGAAGTAGTCATCGACGAGATCACAGAGGTCGCGGACCGAGCGGGTGAGGCGGTCGAGCTTGACCACGAGCAGAGCATCCGCCGCGCCGCTGCGCAGCATGCCGAGCGCGCGGTCGAGCGCCGGCCGCGCCAGGGACTTGGCCGATGCGCCCGCATCAACCTCCACCGCGACAAGGTCGAGATCGAACAGCTCGGCGTACGCCCCCACCTTCGCCCGCTAGGCCTCCAAGCTCACGCCGTGGTCGGCCTGCTTGTCGGTGCTCACCCGGAGGTAGGCCACGGTGCGCGTCCGGCCGGGCTTGCTCGTCTGCATGGCATCATCATGCGTTGAATGGGATACGATGTCAACCATAAGCGTTACATCGGGTCCCCGATGTTACAGACGCCCATGCTTCCGCGTTCGAGCGCCCGCGCGTTAACGCATCGTGCCAACGATCGCCACCTTGCAGGGCGAGCTCCTCGAGCTGACCGTCGCCTTCGCCGAGGTCATCTGCCCCCGACCAGCGCGTCCGTTAACATCGACGCATAAAGCACCCGAAGCGCCGCCGGAAGCCCAAGCGTCCCCCCGAGTTTGCGGATATCTACAAACCTTGCTGGGAACTTCACTACTGTCCCTACGGAGACCTCGTGGAATTCTTTCCAATTCCACGTGATCCGGATCAGAAGTCCAAGAAAATGACTAAGGCAGAAGCCGCCGAGTGGCGTGAGATGAACACCCTCCGAGGTCGGAAGCGACATTTCAAAACCCTAGAGGAGAAGATGCTCGCCGAAGGGATCCGCAATACCGAAGATATTTGATTTCGGGCAGAAACGCTGGCATGCAACGACCCAGAGGCGATTCGTCATGCAATGCAGTTCGATCCCAAAGACGTCAGCTGCCGGGTCTTCGGTCACATATGTCCTGCCTTCGTCAAGGCTCAGTCATTCAGCGAGTCCCGAGAGACGAGAAGGTGGGGACGTTACATACCCCACAAGGTTATGCTCGCCGTTGCTCGGCGAGATGACTATCGTTGCCAGCTCTGCCACGAGTACGTCAAAGACTACGACGTCCATTTCGATCACCGAATCCCATACTCCCACGGTGGACCGACTACTGTTTCTAACATTCGTATCCTCTGCGGCAAATGCATTTGCAAGAGGTCGAACAGCCTCTCTGAGATCCAACGTGACTAAGACCGGGCGATCGGCGAGCCGCCCGCCGCCGCCGAGCTCGAGCTGGTCCGGTTCGAGCTCCACCGCCGCGCTGCGTGGTCGCGCGCCAGCGCCGACGAGCCGCCGCCGCGAGCCCGGCGCCGCTGCGCACGAGTCGCACTCCTCGATGCCCCCCAGAGCAGATCCGCTCGCCGCGGGGGCATCCGCGCTGGGTCGGCTGCGGGCCATGATCGCCGCGCTCGTCTGGTGCCCCCCCGGGGCTAATTTTGGCAGTACCAAGCACGTGCGCGCCGTCTAGGGCATCAGAGCTGGCATCGCCGCGGGTCGAGGTCGCCACCGCCATCGGCGAGATGGCCGAGCGCCTGGTACGCCCGGTCTGGGCCAGGAACGCCACCACCGCCGCTGCCGCGATGGGCCGCCGCCGCGATCGCCGCCCCGCCGCTGCAGAGCCTCGCCGAGCTCCGAGACCCTGCCGGCCGGTACGCCGCCGCCTGCCGGCCGGTACGCCGCCGCCTGCTCGGCGAGCCCCGCGGTCGAGCGCCTCGAGTTGGTCGCCAGCGCCGGCCGCGATCGGCGAGCAGCCCACCGTGCCGGGCCGGGTCGAGGTCGCCACACGCCCACCGCCGCCGAGCTGGTCCTCAAGCACGTGCGTGCCGTCCAGGGCGCCGGGCAAGCTTGAGCTCGGCGAGGTCACCGCGAGCCGCTCACCTCGAGCCGGGCATCGACCGCCGCGTGTCGCGCTCCTGGGCGACACGGCGAGCTCGCCCGCGGGCCACCTGCTGTCCTGTGGGGGGCATCGACCGCCGCGTGTCGCGCTCCTGGGCGACGTGGCCGACGTGGCCGACGTCCAGCGCGGCGAGCTCGGCGACCACCGCCAGGGCGATAGGTCGAGCCGGGGCGCGGGTGACGTGCTCGCCGACCACCAGGTCCGGCGCGGGATCCTGCGGGTCCGCGGGCCCGATCTCGAACTCTCTGGATTGTCACATCGGTCGCGCTCGCGTAATCGCATGTAATTCACGCCGTGATTCCATGTCGCGTAATCATGAGTAATCGCGTGTAATACACTTCCTCGCTCCACTTTGATACCTCCTGATACGGGAGTCGCGCCGCCACCACGGCGGCACGTCAAGGTCCTTTCTTTTCACCACGGAAGAAAATCAGGGGAGATCAAATGAGCAATTTCTACTTCATCATGAGCAAGCAGACCGGCGAGGTGATCGATGTGAAGGGTGCGAACCCGCAGCCCGGCACCCCGCTCATCGCCTATCCACGCAAGGATACCGGAACCGACGACCAGCTCTGGGCGCTCGAGCCGAGCACGGGCGGATACTTCTTCATCAAGAGCAAGCACACCGGCGAGGTGATCGACGTGCAGGGTGCAAACCCGCAACCCGGCACGACGCTCATCGCGTACCCGCAGAAGTCGAGCGGCACGGACAACCAGCTGTGGCAGCTCGTTCCATCGCCGACCGTCGGCTACTACTTTATCAAGAGCAAGCAGACCGGCGAGGTGATCGACGTGAAAGGTGCGAGCCCGCAGCCCGGCACGCAGCTGATCGCCTATCCGCAGAAGTCGAGCGGCACGGACAACCAGTTGTGGCAGTTGGTTGCAGTGGTGTCGTAAAACTTCGGGTGCGAATCCGGCAGTTCGCCAGGCGGCGGGCCGCTTCGCAGGGCCGGTAAACGACCTCCTGCGCTGCTCGGGCGTCGAGGTCAGCGCCAGTGTGTTGGGCTCGTGTGCTGGTTCAGGCTGCACTGGTCGACGAGCTCACGAGAGCGGATCCATCCGCGAGGCGCTTCCCGCCAACCTCGGCGCGCGAGCCGCAGCCCCCGGCGTGTTGGGCCGGCCTCGAGCACGTGGTTCGCCGGCTCGCCATCGCCGCCGCCCCACCGCGACAGCCCAGCTCCTGCAGCTCTTGGGCGACGTCCAGGGCGCCCGGCGCGCGGGTGCCGCGCTCCTCCCGGACCGAGCTGGTCGCCGAGTTCCTGCAACGCCTAGGCGACGTCCAGGGCAGGGCCGGGTCAAGGTCGCCTCCGGGCCGAGTCACCGCGGTCGAGCGCCGGGACCGAGAGCACGGCGCACGCGAGCGCCACGGCCGCGCCACGGCCCCGCCGGTGCTCGGCGAGCCCCACGGTCGAGCGCCTCAAGCTGGTCGCCAGGGCCACCGCGATCGCCGCCGAGCTGGTAGCCCGACCACCGCGAGCACGGCGCGCCGCCGCCCGGTGCAACTCCGGGCATTTGCGCAGAAAATCGGCGCGTAACGTAACGGCGTTACGTAACATAACGTTACGCAGTTACGTGACGTCACGCGACGGTGTTACGTGATGCGTGACGTTACGCAACACGAGCCCCCCGAGCGCCTGCAGCTCCCGCCGGCCGCGACCTCGTGCCGCTCGGCGAGCACCGCGCCACGTGTCGTGCTCCTGGGCGATGTGGCCGACGTCCAGCGCGGCGAGCGCGGCGAGGTCACCGCCACCGTAGACGATGCCTACGATGGGAGCGAGCGAGAGCCCCGCCGGGCGGCAGTCGAGCGCCGCGAGTTGCGGCTGGAACCCGTAGAGCCTCGATCGCGGCGAAGACCGGATCATCACGCACCGCCCGACCGGACGTGAGCGTCGAGATCGTCGATCGCATCGTCGAGGATGGCGTACGCCGCCGCGCCGCAGTCCTCCATCTCGGGCGCCCACAGCGTGGCCCGGGCCGCGTGCGCCACGCGCCAGAGCAGCTCGGCCGTCCGCGCCCGGATGATGCGGTCGCCGGGGTTCGGGCCATGGGATGGCCGCTTCGATTGTCGCCACCGGCCTCTGAGGGGACCATTTCCACCGGGATCACCGGGTACCAGGGACCCACCGGGAGCAACGGTGCCCAGGGACCCACCGGGAGCAACGGTGCCCAGGGGACTACCCCCCGAAGCAATCCGGATCGGGTACCTTTGTAGAATTGTGCTCCGTTGGTAGTCGGGGAGGGTAGCCCGCTCGTGCTCCGGAGTGACCATCACTCACCAAGGGTGCCAAGCGTCCGGAGATAGTGTCTGGCATTGGGCCAGTGCCCGACATCCCTGCGAGGAGGACGACGAAGCTCGCGCTCGCGGGTTCGCCTTTCCGCTCTCCAAATAATTAATAATAAATCTTCAAAGGGAGTTCGTTCGAGGGTTCGGCCTGTGGAGCTTGTGAATTGCGCAGCAATTCAAGCGAGTGCCAGCGAGCGTCAAATCCACAGGCAGGTCACGCGTTCTGCACAACCTCGGGATCCTCGGGCGGGCGATGCGCGCCTGGCGTACCCCTGGTGAACAGCGTCGCTCGCGCGCGTTGCGGAGAGCCCGGCGTGGCATGCCACCAGAACACCCCCGGCCGCCGACGCTGGGGCCGTAGCCTTGGCTTGCTGCTGACTTCTAGATGTGTCGGCCGGTCCTCAACTCGCGCATGCCTGCTGCACCTTCGCGGAGAAGTCCCTCCCTGCGGCCCCATATCACGACATCGGATGGTCGCGCCGAAGCTCCGCGATGCTCGGAGCGAGCCAGCGCTCGGCGCTCTCGTCATGGCTCCACGTGTGCCAGAGGGTAGAAGGCTGCGGACCCTCCGCGCAGCCTGCACGGCGCTTGGTATTCGAGTTGCTCGCGATTGCAGCCACGACGACGATGATGGCGACGGCCCGTAGGCTCGGACGGGAAACCGTCAAGCGCTTTGCCGAAGAAGTCTCGAGACCGTACGCGCAGCCCTGCACGCGCACCTCGTGCTCAAACTGCTCGCGATAGCAATCGATGTTGTCGTCAGCTCATTTGAATTCCTCGTCGAGAACGCGTCATGGTCCGAAGTTCGGACATAATATCCGCAGTGCGGACAATAGGCGAAATCGCGATATTCGACTTCGTTTGGTTCCAAGGCTCGAACCCTCCGTCCAGCACACGCGCAGTTGCACGCTCACGACGGCCCCTGGCAGGTCTGCGGCTGGCTTGTGTTCGAGCCTGCACTGGACAGCAGCGAAGAACTGTGAGACGATCTCGATAAGCGCAGTCCCAAGAGGGACCACTTATCGCTCAAGAGAAGCGGCGAGTGAACACGACGCCCACCTCCCCCTACCGCCAGACGCACTCCCGGTGAAGGCGGAGGACTGTTCCGGTGTCACCGGGTGGGTTCCTGGTACCCGGTGATCCCGGTGGATCTGGTACCCACCGCCGCCGGTGGCGACAGCAACAAGTTCTTTTCGACGATAGTCGTCGTCTCGCGGACAAGCGCGACCTAGCGGCAGATCGCGTCCAAGTCGACTATCAGCGTCGAGCGCTCGACCTGGAGCGTGCTCATCCGCCGCGCAAGCTCGCCCTCGCGCATCTCGGTGGCACGCTCCATCGACCCAGCAACTGTGCGTGATCGTTTTCAGCCATGCAAGCAAGACGTTGCCACCTGACTTGTCAGAATTGATCGATACACGGCATCTACATCCGCGTTACGCTATGATCTGGCAAGTCTTGACCGCGTTGGCTTGCCATAGCCAGGCGTTACACGCACCATATGTCCGCATACCGATACGAAACGGCAACTATGCGGTCCGCCGACTTCTTCGCCAGCCACCCGGTCTTCACGCACGAGGAGTACCTCGCGGCCCACGGAGCCCGGGGCGATCGCAGCCCTCGGACCGCCGACAGCCTGCTCACGCGGTACGCCGCCGCGGGCAAGATTCTGCACGTGCGCCGCGGGCTCTACGCGTCGGTGCCCTCGGGCTCCGCCCCCGACACCTTTCAGGTCGACCCTTTCCTGCTCGCGACAAAGCTCGCGCCCGATGCGGCAGTGGCCTACCACGCGGCTCTCCAGTTCCGAGGCAAGACCTACTCGGTGTGGCACCGGTTCGCCGTGCTCACCCGGAGCCATGTGCGCCCGCTGGCCTTCCATGGCAACGAGTTCCTCGGTGTTCGGCCTCCGCGCGCGCTCGACGACCTTCCCGACATGGGCGGCGGCATCGTCACCGAACCCCACGCCGACGGGATGGTCCGCGTGACGACGTTCGAACGCACGCTCGTCGACGTGCTCGATGATCCCGATCTCGGCGGTGGATGGGAGGAGGTCTGGCGATCACTCGAGATGGTCGAGTACTTCGATCTCGCTGCCGTCGTGGAGCACACGTTCAAGCGGGGCTCTGCGCTCACCAGCGCGCGGGTCGGTTTCTTCCTGGAGCAGCACCGGGAGGAACTCTTCGTCGAAGAGCAGCACCTCAAGGCCCTTCGCGAGCATGCGCCTCGACAGCCACGCTACCTCGACCGCAAGCGCGAACCGGGACGGCTCGTGAAACCGTGGAATCTCGTGGTACCAGAACGTGTGATCAACCGAGTTTGGGCGGAGGTGGCCTGATGCTGTCGCGAGAACAGCTCCAGCGAGCGGCTGCGGACGGCGGCTTCCAGGTCGAATCGTACGAGAAGGTCCACATGCTCGTGCGCCTGCTCGAGGCCATTCGCACGCACCCGTTCCTCGGACGACGGATGGCCCTGAAGGGAGGGACCGCGCTCAACGTGTTCGTCCTCGGCCTACCGCGACTCTCGGTCGACATCGACCTCAACTACGTCGGCGCATCCGACCGTGAGACCATGCTCGCCGAGCGCCCGCGCGTCGAGCAGGCACTTCAACAGGTCGCTGGCCGCATGGGCCTCACCATCAGGCGAGCACCGAACGAGCACGCCGGCGGCAAATGGCGACTGACGTACACCACTGCTCTTGGGCGGCCGGGCAGCATCGAGGTCGATGTCAACTTCATGCTACGGACGCCTCTCTGGCCGGTAGTACCGAAGGATTCCCACCCGATCGGCGGCGAAACGGCTGCCCAGGTTCTCGTCGTCGAAGACCACGAGTTGGCCGCGGGGAAGCTCGCCGCGCTGGTCGCGCGTAGCGCGAGCCGCGACCTCTTCGACGCTCGCGAGCTCCTTCGGCGCCCGGGCTTGGACCGGGCCAAGCTTCGCCTGGGGTTCGTCGTCTATGGCGGTTTGAACCGCATCGATTGGCGCACGATCACCGTCGAGCACGTTCGCACGACGGCAGCCGACGTCGACTCGCAGCTGGTCCCGATGCTCCGGCTCGACGTGCGTCCCGCGAAAGCCGACATCGCCGCGTGGACCGAGACGCTGGTTCGTGAGACCCGCCAGCTCATGGCCACCGTGCTCCCGCTCGAGCCCCACGAAATCGAGTTCCTCGAACGGCTAAACGGCGCCGGGGACATCACGCCCGAACTCCTCACGGCCGAGCCCGCCATGCAGGCGCTCATCCGGGAACATCCCGGCCTCAGGTGGAAGGTGCTGAACGTGAAGAAGCGCCTTGGTACCGCCACCGGCGACGAACCAACCAAGTAGCCGCTGTCCCGTCAGCCGCCTCCGCGGTTTTGCCCTCCTGGAGACCACCGTCCGGCGCGCTGGTGACTCACGCGCGCGACGCAGCGAGGATCGCGGCGCGCATCGCCTCGGCATCACGCGCGACGAACCGCCGGCCATGGCTGGGCAGCACCCGGGAGAAGCGGTACCCCACGAGCTTGGCGATCGACGCGCGCTGCGTTGACCACGAGTACCAGCAAACATCCTCACCGGCCTCCAGGCCACTCTGGTCGCCGGTGGTCCACAGCTCGGCGCCGGCAGCTACCGACGTGGCCGACGTCCAGCGCGCGAGCTCGGCGACCACCGCCACCCGCGAGCCGTCACCACCTCGAGCCGGGCATCGACCGCCGCGTGTCGTGCTCCTGGGCGACGTGGCCGACGTGCAGCGCGGCTAGCTCGGCGAGGTCACCGCCGCCGCCGCCGCAATCGGCGAGCGATCTCGGAGAGATCGGCAATCGTTCCCCTGCCACCTCCGACGAGCCAGGAAACGCCAGGGGCTCTAACTACTGGTAATCTCACGGGAGCCTCTTTAATGGCATTCACGAGGTCAGGGGTTCGATCCCCCTTATCTCCACCGTCTAACTAACTAGATTCTTAGAACTTTCTTCCGAAACCAGTGAGCTCGCTGTCACGCGTAGCGAGCATCTTGAGGATCCGGCGGTCCGGATCGAACCGCTCACCACGCGCTGGGCCAGCTATGGCTCCGCGTGGAACGCGGCGATGCCACCGCTTTTCTCGACAACATGGATGACCGCCCTGTGGTCAGTCCGACCTGGGAGACCGTCGAGATCATCGGCACGGTGGATCCGAACGCCACGCGGATCGTATTTGGGATCCTCAAGGATGGGGCGGGCGGCACCTGGTACTACGACATCGAGCTCGCGGCGCAGGGACCGGATGGGGGTCTGGAGGCCGATCGAGATCAAAGATCCAGGCTTTGAATCGGGTGATCTGCTGGCGAGCTGGAGCCCTGGGACGGGCAGTTCTCGGCAGACATCGCTCGAGGGCTGGAACGCGACCTCGACCCGTCGCAACCCGCGTCGGGCTCGGCATCGCTGCGTATCGAAGCCGCGACGAAGGTCGTGTCCGATGAGCTGTTCCCGGACGCCCCACGGCCTGGAGAGACCGCCGATGTCGACCTCGGTGGCGGGCTTCGTGCGCGCGTGCCGCTCATCCTGTACTCGAAGGACGGGCACACGATCGGCGATGATCCGGAGGCCACGCGGCGAGCCCAAGCTCGGCCGGCGGTCACGCCGGTTGGCTATGACATGGCCTCCGGAATCGCCGACGTGATCGTCGTCTGGAACGTGCTCGAGCACTTCTGGCCCTACTGGGACGTGGTCTCGGTCGACTGGCCGCCGAGCTCGATGCGGCGCTCGCGGATGCACTCGACGACCGAACCGTGGACGACCATGCGACGACACTCCGGTGCCTGAGCGCCGCCGCGCCAGATGGTCACGCGAGCACGACTTGCGTCGGGGAGCGCGTGCGCGCGAACCCGCCGTTCACGGTCGACGTGATTGAGGGCCAGATCGTCGTCGTTGCGAGCGCGGACCAGGCGATCGCGCGGCGACGCGATCATCTCCGTCGATGGCCGCCCGGCCGCCGAGCAGTTGGCTGCCGATGAAGCGCTCGTGAGCGGCTCGCCCCAGTGGCGGCTCGTCCGCGCGCGCCAGCTGTTCGGCACTGGCCCGTCGGATCGAAGGTGGCCTTGCGCTTGCGCCATGGCGGCGCCGACCTCAGCGTCACCGTCGCGTGCGACGACAGCCCGCCAGCCAGTTCTCGCACCCGATGATCGAGCGTTTCGAAGATGGCGTGTAATACATCGACCTCGGGCGAGCCCCCATGATCGAGCTGGACGCGATTGAGCTACACCCTACTGTGGCCCTCGCTCTGGCCATGCTCCGCATCAACGGCGGACTCTTCCTGAAGAGTGCACGAGCCGTGCTTCGCCTCTACCCGCAATCGATGGCGTTGTTCTGGAGCACGCAGCGCTGGCAGGAGTCCCCGGCCGGACACGCGGCCTGGCAAGCCGAGAGCGGCGACCTCGGCGACCCGACCTGGTTGCCGCTCGGATCGAAGCATACGAATACGACCGCGAAGCCCGTCGTGCTCACGGGATTCTGCACTTCGACCAGGGGCGTCTCCAACTCGGACGCCGTGGGCTCATCCGGCGTGACTGCGCAACCGCCAGCGCCGTCGACGCCGATCGCGAAACCGAAGGAGATCCCGAGAACCGCGACGAGGCGCGCACCAGACCATAACCATGATACTTTGTCCGTCATTGATCACCTTACTTTATTATATTAGCGTATGTAGCACTGCCCACGGCGCTCGGTCAATGCCACAAACAGTTTGCCGCGCGGACGATCTGGGCATCTCACCAGACCTTTTCACACATCTGTGTGCAACTCGTTAGCAGTGGTTCAATGTGGTGAATATATTGGGTTTTGAACCACAAAAAAGCAGCAGCAGCCGAACTCGGGCAGTTGGCTCCGGGCGGCGAAGACAAACCGTGCGACCAGACAACGCTAGTCTGAGGTGCGTGTGTGCGATAGCTTCGTGAAATTCGGTACGTCATCCAGCCGGTGCGCCCCCCCCGGCCAGCGGTGAGCCGTCCGTCCGAGCCGGTCGCGAGCGTCTGCTCAGCCAGCGCTCCGGTACGTGATCATCTCGTGTCGCGGGTGCTCGGCACGAGATGGGCTCCACCAGATCATCTCCTGTCAGTCACTACTTGAGGGCGCGAAGCTCGGCGAGGAAGTCTTCCGCGTCGATCAGCTCGCCTGCTTCGACTTCGGCATCCGCCGATGCCAGCTCCTTGGCCAGCTCGGCTCGTTCTTCCGCCTCGAGAAGATCGCCACCGTTGTTCAAGACATCGTCAGTCGAGACCAACTCGAGGAGGTTGCCCTCTGCAAGGTCAGTGGGCTCGTCGAGTGTGAGCCGGCCATTGCGAACGCAGGCCGTGAAGTAGCGCATCGGCGGCATTGGTCGGATCCTCCTGTTCAGGCGCTCTTGGCGCGCGATCGATTCGGAATGGGCCAACGGGTGTGCGCGCGCTCGGTCCGCTGAAGCATCGGCGAGGACGAGCGACGCCCGAGCCAGCGGGACAGAGAAACCGGGGCCATGCCAAGGCGATCGGCGGCATCGCTGTGCGTGGGGGATGTTCTGACCGCGACCAGCCGCGAGGCTGCCTTCTCGATCTCGGGAAGCGTGTTCGCGTGCTCGCGGATCCACAGGTAATCCGCGGCCAAGAGGTTGACCGACATGATGCCCAGCGCGGCGATCGCGTCGCGCACGTATTCCTCGATGATCCGCGGTATCTCCGTCGTGCGCTCGCGCAGGGGCGGCACGACAATCGGGGCCGGGAGGAAGTCGTGGCGGTGGCCGGAGCCGTTCGAGCAGACGAAGAGTTGCGAACGTGCGTCGGAGTCGCGGAGCTTATCCAGCAGCGAGGAAAAATCGCTCGGAAGCCGTTGGCTCCGCACACAGAGGGACCCACCCGCTACGGACGCGAGGGCGAGCATGCCTATCTCGTCGTTGGCGGTGGAGCGGACCGACGCGCGTACGGTGTGCCGCCGCGGATCACAAACGCTGAATGGCCGGTCGGCCCCGAGCACGCGCTGGTGCAAGGCGTGCGCGATCGGCACGAGGTCAGATTCACCGTGGAGCACGAGCGCCGTGCGGCGGGTCGCGGCGAGCCGGAGCGTACGCATCGCTTGATCGACTGTTGCCGCGCGGTCGCTGGCCCAGCCGAGGAGACGAGCGCAGAAGTTACGGAGCTCGATGGAACGCCTGCTCTCGGCGATCAAGGTGGTATTGCCAAGGCTCACCTCGATGCCCGGATCGAGCGTGAATTCGTTGCGGCGGGCGTTGTCCTGCCGTAGGCCGTTCCGGCTTCCGAGGTCGCGGATCAACCACTTGCCGCGCTCGAAGGTCAACTGTGCATGCTTGCGCGACGCATGCGCATCGTCGAGCTGCAGCGAGCACTCTCGCGAGGTGCCGATGAGGACGGTATCGACCAGCGAGGTGGGCAGGATGTGAACGCGACCGTTTCCCCATTCCCGGAGCTGGATGACATCGTCGCAGATGGCCCATTCCGCGGTAGCGCCTGCTTCGGTGGTAGCCTCGGACATGTCTGCCTCCTGATGTCGGATCGCTGTCAATCGCGATCCTGGAAGATGGCTCAATGCTACTCGCTGGCCATGTGTTTCGACGAGGTTGTGCAGCAGCTCGTTCGCTAGCCAGCGTCGAATGTAGCGCGCGCGCCGGATGAGAGCGGAATGCTACATGAGTGTTATGGAGCCCACGATTCCCACTCTCGACCTGTTCCAAATCCCGCAGTCACACCGACCAGCGCACCAGCGCGCAATGGTGCGACGGTCAAGCGTGGGGCGCGCGAGGTCGAATCATGGAGGAACAGGTAGCCCGCCGGCCCGCCGAGCGCGACGCCACCGCCACACCGATACCGAGATCCAGCTGACCGACGGCCCGCGCGACTGATGGCTACGGCGCAATCCGCCCGGCGAGCTCGGCCAGCGAGCCCACCTGGAGGTCCGGCTCGACGCCCGGCCGCGCCCCGCCCCGGGCGATGAAGCCCACGCGGCGCCCGGTGCGCTTGGCGCCCTCGGCGTCGAACGCGTTGGAGCTGACGAACAGCGTGGCCTCGACCGGCGCCATCGCGTCGAGCATGGCGTAGACCCGCGGATCGGGCTTGTAGACCCCGAGCTCGTCGACGCTGCGCACGTCGTCGACCGCTAGGCCGGCATGGCCGAGCGCGCTCTCCACCATCGGTCGGGTGCCGTTGGACAGGACCGCCGTGCGCATGCCGTGCGCCGCGAGCCGGCGCAGTGCCGCGGGGGCATCGCTGTACGCCGGCAGGGTGAGCCACTGCTCGACGAGCCGCGCGCGGAGCGCCTCGTCGAGTTCGGGAGCGACCTTAGCCAGGGCCCAGGCGGTGACCCGGTCGAACGGCTCGTACGCCGCGAGCCGGTTGAGCTCCCAGGTGCGCTCGAGCTGCGCGGTGCGCCACGCCGCGAGCATCGCCGTCGCGTCATTGCCGATCATCTCCGACAACCGGGCGGCCAGCCCCGAGATGTCGAGCAGCGTGCCGTAGAGATCGAACACCGCGAGCCGGTAGCCAGGCGCCATCGGCTGACCATAGCGCAGATCGCGGGCGCGCCGGCAGCGCACCAGCGCGCGCGACGGCGCCGTGTCGACGGCGGATTCCAGCACGATCCTCTGGAGCTCATCCGCGTGCCCCGAGAGCAGCGGCACCGTGATCACCGTGGATCGTCCCAGCTTGAGGCTTACGTCGGCTGCATCGGCCCACGATTCTCGCTCTCGACCTGCTCAAAATCCCGCAGTCACACCGACCAGCGCGCCCCCGGGCAGCGGTGCGACGGTCAGGCGTGGATCGCGCGAGGTCGAATCGTGCAGGAACAGGTAGGCTGCCAACCCGCCGAGCGCGACGCCCGTCGCCACGCTGATGTAGCCCGGCAACGCGGAGCGGTAGGGAGTGCTGCACGGGGCGGTGTCGGTGCCGCAGCGCTGGTGCAGGTAGAGTAGGCCGCCGCCCATGACGATCGCGGCCGTGGCTCCGGCGCCAGCCGCCCACTTCGGCCAAGCCGGCGGCCTGGGCGGCGGGCTCGAGGGTGCCGTCGGGTTCGTGAGCTCGAGGATGCGTGGGTCTTCGAGCTGCGAACTCACCACCTCGTGCGCCAGCGCCCGCAGCTTCTCGTCGTCGTCGCGGCCGTCGAGCTGCGCGATCCGGGCACGCACCCAGGCCCCGGTGTCGACGCGATACATCGTTGCCATCACCGCAGGCTGGCCCTGCCAGTCGGTGAGCTGCACGAGCACAACGGCGAGGTTGCCGAGGTCGATCAGCGCCGCGAGCCGGCGCGCATCGTCGAGCGCGTAGCGATCGCGCTCGCCCTCCGAGGCGAACACGAGGCCGACGAACTGGTCGGTGATGTGGATGGCGCCATCGAGCTTCAGATCGACCGAGAGGTGCGTGGTGCGGTTGGGCTCCACGATGGCGTCGTAGCGCAGGCCATCGGTGCCCGGCATCCGGACGAGCACGCGGTAGGTCCCCGGCAACACGTCGGCCTCGAAGGTGGCGTTCTGCGGCCGATCCCACTCGTCGACGTAGATCAGCGCGGCCGAGTTGTTCACGTCCACGACCAGGGTTCCGCGGCCCCTCGCGTCGAGTGCGTTCTGCGCGGCGAGGTAGCGGCGCGCGGGCTCGCTGCCGTGGGCGGCGCGGATGGCCGCCTCCTGGTTGGGGAAGCTGCGCGCAAGCTCCCGGTTCACCTCTTCGGCGCCGTCGAGGTCCTTCTTGCGGAATCGGCTCATCGCGAGCGCGACGAGGCCATTCATCCAGGTGTCGTGGTGCGCCTGGTCGACGAGCAGCACCGGGTTGTCCTGCGCCATGTGGACCGCGGGCACGAGCCTGGCGATCGCGGCGTCAAACTTGCCGGCCTTGAACAGCCGATAGCCTTCTTGATATATCGCCACGAGATCGGAGACCTGCAGGCCGGGATCGGCGAGCCCTGAACGCGGCAGCCGATCGGCGAGCCGCGCGCGAATCTCGGCGGGCCGCGCATGCATGGGGTAGCGCGCGATCTCGTCGATGAACGGTGCGAGCAAGCGGCCGGTCTCCTTCGACGGCTCACCCACGGACACCACGAACACGGTCCCCGCCGAGGCCGCGTGCGAGATGCCCAGGACGAGCGCTGCCATCGGGAGCACGCGGTACCGCATGGCACTCAGGGCGTGTACTCGTCGGCTCCGATGTCACGCCGCCCACCCTGCGGTCGAGGGCTGCCGTCGATGTCGACGGCGAGGGTGGCGTTGGGATCGGCCTGGTCGATCACCGGCGAGCTGCCGGTGAGGTGAAAGTTCCCCTGGGCCGCGTTGACGAACAGGGGATCGGCGTTGAGATTGCCGGTGCCCGACACCGTGTCGGGGCCGATATCCGCGTACGTCCAGGTACAGTTGGTCCCGCTGACCTGCATGCCGGTGTTGCCGTAGACGATATTGTTGCCGAACGAGACGGGCTGCACCACGAGCTGGCAGGTCACGCCCGCGGTGAATCCGGTGTTGGCGCCGTTCTGCGCGATCGTGTTGAACTCGAGCGTATGAGCGCCGCTGCCGAGCTGGTTGATGAGCACGCCGCCATACGCCGTGAGGAGGCCGCCGTTCCTGGCGATGATGTTGTTCTCGAGATCGAACGAGGTCGCGGACAAGGACACCCCGCCACCACTGTTGCCGGTGATCGTGCTCTGGTAGATGTTGAACACGCTGCCAGCTGCCGTGATCGCCCCGTTCATGCCGCTGTTGCTGGCGATCGTGCTCTGGTAGATGTTGACCGTTCCGCCAGATGCGGTGATCGCCCCGTTCGTGCCGTTGTTGCCCGACATCGTGACCCGCCGGAGCGTGAGCGACTGGTTCCCGCCGCTCGGCAGGGAGATCCCGGCGCCGCTGCCCGAAGCGCCGTTGATCGCCAGGTCGCTGATCTGGACGTCGCTGGTGCCGTCGATCACCAGGATGTTGCCGTTGCTGGTGCGCGTGAGCATCGCGCCTGGATCGGCCAGGAGGGTCACGGCCTGGTCCTTGATCGTCACGGCTTCGTCCGTCGTGCCTTGAAGCTTCAGGTAGCGACGCCCGGTCGCGAGCGCCTTGGCGACCGTGGTGCAAGGGGCTTCCTTGCTGCACATGGCGTTGTCGGTGCCCGCGGGGCCAGGCGCGATGTATGCGACGTCGGCGGCGCCCGCGCACGAGCCGTCGGGCAGGCAGGCGCCCGAATCCGGGCACTCCGCGTGCGAGTTGCAGCCGCGGCAGTGATCGTCCGCTCCGCACACAGGGAGGGTGCCGCTGCAGGCCGACGCTTGCGTGGTGGTGCACTCCACGCAGAGGCTCGACTGCAGGTCACAGATGCCGGTCGGCGCGAGGCACTGGGCGCTGTTCGTGCAGACGTGGGAGCCGGGAGCGGCGTCCTCCGTGCAGTTGTTGTCGGGAAAGCCCGGGCAGTAGTACGGGTTCTTCTTCCAGTTGCAGCCCGCGGCCAGAAGCACAGTCATCAAGAAGAGGCGAAGTGGAGTTGTCATGGGAACCTCAGAATCTTCCGGTCCAGCTCGCGGCGGCGCCACCAGGTAGCGGCGTGATCGCGGGCGTTGGAGACTTTTCGCGGAGCAAGAGATAAACGCCGGCACCGGTGATGGCCGCGCCGATCGCGAGGGAGATCACGCCGTTCCTGGCAGTGTCGTCATAGAGTGACCGCTGCAGCCCGCGTGGATGCGGGTCTTCGTCGAATGCGATCAGGAGAGCGCCCGTGACGATCGCGGCGCCGCCGGCGCCGAGCGCGACATACGGGACAATCCGCGGTGGGTGCCTCGCCGGTATGAGGTGGTTGCCGGAGCCGCTGATCCAGCTCGGGTCTGGCTCCATGTCAAACGCGACGTCGAGCGTCTGGCCATCGGTCGCGACGACCTCGCGCACCGCGGTCTTGTACCCGACCTGCCGCAACATGATCGTGTGAGTGCCCGGGTACGTCGCTCTTGTCGTGTTCGTCGCCCCCACCGTCTTGCCGTCGAGCACGATCCACGCCTTGTCGGGGTGCGAGCGGATCGCGAGCCGGGTCCGTCCGGTGCGCTCCGCGGCTTCCTGCAAGAGCTGCTTGCCGAGGTCCGCGACCGCGCGCTTGAGCGCCTCCTCGCTGCCCACCTCGCAGTAGCGGCTCGCGAAGAACTCGCCATCGCTTCCGGCGGTGACGACGTGCACCGTCACGACTATCGTCGCCGCGCCCGCTGTGCGCTCGCCATCGACCTGCACGACCACGAGCTGATCGCTGTCGCGGATCCCGGGAGCGACGCAGCGCCAGACCGCCCGGTTCTTCAGGCACGCCAGCGCGGCATCGATCGCATCGCGGCCAAACGGCGGTGCGGTGAGCTTCCAGGTCATGGCCGCGGCGACCGACTCGAGGGTGTCCACGATGACGTCGTGCTCGCGCGGCGAGAGCTTGCCGGCGATCATGATGGCGCCGTCGGCACGCGCGACGGGGCGGCCCGAGCTCGATGCGGCGAGCTGCAACGCGACGGCGAGGCCAACGGTCAGGCTCCTGGGACGCATGTACTCACCAGCTCTTTTCCACAACCGACGGCCTCGCCGCGTCAATGGTCACGGTGACCGTTTCGTCTCGGTGGCGCGCCTCATTCACCAGCCGCACGCGGTGTGGCCCGACCGAAAGCTTCATCGACACCGGCGTGGTGCCCAGGCTCACCGACCTGCCGCCATCGACCAGGAAGCAGTCCGCCCAGGGCTCCGCGCGGAGCGTGATCGCGCCCATCGCGCGACTGGGCGCCACGGCGGGTCGCTCGCCCGTGATCGCTGCAGCCACCGGCGGCTCCACGCGAGGGTCGGCGGCTCGCGCATCGGGGGGCGTTGCTGCGGGCCGGGCCTGCCCCGGGCCACCTACGGCATCGGGTATGCCGGTGACAGCGGTCGCGATCCGCGCGGTGGTTGCCTCGGGTGCGGACCCGTGCGGCCGTGCATGAAGCGTGAACGCGACGCCGGTCGCAGCCACGCCGAGACCGACGCCAGCCATGAGGGCGACCACCGTCGAGAAGCGCGCCCGACGCTGGGGCCGCGGCGCCCGCTGTGACCGCGCCGTGGACGCAGCGCTCGACGGCGTGATCGCACCACCATCGGCACCTTGCGCATCGGTCGCGATGCGTGGCGCGAGTGCCGCGAGCAAGGCCGCACCGTTGCACACGCCACCGGCGATCTGCCGGGCGAACTCGACCGCGGTTGGGCGCAGCGCGGCATCGCGCACCAGCGACGCCAGGATGACATCGTTCCAGGCAGCCGGTATGTCGGGGCGCAGCTCCCGGGGCGCCGGAAACGGTGCGCCGTTCAGCTGGAGGTTCATCACCTCGTTTCCGTTGTCGGCGAGGTACGGCGGGCGCCCGCACAGGCAGCGGTACGCGAGCACACCGAGCGCGTAGGTGTCGGCCTTGGCATCGACCGCCTGGCCGAGGATCTGCTCGGGTGCCGAGTAGCCCGGCGTTCCGAGATACGACTTCGTGCGCGTGCGGATCCCGAGCGCCAGATCCGCGTCGTGGAACTTCGCGATGCCGAAGTCCACCAGCGTGACGAACCATTCCCGGCCCCACCGGTTCGGCACCACCATGACGTTCTGGCCCTTGATGTCGCGATGCGTGATGTTGCAGCGATGCGCCGCGTACAGCGCCGACGCGACCTGCAGCAGGATCTTGCCGGCCGCATCGATCGGCAAGGGGCCGCGCTTCTCGCACAGCTCCGAGAGCGACGAACCCTCGATGTACTGCATCACCAGCGCGGGGCGGCCATCCGCTGTGCGTCCGGTCCCATGGATGATCAGGATGTTCGGGTCGTCAATCGCGGCGGCGGCCCGCGCCTCCCCGAAGAACCGCGCCACCACGAGCTTGTTGTTCGCGTGCGCCTGCGAGACGACCTTGATCGCGAACCGCATCCCCGGCAGATCGGCCGACTTCGCCTCCCACACCTCGCCCATGCCGCCCGCGCCGATCAGCCGCGTGAGCCTCAGCGGAACGGCCAGCTCCTCGCCCTGCAGATCCCCGGGCTGCGCCGGCTGCTCGAGGGTCGTACGTGCGGTGCTGCGGACGTTGCTCACGACGGCACCGACCTCCTCGCACGCCGAGCGGACGGCTCGATCCATGGCTCCATGCTGCACAGCTTAACCTATGGTGGATGTAGGTAGGATGCATCTCCCTCCATCGTGGATGGATTTTGTGCATCCGGACTCTCGATGCTCACCTCACGGTGAAGAAGCCGAAGCGACCGTCAGGGAGCCAGCATGACGTGGCGATGCGCCTTCGCCGATATCGCGAAGCCGCCGAGCTCACCCAGGAGGCCATTGCGAAGCGCGCCGGCGTCTCGGCCAAGTTCATCTCGGAGATCGAGAACGAGCACGTGAACCCGTCGTTCGACGTCGTGGCTCGCCTGGTGGAAGACGGCCTCGAGATCCCGCTATCGGCGTTCTTCTCCGACGACAAGCTCGACGACATCCGCGGCGACCTCGCCGAGCTCACGGCGCTGTTCGCCGGCCAGCCCGCCGTGATCCGGCGCCGTGCGATCCGCGTCTTGAAGGCGCTGTGCGAGGAGTGACCCGGCATCGCGTCACGTCGAGAGCTTCCGGTCGAGCCTGCGCGTCCACTGCGACAGTGACACGTGCGTGATGCCGAGCCGGGCCGCGCCGGCCGTGACCCCCCAGGTGCGCATCGCGATGATGCGCCGCACCGTCTCGGTGACCTCGGCGAAGCTCTTGAACTCGATCGCCTTCAGCCGCTCGAGGTCGTGCATCGTGAACCCCGGGGAGGGAGCCCCGAGCGCGTGCGCCGCATCGGCCGCCGACTCGTCCACGATCCGCTCGAGCTCGCCCGCGCGCGTCGCCAGCGGTGGCACCCCGATCACCGCCGATCGCCCCACCGTGATCGACACGTCAGTCGCATCGGCGGCCCTACCCACGCACAGCGCGATCCGGGGCCGCGCCGGCTGCTCCATCGGCCCAAGCATCTCGGCGAGGTCATGGGCTTCGGCGCGCCGCCGGATCACCGCGCACAGCGTGCCGTGCATGGCCGCTTGCACGCCGCCAGCGAGGTCGTCGCCGGGCCCGCATACCACCAGCGGCGCATCGGGGCCGAGCGTGAGCCCGTGGAGCCGCTCGACCACCGGCGTGAGATCGCCATCGCCGATCACGACCAGCGCCGCGTGGTGCGCCGCCCAGTCGCGCAGGCTATGGAGCGCGTCGTCCACCGCGCTCTGGTGCTCCCGCGCCCAGCCAAGGAACCGGCTCACCACCGCTCGCAACGCGGCGAGCCCCGGGCTCTCGGCGATCAACCGGAGCCCGCCGATCGTGATCTCGAGCCCCGGCCGCAGCGCGAACGCCGGTCGCCGCACTCCATCGCACCAGAGCCCGTTGGTGCTTTCGAGATCGCGGATCTTCCACCCACCCTCGCACGGCGTGAGCTGCGCATGCTCGCGCGACAAGAGCCCGCTCTTGTCGTCAAGCTTCACTTCGCACTTCGACGCCGACCCGATCTTCGACGCGACGGGCGGATCCGGAAGCCCATACGCGCGCTCGCCGGCCCACTCTCGCAGCCGGATCACGGGATCATTGATGCACCAGCTGCTCCGCGTGCGCGGATCGGTGTCGGTGGAGTAGTCGTCGAGGACCATTGCGATCGTCCCTGGACATGTCTACTCGCGCACATTTCGATCCGCCGCAAGAGCCCCACGGAGATCTCGCTCAGAGCCTCGCTCGAAGTCTCGTAGCTTCGAGCCGCTATCGGCGCGCGATCCTACGCGCTTGTATCGGAGCCCACGGTACACGAGCCCTCGACTCCGGATGGTACGATCCATCAGCTCCAGATAGCCACCAATGCTTCGATGCTGTCAGCAGCTCCGCGACGCCCCACGCTGGGGCGCTGATTGCATATGTGCTTGGTCAAGAGGTCCAACGAGGCCCAGCACCGCGCCGGCCCGCGGCTGACCGCTGTGGCCCGCGGCGCTGCCGGGCCGCTCGATCTGCACCGTGCCTGAGCTCAGCATCGCGCTCGGCTGCCACGCGGCAGCCGTTGGCGATCGCGTTGATGGCGATCAGGAACACCAGGGCCGTGACGCTGAGCCAGCCCGCGGTGAAGGTCATGTAGCCCTCCAGGGCGATCACGAACCCGAGCGCCTTGTACCAGGTGCCGAACACCGCCCGGGCGAACGCGTAGACCGACAGGCAGCTGAACACCAGGCCGCCGAGGACCAGAAGCAGTAGGATGGATCGCTGCACGAGGTCGCCGTGCAGGAGCTCGTGCGTCACGTAGCACGTCCCCAGCGGGACAAGCGCGCCGCACGCGCCGCCGAGGAGCAGCGCCGTCGGGTTACGAACAGCGATGTGGAGCTGGCTGATGATCGAGCGACTCTGCATTGCACTTCCCCTACGGCCGGGCAGTGCCGGACACGACGACGACGCGGACACGGACGTTCACACGCGACAACGGAGGGCGCCCGCGGACGCCGGCCCGTTCAGGCCGACTGGGCCCGAAGCCTGCGGTTCGCCTCACGGATGACTGCTGGGTGGCTGCCGCCCAACCCCATCTCGGTGCCGATGGCCGCGCGGAGCTCCGCGCGGCGGGCTATTGCAGGAGCAAGACGGGCGAGCTTCGCAGCGATCTGGTCCGCGGTGAGGAGCCTGTCGGCGGGAGCAACGAAGGTCATATTCTTCATGCGCCACTCTGCATTTTTGACTGCATTGTTGCCAATTGGGTCATGGCAGAATCTCGTAATCCAGTATGGCAGCATCAACAATTGGAGTCTATTTATGGTCAGGTTCCGAGGAAAGCTGAGCACGAGATGTGGATTTGCGAACGATGAGCAAGGCAGCAGTGCGTCACGAGTTGAGCGATAGTGAGCACAAGCACGGCAGTTGGCCTCACGCGCGTGGCCGCTGATGACCAAGATGTGTCGCGAGGAGCCATCGGGTTGCTCTTGCCCCGAGTCATGCACGTCGCTTGCGCGGCGATCGGCACGTAGCCGCACGCGATCGACCAACTTGCGGAGCGGCGTCGAGGGCCCAAGCGGGCAGGCTACAGCGGCTCCAAGCGGCTCCATCGCATTCGCCAGGCTCCAGGCTGCCGCAGATTGCCATTTGCTATTCTGCATCGCAATCATTCAGATCGCTTCAGCAATTAAACTGACTCACGAACATGCACGAATTGGAGAGCCGCCAATCTGCAAGATGGACTGAGTGCGCGATTGACTTCTTGAACAACATGGTCCATATGGTATTGAACGTCCTCACAGAGGACAGGCCGCGCCACTTCATGGCGCAACCACATAGCGGCCCGCCGGCGGCTGGAACCGCCGACGAGCCAAGTAGTTACGATGCGCGAACATCGCAACCCCCAGGGCAGAGTACCCAAGCCCGCCCGAGCTGACAACTTTCACCCCTCCGCCGCGATCGAGATCCTCCACAACGAACTGGTCGAGGTCGAAGCCCTCGCCGTCGCCGCGGGCGAAGCCGCGACGATGCTGGCGACAACTCCGCCAGGCAAGCAGCGTCGGATCTTCGTCCGGATCTACACCCTCGTCCGCAAGACCGCTCGCCAGGCCGGCGAGGCGCTCGACAGGAGCGAACACCTGGTCGCCCAGCTCTCGGCTTACATGATGGCCCAGACCTCCAACCGCCCGCAGGCGAGTCGAGCGCGATGACCCGGCACGACGCACCGGAGGCGGGTCCGATGGACCCGACCCATGCCCAGTTCGCGGCCTACCGCGCGATGTGGGACTACTTCAATGTCACCCTGTTCGCGGGCGCCCTGCCGCCGGTCATCCTGAACTTCTCGCGCGCGGCCAATAGCCTTGGCTTCTTTGCGCCGCTGCGCTGGGAGCGCGGCAAGGAGACCACCCACGAGATCAGCCTGAACCCGTCCTACCTCAAGCGCCGCTCCACGCGGGACGTCGCCTCGACCCTCGTGCACGAGATGACCCACCTCTGGCAGTTCGTGCATGGCAAGCCAGGCCGCCGCGGCTACCACAACGAACAGTGGGCGCGGAAGATGGACGAACTCGGGCTCACCCCATCATCGACCGGCGCCCCGGGTGGCGAGCGCGTCGGCTACCGGATGAGTCACTACATCGTCGAAGGTGGCGCCTTCGCCCGCGCGTTCGACGCGATGCCGCGCGAGCACCTCCTGCCCTGGACCTGCTGGGAGCCGCAGGACACTGACAAGGGCAAGCCCAAGCCGCGGCCGTCGAAGCTCAAGTACACCTGCCCTTCGTGCGCGGCCAACGCGTGGGGGAAGCCGGGGCTCCTCCTGCGCTGCGGGCAGTGCGACGAGCCGATGATGAGCGAACGCGTAGACAACGGCGGGGAGGATCCGGGACGGAGTACGCGACAGGCAGCGTGACCTTCGGACCACGCTGCTCGCTGGGTGACCGGTGGTACATTGTCGCTGCGGACGTAGCGACGCCCTCACTACAACTAGGAGATCGAAGGTCAAGAGCGACGCTGCATGTAAGGTGGTGGGAGAACACTGGACCATGTAACGTGTCGACTCGGTCATGGGAAAGATCATCGGAATCGATCTGGGCACCACCAACTCCGTGGTCGCGGTGATGGAGCGCGGCCAGCCGAAGGTCATCCCCAACACGGAAGGTTCACGCCTGACACCGTCGATGGTCGCATTCGACGAAGGCGGCAAGGTTCTCGTCGGTGAGGCGGCTCGTCGCCGCGTGCTCGTGGATCCGGAGACGACGGTGGTCTCGGCGAAGCGGTTCATCGGGCTCGGGGCGAACGATCCGATCGTGCGACGCGCCCCATGCAAGGTCGTTACTGCGCCCGGTGGCAACCTCGCCTTTGAGATCTTCCGCGTGCGGCACTCGCCCGCCGAGATCTGTGCACGCATCCTGACGCAGCTCAAGCGAGCCGCTGCCGACTACCTGGGCGAGCCGGTGACCGGAGCCGTCGTCAGCGTTCCGGTGGCCTTCAACGAGCGCCAGCGTCAGGCCATCCGCGACGCCGGAGCGATCGCCGGACTCGAGATCAAGCGCATCATCAACGAGCCGATCGCTGTGGGGCTCGCGTATGGCATTCGCAAGACGAAGGAACAGCTGATCGCCGTCTGCAGCATGGGTGGTGGCGTGTTCGAGGTCTCGATTCTCGAGGTCGGCGACAAGGTCGTCGAGGGCGTCGCCGGTTGTGGCGATAACCACCTCGGCGGTGATGACCTCGACCATCGACTGATCGACTGGCTCGTTGGCGAGTTTCGCAAGGACACGTCGATCGACGTCGGTGCGGACAAGAAGGTCATCCAGCGCCTGAGGGAGGCGGCCGAACGGGCGAAGCTCGAGCTCTCCGAACGTCAGGAGACCGAGATCCATCTCCCCGCATTGACCGTCGATGCGAGCGGCCCGAAGCACCTCCAGAAGACGCTGTCGAGGGCGATGTTCGAGAACCTGATCGAGGACCTCGTCGAACGCACGATCGTTTCGTGCAGGAAGGCGCTCGCCGATGCCGGCAAGCAGGTGACCGACCTGCACGCGGTCGTCCTGGCAGGTGGATCGACCCGGATTCCGAGGGTCGCCGCCAGGCTCGAGGAGTTCTTCGGACGCAAGGCGGACCGCAGCATGAATGCCGACGAAGCCGTCGCGCTCGGTACGGCGATCCAGGCCGGCATCCTGTCGGGAGACCCCAAGGACATCCTGCTCCTCGACACCACGTCGTTATCACTCGCGATCGAGATCGCCGGCGGTGTCGCGAAGGTCCTGATTCCGCGCAACACCACGATCCCGACGCGCAAGACCGAGCTCGTCGATGTGCCGACTGCGGGTCACACCGCCGTCTCGTTGCACGTCATCCAGGGAGAGCGTCCGGCGGCGAAGGACAACACGACGATCGGTCGCTTCCAGCTGATCGGTCTCCCACCGGTGCCACCGGGCGTCCGGCTGATCAGGGTCACCTTCGACATCGATGCGAACGCCGTCGTTCACGTCGCGGCGAAGGACCCGGTGACCGGCCAAGAGAAGACTCTCCGGATCGGCATGCCAAGCGCGTTCGGCGGTGACCCGACGCCCGCTGCGGCGGGAACGGTCGCAGCTACCCTGCCACGCAATGCAGCAGCGAGGATGACCATGAACGCATCAAAGGTCGTGTTGGTGCTCGGTGTCATCATGCTGTGCTGGTGGTTGGGGCCGATCGGCCCGGTGGCCGTCGCCGCAGCTGCGATGATCATCGTCTTGCGACTGCCCCGCAGGGCCGCGTCGAGCAAGGCGCCGCGCGGCTTCGGCTCGAACGTGATCGCCGCCGCGAACGACAGACAGGAAGCCTTCGCCGGGTTCTTTCTGTTGATCGCGGCCTGTGCGGGGATCATCCTCTGCGGCCAGATTTTGCTCGACGGCCGCCCCGCCGCTTTGTGGTTCCTGGGGACCGCTGCGGGCGCAGTCACCTGCCACTTCTTACATCCAGCCAAACCGGCCCTGCTGCGAGTGGTGATTGCCAACGCACGAAACGCCTTGATCTTCGCGGGAATCGGGCTGGCCGGGGTCGTGACCATGCAGCTGGTGCTCGCGTACATCCACGACGGCCATCTCGCGCTCGCCGAGACCTGGACGCAGGAGCTCAACGGCGCCCGCTATGCCCTCGCCCGCGTTCTGTTCATGAAACCGTGGCACCTCGCCGCCGTGCTGGCAGCCTTGATCACGATGGCGGTCCTCCTGCCGTCGCTGCATGTTATGCGCAACTACCGCCGGCTCAACTTGGTCGCGTCCCGTGCGCTGCTCACGGTGACCGTTGCGAGCAGCTTCAGCTTCTTCGGTGGCCAGTTGGCGCGATCCCACTACTCCAGATGGGTTGCACAGATCGTCTCGGACGCCCAGAGCAAGCTTGACGAGATCGACGAGGCCAATCGAAGTGTCGTCGATCTCGCGGCGATCGAAGATGTCGTTCACGAGATCTCGCCTAACGAGCAAGCGCGTTTGAGAGCAGTCGGACTCGCGCTCGGTGAGCGGCCCGAGCACTCCGACCAGGAGGTCGTACAGCGAATCGCGAAGCGAATCGTAGGTACCTTAACCGAGCCTCTGCATGAACGTATCGATTTCGCTGTGACACACGTCGCGGACGACCTGATATCTCCTGCCCTGCGCGAGAACCGGACCGTGGTCGAGCGCGTGCGAGGCGACTGCGATCGCGGGGTACCCCCGAGTCGTGCCGACCTGTCAGCCCTAGACGTCGAGCGGACGCGTTCCCGCGCAGCCAAGAGCGAGGCACGCGAGGCAACGCAGCAGTTCTTGACGAACACGTTCGCCCAGTGGATTCCGGGAGGCCCGCTGGTGAGTGCGCTCATCGTGCAGCTTGTCACGCGAGTCGACGTTACGGACCGCGGCCGAGCTCACCCGATCGATCTCGCGACGGCATCCGCTGCGATTCGCGAAGCGCCGCACCCGCCGCGCATCTACATCGACATTCCGCGAATCATTGCGACCGGTTCGACGACCAACGGGACAAACATGGCCTCAGGCAACCCGGACGAGTCATCGCACCTCGGTGTTTCGAGCACCGACGCGACTGCGATCAGTGAGCTGGTAACCACAATCACGAACGAGGTCGCCGAAGAAAGGCGGCAGGAAGCAGAACGCGCACGCGAAGCGGAGAGGGTGCGACAAGAGAGGTGGCAGGAAGCAGAACGCACACGCGAAGCGGAGAGGGTGCGACAAGAGGTCCGACCCTACGAGGTCGACCGACCGTATGAGAAACACCGACCGTACGACGAGGAGCGGCCGCATGAAAGCTACCGGCCACACGAGAGCTACCACCCCCACAGCGCGTCTGGGGGGCACGGCCATTGATCGTCGCCGTCGTTGTCTTCGCAGTGATCGTCGTCCTGGCTACGTTCGAAGCCATCGGCCAGCGGCGCAAGCTCACTCGGCGACGAGAGGCCGTGGCCGCGCGTGTCGACGCGGCCCCCACGACGGCGGCACCGCCCGCGATCTCGTCATCCTGGCGTGAGGGCGCGAGCCTCGAAGGTGGCTACCAGATCAAGCGACGGCTGGGCAGCGGAAGTTTCGGTGAGGTATTCTTGGTCGAGCACCACACCTTGCAGCGCAGTTGGGCTGCGAAGGTGTTGCGGCGCGAACTCGCGGACGACCCCGCGCGCCGGCAGGCGTTGCTCGCGGAGTTGGCTTATGGGTTCGCCGTTGCTGGGCACCCGAACATCGTCGAAGTCAAGATGTTTCGCTCGTTCGGCGACGAGCTGGCGATCTTCAGCGAGTTGGTGGAGGGCGGCACGCTCGCCGACCGGCTCGCGGACCCAGCATGGTGGCGACTGGACAGGTTGCTCGAGATCGCGCTTCAGCTCGCGTGGGCGCTCGAGGCGATTCACGCGGCGGGGCTCGTCCACGGCGACGTAAAGCCTGCGAACATCCTCTTGACCCGTGATGGCGCGGCGAAGCTCGCAGACCTGGGGCTCACGTCACAAGCCAACGGCGCACGGCGCGGCGTGCATGGCACCCGGCTCTATCGATCGCCCGAACAGGCCAAAGGGGTATCGTACGACCGCGCGACAGATATCTGGAGCTGGGCGGTCACCGTGATCGCGATGGTGCTCGGTGAACAGCCGTCCCACGCCGGGGGAGAAGTCGCCATGTACACCCTGGCCGCGCTTCGCGCGAATCCATCGGAAGGCCGCGTGCGCCTCGAGGGTCAGCTCGCAAATGTGCTCGCGGCGTGTCTTCGCAAGCTACCGGCCGACCGCCCTGCGGCGCCGACGGTCGCCCGGCAGCTGTCGGCCGAGTTGCTGCGCATCACGGGCCGCGTATATCCGAGGCCGGTGGCTACGCCGGTCCCGGTGGAACGGCATCAACTCGCGACTGAGCTAGCCGCGCACGCGGAGGCGTTGCGCCGCGTGATCTCGAGGATCGACAACTCGCCTGCGAGACAGGACGGTGTGCTTCACGTGGCGCTCGGAAAATCGGAGTGCCACCGTCGAAGCCACGATCTCGCCGGGGTCATCGCGACGCTGGAGCAGGTGGTCGCGGTCACGCCGCAGTCCAGCGCGCCGCTGCGCGCCACCACGTGGCTCGAACTCGCACAGGCCCACCAGGTGCGCGGCGATGTCGCGGCTGCGAGCCACGCGTTCGAGACCGCCGCCGCGTGTTCGACCGATCTGTTGTTACGCGGGAGCGCTTACCATGGCCGCGCCCTAGCGGCGTGGCTGCAGGGCGACCGAAGCGCGATCGCGATTATGAGCGATGCCGAGATGCTCGCCGCGCAGGCCGCGCGAGATCCGCTGGCAAGGCCGGAGGCCCAGCTCCTGCGCGCGACCTCGTTGCTGGTCCTCGCGGACATGTTGCGCGAGATCGGTGATCGCGAGGGCGCTGCCGCTTGTGCGCGACATGTCCTCGACACCGTCGTGGCGGATGATCCGGCGACCAAGCCGCTGATCGCTCGCGCATGGCTCGCCGTAGGGAAGCTCGATCGCGCGCGGGCGGTGGCGGCCGGGAGCCACGAGGTCGTGCTGTCCGCAACCGTAGATCTCGACGACGCACTCGCCCAGGTCGCTCGGGGCCGTCCCGACGACGGCCTTGTTCGCGCGGGCCGAGCGCTGGACCGGGTCAGACCGCTCGCCGAGGCCGGTGATGAGGCGGCTATCCTAGCATTTGCCGTCGCCGAAATCTACGTCGGCTGGCTGCGCCGGTGCGTGACCAGCGAGGCACCTCCGAGCGAGCAACTCGAGCGAGCGCTGTCCGTGATCGACGGCTACGCGAGCCACGGCCGGGCGGATGCCGCGGCACTCGCGCGCTGGGTCCGCGAGGAGTTCGCGTCGCCGTAGCTCGGCCGCCGACGAGCGTGGGGATCACCTCGGGCACAGCCGTGCATTCTTTCATTGCATTTTGTCGGATCTTGGCGAGCTATGTCGCTTCAGCAAGGCGCCTCGGCGCTCTTTGGAGGTAGAAATGATGGTTTCCAGGGACGTGACATCGGACAGCCCTCGGCAAGCGGGGTCGAACCGCCGCACGGATTTCGCGCTGGTCGTGGGGGTCGACCATTATCCCCGGTTCCGTCCGCTGTCCGGAGCAGTGGCAGATGCCGTCGCATTCCACGAGTGGCTGTGCAACCCTGAGGGTGGCGGAGTCGACGCAGCAAACGTTCGGTTGGTCGTTTCGCGGCCGGATCCGGTAGCGCCGTTGCAGGACGAGATCGACGAGCAACTCGTGGATCTGATCGCGGCCGCCGACGCTATCGGAGGCGGCCGGCGCCTATACTTTCATTTCAGTGGCCACGGCGCCATGAGCCTCAACGAATCCGGGGAGGACGTCGCACTGCTGCTGGCGAAGTGGTCGCACGTGATGGTGCGCCTCGCGTTGAGCACCGACGAGTATCGCGACGCGCTTGGCGTCCTGGGTCTGTTCGACGAGATCGCGATCTTCCTCGACTGTTGCCGAGCGACGGCCGATTACGTGATCGGTCTACCACCGACGTTCCGGTTCGTTCCGCACACCCCGCGTTGCGCAACACGCACGTTCATCGCCTACGCGACTGAAGCAGGGCATTCCGCGTTCGAGGTGCGCAACGACCACGTGTCTCAGGGCGTGTTCACCAGGAGCCTGCTCGCGATCCTGCGGCGAGCATCGCACGGCATCGACGCCGCCGCCCTTAAGCGCGAGATCGAACTGGAGGTCGCGACGCGTGGCCAGCAGGCACACATCGTCAATGGCCTCCGCGACGGCAGTATCTTCGGTACGCGAGGCGTACTACCTCGACTCGAGGTTCGCTTCGCCACTACAGCGGGACGCGCGCGGTTGCTGAACGGCCATAACGTCGTGATCGCCGAGCGTGACGCCGGCAGCGAACCGTGGCTGCTGTCCCTGGAAGCCGGGTTGTACAAGCTTGAGCACAGTGCCGGCCCCGCGACCTTGATCGATCACGGTCGGGAGAACGTGACTCGCGTCGTCGTGGGTGCACAGGCGGGATCGATCACACTCCGTAAAACCACGCTCACGCAGCCCTGTACGTTCCAAGTCACCTCCGAAGCCTCCGTCCGGATCACAGTTTACGACGCGTCAGGTGCCAGCGTCATGAGCAGCGAAGGTGCCTTGCGTTCGCAGCTGGCCACTGGACTGTATCGACTGCACTTCGAACGCGGCGGCGGCGTCTCGGAGCGACTCATCGATCATGATGGGTATACCGATCTCGATGACAAGGGTCCGCCGCTCTTGACCCCTGCGCCCATGAACGGCGCGGTCACATCGAACGAGCAGCTTGCCAGCTCCGCGCGGACGCTCAGCACGACCGATAGCTACCCTCCCCTCGGTGATCCACCGTTTACCAGTCGCCTGTTCGTCTTCATCAGGCGCCACAGCCGGAACCGTGGTCCCAGGGCGCTACCGAGCGAGCCGATGACAATCCACGATCTCGTCGGCCGCCGCCTGACGACGGTCTGCCGCAATACGTCCCATCTCGACAACGAACTCGGATACATTGCGTTCTCGGGCCGGGTCGCTCCGGGGGTGTACCGTCTGCGCGCGGTGCGCTCGCGGCGCGACATCGCGATCACGATTCCTCCTCACCGAGCGGCGCACGTGTTCGTCGCCGATCGTGGCTCACTAGCGATGGACGATCTTCGGGTATCGCTGGTGCCGGTCGATCAATCGTACGACCCTGAGAATCGCTGTGGCCGCTCTACCGAGACCTCTATCCTCGCGCTGCGCTCGCCACGTCGAGACCTGCCGCGCTCACTCCGCGAGCTGTCGCCGGATGCGGTCGACGAGGACCTGTGCCTCGGGATCGCGATCGCACAGCTCGCGTGGAAGACCCGCGACCACGCGACGTTCGACCGCGTGATGAACCGGCTGCACATCCACGGCGCGATTCCGGATGTCGCGATCCTTGATCGCGCAGCATCGCAGGCGTCGGCCTCGGAGCCGTTCGCCGCCCTGATGGTTCCGCCGCTGTTTCGGGCGAGCCTCAGCTTGGCGTTGACCCACCCGGCGTTCGGCGGAGACGTGATCGCGCCGGGAAGCCCCTGTGAGCAGGCGACGCGAGCACCGTACTGCGATTCGATCTGGTGCACGTGGAGCGCGCGGAGCTGGGACGAACGATGGATCGAGCCGACTATCGAGGCGCTCCGCCAGCGCGATCCACACGATGACATCACGTTGCTCGCCCGCCGCGTCCGGCTGTCGCCGCGCACGGTCGAGCGGACGATCGACGGTCTCGATTCGACGCTGCCCCTCGTGAACGGAGCTCCGGCGCGGCTCGAACAGATCCGCGTGCCGGGCTACACTATCGGCGATGTGCTGGGCCGGGGTGGACAGGGCGTCGTGTTCCAGGCGACGCGCGACACCGACCACCACGCGGTTGCAATCAAAGTCGTGCCGCTGATCGGCAGGGCGGCGCAGCGGATTCGAGTGCAGCGCGAACTGGATCTGATGCAGAGGCTGCAGCACCCTCGACTGCTTGGTGTCACCGCGCACGGGTCGCTCCCCAACGATGTAGGACTATGGCTCGAGATGGAGCGATGTCGGGGCAGCGCGATGGATCTCGTGGCGGAGCTCGACGCCCCGATGCCGGCAAATCAGGCGTGCCAGATAGTCCTCGACGCTCTCGATGGACTCGCTTTTCTCCACGCTAACGGGGTCGTGCATCGCGACATCAAGCCAGGCAACCTGCTTGTGCGTACCGATGGCCACGCACTGATCGGCGACTTGGGGCTCGGCAAGGCGCTGCTCGATGGTGGCCAACTCACAGCTACTGGGAGCGTGGCTGGTACGGTGCGATTCGCGCCGCCCGAGCAGCTGATCGACTTCAAGCGCGCGACATACGCGTCCGACGTGTGGTCGATGGCCGCGACCCTGTACTTCTTGCTGACGCTCGAATTCCCGCGGGAAGAATTCACCGATCAAACCGAGCTCGAAGCTGCGCTCGACAACCCCGTCGTGCCCATCCGCGAGCGTTCACCCCAGCTGCCGGAACGGCTCGCGCAGTGCATCGACCGCGCGCTTGCCCGGGAGATCCACGCCCGACCGCACGACGGTGCCGCGTTAAGCGGCGAGCTTCGTGCCGCGCTGTGACCATGCGAGCGCATAGGCCGCCTGCACCTGCAGCAACGCCGTCGGCGCCTCGACGACGAGCTCATCGGCAGTCGATGCGCGCGCGGCGAGTTCGGCCGCGATAGCGCACGCAGCGGCTCCGACACCGCGCGCGGCCCGCCAGCGCCGCGGCGTCACAGTCCTGCGACGCTCGCGAAAAATGACCCGGGTCTGCTTGGCAGAAATGACCCGGGCGGCATGATCGCGCCGGGTCGCGGTGATCGGCGGTCGGCGCCGGTGCGGTGCGGAAAAAGCGTCCGTGTTCGGAGTGCGGGCGGTGGTACGAGCCCGATGCCGCGCGTAGGTGATCGACAGTGAACGTGTGGGGCTGAGGAGTGCCAGCACGCGCGTCACCGCAAAGCGGACCGTGCCTGGCATGCGCCACCCCGACTACGATCGCGGGAGGCGCTGGCAGAAAGCGATGGACGCAGCGGCGGAGGCGGTGAAAGCCGGATCGACGCCGCGGCAAGTAGCGTCGGCGGATGGTCGGCTCGATCGCCGAGATCGGGCAGCAGGTGCCGGTGATCGTGGTCCGTGACGGCGAGCGGTGCACTCCGCGACGTCGCTACCCGAGATCGAGAAAGGCGCCTGGCGGATGCTGGCGCTGCGCCAGACCGGTAACATCGCGGGCGCCGCTGGCCTACTCGGCATGGGCCACATCTCGCTCGGGGAGTGGCTCCACCGGAGGCGCTGGTGGCGAGACCAGAACGACGCGGCGAGGCCGTCGCCACCGGAGCCACGCCCGAGCTGGACCCGAGGCTCCTCCACCAGCGGCACGGCACGGCGCCGATCGTGACCCGCTCGGCCTGGATCGCGCCGGCCCTGCCGATCGTCCAAGGGTACGTCGGCGCGGCGAGATGAGCGACGAGGCGCTTGATCTCGAGCACTGGCCGGGTGACCTCGCCAAAACTCGAGGTGGACCGAGTGCTCGCACGCGCCTCGTAGTCAAGGCTTCTTCTTCGGGACGGGCTTCTTCCGAGCGAGTCGCTTGGAACTCGGCCGCGACTCACTGCGCGCCGTGCTCCTCGGCGCTGGCGGGCGGGGTGGATCGCCGGCCGTGGTGGCGGCGACGTTGGCGCGACCGGCGCGTCGCTTGGCGAGTGCATCTTGCAAGGTCACGAAGATCCAATCGCTCACGGTGCGTTCGTCCTCCTTCGCCACCCCGTTGAGCTCCAGCCAAAGACTCGTCGGAATTCGGACGACCATACGATGGTCGCGTGGATCCGAGCGTTTGGTCACGCGACGGAGTCTCGGACGCCTAAGGCGACGCGACAACCCTAACGCTACTCGAATTTGTGCACCTGTTCAACTACAACAGGTGCACAAATCAGGCGATGCTCTGAGCATGCAGCGAAACCTCTTGGTCCCTTGCGATGTTCTCACCGACCTGCTTGCGCACGCCGCATCTGCGGCTCAACTCGTCGGTGACCTTGACGGCTCCATCGCAGCCGCGCCGTCGCTCGCCGCCGAGACGATCACGGATGACGAGCTCCGGGCATTGCAGCGATCGGGCCGGCCATGAGCGGCCCGATCGCCATCGACAGGGCCAGCCTCGAGAGACTCCACGCGCTCGCCTCGTCGGCGGCTCGCCTCATCGGCCACATCGACGCCCTCGCCACCAGCCCGCTCGCCGACCATGTCGACGTGCTCGCCCACGAGCTCGGCGAACTCCTCGGCAACCCTCACCTGTGGCACGGCCGTGTAGCAGCAATCGCCGTGGCCGAACTCGCGCCGCGGCTGGACCTCGTGCTCGGGCAGCTCGCGGGCCTCGACTGGCTCGGCGCGCTGACCTCACCTTCGATGCACCCCTGACGATTTGCGTCCCATCCGGGACAGGCAGCGCCACCTCTTGGCGCGGAACCATAGCGGCCCGCCGGTGTTGAAGCACCGACGAGCCAGTCGGAGTAGGAATCGCGATTACTCGCGACCCCCTCCACAGATCCGGACAGGCGGTGTTACCGCATCCGGCTCTTGCCTCGGGTCTTGACGTCGTACCGTGCCTCGGGCCAGGGGTGATGGATACGGACTGGTGGGAACCATCGCTTTACGTAGCGGTTGATCCGCGCTGCTGTGATCCGGTGGGTCTGGCTGCGTCGCTTGAGTGCGTGCATCCAGCACCGGCCCACCTGATGTCGGAACGCGCATAGCTGCGGTCCGTTTCCGGGCACTCCGTAGTAACGGAAGTGACCGTCGACGACACTGCGCAGGTATGCACCCTGCTCTGGGACTGGGTCGTGCATGCGTCTCCGCAGCTCGGTGGTGACCTCGTGCAGCTTCGCCTGCAAGCGTTTCCGCATGGTCTTCCTTTGCAGGACATGCCTGCCTCGTCGGCTCATCCCACTGATGTGGGTAAACCCCAGGAAGTCGAAGGTGCCTGGCTTCTGTCCTCGACCCGCGCGCCATCCCGCCCAGACCCGAGGCCCGAATGGGACGATACGTGTTTTGTCGGGATGGAGCTCCAGACCGAACGTTGCGAACCGGTCGCGCAGCTCGGTCAGGAACCGCTCGGCATCTTTTTGATGCTGAAACCCAACGATGAAGTCATCAGCAAATCTCACAGCGATCGTGTCGCCGTGATTGCCGTTGGCCCATCGTCGGAACCACAGATCGAACACATAGTGCAAGTACAGGTTAGCCAGCAGCGGACTGATGCTCCCTCCCTGTGCCGTTCCTGTCTCGCTCGGTGTCCATTTCCCATCTTCTTGCACGCCAGCGCTCAACCATTTCTGGATGAGCCGCACGACGCGCCGGTCCGCAATTCGGTGCTCGACAAACTTCACCAACCATGCGTGGTCGACCGAGTCAAAGAATCCACGGATGTCGGCGTCGAACACCCAGTTCACCCGCTTTCGCTGGAGTCCGGCCGCGAGTGCGTCCAGCGCTTGGTGCTGGTTGCGTCCGGGCCGGAACCCATACGAAAACGGCGCAAAATCCTCTTCATAGATCGCATTCAACACCTCGACGACCGCTCGCTGTACGATCTTATCCTCCAGCGAGGTCACGCCGATAGGCCGTTGTCGGCCATCCGGTTTAGGGATGTGAACGCGCCTGACGGGTTTCGCATGGTACGCTCCTCGCTTCAGCCGGTCAGCGAGGTCCGCGAGGTTGCCCTCGAGGGCTTCACCGTAGTGCCGCCATGTCTCGCCATCGACGCCGGCGCTCGCATCTCGCTTGAGGGCAAAATACGCGGCGCGAAGGCGATCGATGTCGTGAACGTGGTGAAAGAGCGCAGTGAACCGTTGTTTCCTATCCTCCCTTGCAGCTCGACGTACTCGCTCGAGAGCGCTGTGCGCGTCGGCCCGGCGCTGTGTCCGGAACGCGTTACCCTCGGGCAAGTTCCCCTTGGCCAGGTCCCTTCCCTCCATCACCTCCGCAGCCGGTTTCCCGACCTTGTTCGGTGACTTCCTTGGTACTATGGGCCTGTCCGACTTCCCGCGACCGTGCATCATCGGCGTACGTCCTTGGACTTCCCGATGCGGGCTGCACCTTCCAGTGCAGTCAGTTCGCGGGACCTCCCGGCTCCCGTGCGTGGTGCGTCCATACGTGTACGGGGTCTTTGACCGCGTGGAGCCTCTCGTCGCCTCGCGAAAGTGGCGCGAGAGTGTAGCCTTCCGCGTACTCCTAGTGCGTCGGCGCTCCAGAACTCCCGTGCAACATGCCACGGGGCATCGCTTTCGCGGCTCGATACCCGACCCGCATGTACCCCTGTCAACGCTTGACGACCGACGTTACCGCCGGAAGCCCATGACTCGGGGCCTGGTAGGTCGCTACTCCCTTTCCAGTTCGACTCTTTCATTCGTAACACCACGCCGGTTTTGCCGGCGCACAGGAGCTACGATGCA
>Ga0308176_10000258_pt1 | contig 36043 bp, 20 predicted proteins | sample PhyCR2_3_FD_203890 | JGI IMG/M metagenome (GOLD analysis project Ga0308176, IMG submission 203890) | Soil microbial communities from UC Gill Tract Community Farm, Albany, California, United States - DLSLS.C.R2 | ecosystem: Environmental > Terrestrial > Soil > Agricultural land | place: USA...
AGCAGCGCAAGGTCGCCGAGGAAAAAGCCCACGTCACCCCCGAGCAATCCGCCCGGCTCGACAAGGCGTTCGACAAGGTCTACAGCGACGTCCTCGACTACACGAACAAGGCGATCACCGACGGCCAGCTGTCGCCGTACGAGCGCAACGTCTCGGGCTGGCTCGAGTATGCAGGCGGGCTCGGCGGCATCCTCACCGATGCGAACGGACAGATCGGCAAGATCCTCGAGCCGTCGCAGGTCCGCACGATGTACGATGCGGGCTTCGAGTGGGGCGAGTACCTGGGCCTCAAGGCGCCGTGGGAGCAGCTCAAGCCCCCGCCGGCTCGCAAGTGACCGTCTTGGCCATCGTCTTGGCCATCGTCTTGGCCATCTATGGGCACGGCAAGAGCGGCGCGACCTGTCCATGCGCCGCGCTGAGGCCATCGCCCAGCTGACCGGCGCGATCGTCGCCCCAGCACGAGATGCTCCCATCGCCGAGCAACGCGCAGGTATGGGAATCGCCACCGGCGATATCGCGAACCCCCGAGATCCCCGGGATCAAGATCGGCGTGCCGTGGCTATTGTAGCCACCGTCGCCGAGCTGGCCGGTGTAGCTCGCACCCCAGCATGACAGCGTGTCATCGGTCTTGATCGCGCACGCGTGAATCGCCCCGGTCGCGACCTTCTTGGTGCCGGGGGGGCTGATCGCCTTCTGCGGCGTAGCGCTCGTCTGGTAGTTGCCATCGCCGACCTCGCCGTCGCCGCCGGCGCCCCAGCACGATACGCTGCCGTCCGTCGCGTGCGCACAGGTGAAGTTGCCGTGCGCGCTGAGCTGGTCGACATTCGCAAGCCCGATCACGCCGACCGGTATGTTGCTCCCCGTGAACTTGCCGTTCCCGAGCTGGCCGGCGAAGTTGGTCCCCCAGCAGGCGACCGTGGCGGTGGCGGTGATCGCGCACGCATGTACGTTCCCCACGGCGATTCCCTGGACGTTGGCCGGTAACATCGTCACCGCGACCGGCGTGGCGGAATCTGAGTTGGTGCCATTGCCATTCTGGCCCGCATTGTTCTGGCCCCAGCACGAGACGACGCCACCGGCCAGCGCGCAGGTGTGCGTTCCTCCCGCCGCGAGCTGCGTGATCCCGGTCAGCCCCATGACCGGGCGCGCCAGGCCGTGCGTGTCGGTCGAGCCGTCGCCCAGCTGGCCGTGGTCGTTGCGGCCCCAGCACGCCGCAGTGCCGTCGTCGAGCAGCACACACGAGTGGTTATTGCCGGCCGCGACCGCCTTGGCGTGGGTCACCGATTGCACCGCGGTCGGCCGGGTGCGCCCGAGCGAGGAACCGTCGCCGATCTCACCGGAGCCGTTCTGCCCCCAGCACGACACCGTCCCGTCCATGAGCGTCACGCACGTGTGGCCCTCGCCCGCGGCGAGCGTGGTGATCCCTGCGAGCGGCGTGACCGCGTGCGGGGTGCCCTGCGTCGTGCGATGGCTGTCGCCGAGCTGTCCACGTCCGTTGTAGCCGCTGCACGTGATGCCGCCGTCCGCGGACCGCACACAGAGGTGACTGCCGCCGGCGGAGATGTCCATCGAGCTCGTGTACGAGGTCAGCTTCGGGACCGGATCGGCCCCACCGTCCAGGTCGGTGAACTCGAGGTCGTAATCTACGCCCCAGCACCACACGCGCGCCTGATCGTCGGTCAGGCACGCGAACTGGTCGCCGGCGGTGATCGCGACGGCCTTGCCGGCAAACGACACCCGCACCGGGGTGGTCGACGAATTGACGGTATCTCCGAGCTGGCCTGCGTCGCTGTTGCCGAAGCAAGACGTCACCCCGTCCATGGTCAATGCGCACGAGAACGCCTGGCCGACCGCGACCCCGGTCACGTTGGTGAGCGGCACCAGCGTCGGCATCGACCGCGACGTCTTCGTGCCATCACCGAGCTGGCCGTCACCGTTCTGGCCCCAGCACCACAGGGCATGGTTGCCATCGACCGCGCACGTCGTGTCGCCACCGACGGCAACCGCCGACACGCCGCCGAGCGCCTTGGTCGCGTTCCCGTGCGACGTCGTGGTGCCATCACCGAGCTGGCCATTGTCGTTGGCGCCCCAGCACAGGAGGCTGCCGTCGCCCAGGCGCGCGCAGCTGTGCGAATTTCCCACGGCGATCGCGACCGCGCCGGTCACGTTGGCCACCTGCACGGGCATGCGGCTGTCGCCCATCGTCCCGTCGCCGAGCTGCCCCGCGTTGTTGCGGCCCCAGCACCACACCGCTCCCTGGGCCGCGACCGCGCAGCTGTGGTTATAGCTGGCCGCGACGGTCGTCACGCCGGTCAGCCCCACGACCTGGGCCGGCAACGTGCGATCGGTGGCCGTTCCATCGCCGAGCTGCCCGTACTCGTTGCCGCCCCAGCACCACGCCGTGCCGTCGTTGCGAACCGCGCACGTGTGATCGCCCCCGCCGGCCACGGCCTTCGCACACGTCGCCGGCCCGGGCTCGGTCGGGGTGCACCGCTGGTCGATGCACACGTAGTTCTCGGGGCACGCCCCGCCCGGATCGCATGCAAACAACGTCCCCCTGTAGTCGACGTTGAACGAACACGCCGCCACCACGAACGCGAGACAGACCAGTTGGTAGCGCATCAGAACGTGCCTCCCAGAACGATGGCGCCGCCACCGGGCGCCGGGGCAGCGGTAAGCCGGGTCTCGAGGGGATCGTGCGGCCTGGTGACGTAAAGCACGCCGGCGGCGATCGCGCAGGCTGCCGTCGCACCGAGCCCGATGTTGGTGAGCAGGGCGTCACGATGGCCGCGGTCTTCGATCGCCTTGGCCTCGCTGAACTGGTGGAACGCGCTGCTGGCGAACAGCCGCGTGAGATCGCCGGCGTCGGTGTGCGTCGACCACGCGAAGTACCCCGCGCCGATACTGAACACGGCCGTCGCCGCCGCATACGGCCACCACCGCAGGTAGAGCGGGCGCGCCGCCGCGTGCACGACCACGGTCACCGGCCTGGCCACCACCGGCGCGGGCGCCGCCACCGGCACGGGCGCCGGCGCCTCGCCGAGGATCACGACCGGTGCGTCCTTGGAGCCGATCTCGGCGAGCCGGTTGCCGTGCACGTCGAGCGCCGCCACCCGGGCGTCGATCCGGCGGGCCGCCGGCAGCGTGATGTCGGTGCGCTCCGAGGCGACGGTGTCCTTGGTACGCTCGGCGCCGCCGTCGATCGTGAACACGACGTGCGCCCTGGCGATCATGTCCAGGGGATCGCTCACGACGATGAGCGTGATGGTGGGCGGCGCCGACACCGTCTCGATCTTGACCTCGAGCGGCGCGTGCGCCTTGAGGAAGCGGCCCGCCGCCTCGAACGGCCGCTTGATCTTCGGCGACGTGCCGGCCGGCAGCTGGGCGGTGGGCGACAGCGCGAGCAGGTGCGTGAACGCATCGGTCGCCGCCTTGGCATCGCCGAGCGCCGCGGCGACGATCCCCGACAGCCGGTAGATCTCGGCCATCTCCTCGGGGGCGTGGCCACCGGCCTCGATGGCGGCGGCCAGCGCCGGCCGCGCAGACGCGTAGTCCGACTCGGCGACCGCCTTGCGCGCTTGCGCGAGCGAGTCGTCGGCCCAGGCAACACCCTCCATCAGGAGGAGGGCGAGCAGGAGCCCGCGTAACATGGTCGGCACACTACCACTCGATGCGGCTGGCGGGAGCGACCTTTCCCGCTTCGATCGTGATCCGGACATCACGCGTGGCCCCCGACGGCGCCACCGCGTGCACGGCATGCCGGCCCGGGGGCAGCGCGACCTTGACCAGCGGCGTCTCGCCGTAGCTCTTGCCGTCGATGTAGATCACCGCATAAACCGGCGCCGAGTCGATCGTGATAAACCCCGGCGGACCGCTCGGCTTCGGCGCCGCCGGCGTGGGCGGCTTCGGCGAGTGCCTGTCAGGTTGTGTCACGGCGGCGGGCACCTCATCGGGTGGTGCCGTATTTTGCGGCGCATCACCTGGCGGCACGGTGGCCCGCGGAGCCGCTGGCGCCCCGGCCTGCGGGGCCGCCGGTGCTGCACCCGCTGTGACCGTTGCCACAGCGGGCGGAGTGGCCGGTGGAGCCGCCGGTGGCGACGTGGTCGCGACCGCGTTGGCGGTGGCAGCGGCTCCCGGTCCAATGACAGCGACCGGCTCGCGCGGCACGCGGGCATACCGGGCGTAGATCAGGGCGCCGAGCCCCCCCACCGCGAGCGCGAGGACCGCGATGACGAGCGGCCGGAACGATCGCCGGAGCACCGGCACCGGACCGGCGTCCACAGGCACCGCCGCGGCGTCGCGCACGCCGCTCCGCGAGCCGAGCCGCGCCGGCGACGCGGCCGCCGTGACCGAGGTGGCCCGGTGCGGCACGAATGGGCGCTGGGTCGAGACCGGCGTGGTCAGGAGCTCGGCCCCGTGGCCGACCGACGGGCCGCGATCGAGATCGAGCTCGAACGCCCCGCCCTCGCGCGCGACGCGGATCAGCGCCGCCTGCTCGCCGAGCTCGGCGGGGAACGCCCGCGCGATCTCCTCGCTGATCGCCGACCCGGACAGCGGCGGGCACGCCGCCGCGATCGCCTCGCCGAACAGCCGCGCCGTCGGGAACCGCGCCTCGCGATCGCGCGACAGCGCCGTCATGATCACCGCCGACAGCGCCGGGGGCACGTCGGGCCGCACCACGCAGACGTCTTCGATCGGGTCGCCCGTGATCGCCTGGAACGTCAGGAAATCAGTATCGCGCTTGAACAGGTGCCGGCGCGTCAGGGTCTCGTACATCACGATCCCCATCGCGAACACGTCGGTGCGGCGATCGACCCGTTCGCCGCGCAGCTGCTCGGGCGCCATGTACGCGTAGGTTCCCTTGACCGCGCCGGTGGTGGTCCGCACCGTGGCGTCCTGGATCTTGGCGATGCCGAAGTCGAGCACCTTGACGATGCCGTCGACGGTGACGAACAGGTTCTGCGGCGAGATGTCGCGGTGGACGACCTCCATCACGCTGCCGTCGGTGTTCTTCAGCTGGTGCGCGTGGTGCAGGCCCTCGCAGGCCTGGACCGCGATCCCGGCGACCAGCCGCGGATCCGGCACCTCGCCGTAGTAGTCGCGGCGCCGGAAGCACGCCAGCGGGACGCCCTCGAGGTACTCCATCGCCAGGAAGTAGCTGCCGTCGATCTCGCCGAGCTCGAACACCTGGCACACGTTGGGGTGTGAGATCCGCGCGGCGATCCGGGCCTCGTCGAGGAACATCGCGACGAACTGCTTGTCGCGGGCCAGGTGAGGCAGGATGCGCTTGATGCAGATCAGCTTCTCGAACCCGGCCGCACCCTGGAGACGCGCGAGGAGGATCTCCGCCATGCCCCCGGTCGCCAGGCGCGCAACGAGGCTGTATTTACCAAAGCGGGAGGCTTCGGTCGTCGCCGGCAACGACCCCATTGGGGCAAGCATAACCTGACCTGTGACAATCCAGTAGTTACCAGCGGGAAGCTGGCACCCCGCTACAGGCCGATCCAGTAATTCGCCTTTACCATCACGACATTCTCGCTGGCCGCGCTGCCAAGATCTGACAGATCTCGGCCGATCCGGAACCGGCCATCATCAAATGTATCGCTCGTCCGGCCATGGCTCCAGATCGCGAACACCGTGGAACCGGGGCGGTATTCCCAACGCAGCACCAGGGTCGAGCGCAGCTGGCGGAAGTTGAAGTCGGGCCGCGTGATGCCCAGCGTGCCATCTGGCAAGACCGCCGAGTCGCCATCGACCAGCTGGTACTCGCTACCGCTCAGGAGATGAAAACGGTCGGCGTACCTGCTGGCGCCGGGGTTATTCACGTCCTTGAGCTCGCCGTAGTGGCCCGACGCGATGTACGGCTGGGCGTAGACCTGCAAGGCCAGGCGCGGCGAGAACGTCCAGTTCACCCGCAGCGTCAGCGAGACATCGGTCTCGTGGATCCGCCCGAACACGAAGTGCGAGGGGCCGTCCATCACGGGGATCTCGCTCACGTACTGCATCGGATCGTTGCGCGCGTAGACGCTCGGCCCGATCGACACGTCGACGTTCTCGCGCGCCTGGATCGTGGCGCCCAGATCGAGGCCGCCTTCGAGCTGGCCGGAGGTCCAGTTGTGCGAACCGTAGGTATTGAGGCTCAGCCACACCGGCTTGCGCGTGTCGGTCTGCACGTAGGCGTAGCTGAACAGGGCGGGATCGACCCGCAGCGCCCTGCCGCCGCGCAGCGCGCTGGTGTTCCACTTCGCCTGATCCACGTTCCCACCGGCGGACACCGACCAGTAATTCGCGAGCTGGACGCTGGCGTTGTATTCGAGGCCGTAGTCGGTGACCCGCGGCTCGAACGTGCTGCCCAGGAACACGTCGGAGCTGACCTGCCAGTTGAGCACGTGCTCGCCGGGTGCGTCCTCGCGGTACTGCCCCCACAGGAACGGGGTCACGCGATCCGAGTTGATCTGGTACCCGGCGTCGTTGAGCTCGAGCCCCGGGGTCCGCAGATCGCCGCCGGACCCGAACCGCCAGTGCTTGGTGTCGCCGAGCTGGCCGACCATCCACTTGGCCGCCAGCCCCGACAGGCTGGTGCGCTTCGGATCGAACCGGGCATCCGTGGCGTCGGGGCGCTGGAAGTAGTGGCGCGCGCTCTCCTGGGTCGCGGCGATCGCCTCCGGGCTGCCGTGGACCCAGCTGCCCAGCAGGTTGACGTTCGCGGTCCACGCGTTGTCGGCCCAGCGGTGCTGCAGCTGCAGGCCGCCGGTGTAGGCCTGATCGTGGAGGGTCGCTTCGAGGCCGGTGCCGTCGAGCTTGCGATCGACCGCGGTCGCCGACGCGCCGATCGACGTCTTGCCTTCCCCGAAATCACGCTTGACGCGCGCGATCGCATAGTTCGTCAGCGGCGCCACCACGGGGCTACCCTGCACCGCCGGCGCGCCCGGCATGTCCGGCGTATCCGGCGCGGCGGCCTTGAAGGTCTCGGCCGTCTCCTGCCCGGTGACCGCATCGAGCACGCCGACCGACCAGCCGTCGGACTTGCCGGTCAGCTTCGCCGCGCCGTAGATCGTCGTGGCCTGGGGTGCCTTGATGTAGTCGAACGTCGTGGAGTCGGGTTGCGCAGGGGGCGCGCCGATCCGGCGGCTGTAGAACGCGCCCTCGGCGCTGCCATCGCTGTTGCCGATCTGCAGCTTGAACAGATCGCTGCCTTCGAGGAAGAACGGCCGCTTCTCGGCGAAGAACAGCTCGTTCGCCGACAGGTTGATCTTCGACGGATCGGCCTCGACCTGGCCGAAATCGGGGTTGAGCGTCGCCGACAGCGTGAACGCCGGGCCCAGGCCATACTTGAGATCGAGGCCGATGTTACGGCGCAGGTTGTATCGCTTGTTGAACGGATCGCCCTCGGCGACCGGCGTGCGATCGACGCCCCCGGTGGCGTACGGCAAGAGCTCGAGGCGGCGCGACGCCCGAAGGTGATCGATGCCGTCGACGACCCCGAACTTGCTCACGATCTGGGGCGTGCTGCGCGGCCACGGCGACCACGAGTCCTGCTCGCCGGTCCGGCCGATCAACCGCACGAGCTGGAAGCCCCACTCCTGGGCATCGGCGCTGGGGAACCGCAGCTGGCTGAGCGGGATGCGGTACTCGGCGGTCCAGCCGCTCGCGGTCACCCTTGCGTTGGCGGTCCACACCGCGTCCCAGCTGTCGTCCTGGTTGGAGTCGTCGAACAGCATCATGTCGCGCTGCACCCCGGCCGCGTTGAGCTGGAAGACGTAGGCGGTCCGGCGATCGTGGTAGCTGTCGAACGCGATCGTCACCGCGTCGGCCGGCGAGTCGACATCGCGGCGCGTGAGCAAGGCGCGGATCAGCTCGGGGTGCGGATCCGCGGCCCACACCCCGACGAAGATCGCCTCGTCGTCGTAGAGGATCGCGAAGCTGGTCTCGAGCGAGGGCCTGGCCGCGTCCCTGGGGAACCGCTGGACGAAGCCGGTCTGCCGCGGCGCGGTGGTCCACACCGCCTCGTCGAGCTGGCCGTCGATCGCGATCGGGCCGGTCCGGCGAACCGCGTGCGCGCGGACCGCGGGCGCCAGATCATCGGCGCGCGCGGCCCCCTCCCGGGCGGCGATGACGACGACCAGGGCGACCAGCGCCGCGAACCAGAACCGAACCATACGTGACCGAGATCCCTGAAACCGCCCCATGGTGGACCTTCCCCTTCCCATGGTTGCAGATCTCGCCGCGCTGGCAAATGCGACGATGGTGCGACAGCCGCCATGTCGCCGAGCCACGCCACGACCGACGAGCAAGCCCCGCGCAAGCCGCGCAAGGTCCGACGAGCCTGCGGCCGCGGCCTGCCGGCGCGGGACAGGTTTGACGAGGCCCCGCGCGCGCGGCGCCCTCCGACCGCGCCGGCGAATCGATATCACCGCGGCCGTCACAGCGGTTCGAGTTCGTAGTGCGTCTGGGATGCAGACGCCCTGCCGAGCCTCGCGGGAGCGTAGTCCGAGGGTGGCGGCGCGAGACCTCAATGGCTTCCGCCCGATGGCGCCGACACCGGATCAGCCGATCCACAGTCAAACGTTCATAAGCCCACAGCTCGCAGCTCGCGCGATCGCTTCACGGACACCGGCCAATTGTCAACACCTCGCCCTCGCCCGATGCAACATAGTCATTGATTCATTGCTCGATCATTCAGATGGCACGCGCACGAGCTCGCGCCGAGCGAATCTGGAGTTCTGAATACATGCTCCGACTCGCGGGGATTACCTACACTCCACAATCCCTCGTAGTCGAACCATGTGAAGCAAACGGCGTGGGCTACATACAGCGCGGCGCGTCACAGGCAGTTGAGGGTGAGCCACACCTGGGTCAATATCCCTCCTGATGCGCATTCACCATTCGGTTTCAATGGGTTCGACGACCGAATACCGCGAGCCGCCGGCGCACCACTCGACGGGCCGAATCGAGTCATCGGCTTCAGTCCAGATCTGATGCGACCAAATAAACTACGCATCGTGACACATCAGCATACAACTTTATCATTAATATCGCGCTTGACTGAACCCTGGAGCGTGGCTATCCTCCGCCAACCTGTTTTGCCAAGTATGCAAAGTCGGATGAACAGGGTTCCCGCTTTACACTGACCATGTCAGTGGCCGGCCGGATCCCCACAGGTCGCCGGCGCCGCGCGGTCGACCTCGGACGACCCTTGCACAACTCCAATTTACCTCACCAACCGCCGGTAATACCGTGAAAACGTCTGACTTCATCGACCCGATTGCCACCATTGCCGCGCACGCGGAGCGCGCCCCTCATGCCCCGGCGATCATCGGCGAGCGCTGCCTGGACTACGCCGAATTGCACAGGCGGATACAGCAACTCGCTGGATGGATCCGCGGCGCCGGCGTCGGCCCCGACGAGGTCGTGGGTGTGTTGTTGCCGCGCGGTGAGTCGCTGCTCGTCTCACTCCTCGGGGTGCTCGCCAGCGGCGGCGCCTACACTCCGCTTGATCCCGCCACGCCACCGCGGCGCCTGTCCGCACTCGCGGGCGCGGCCCGGTTGCGCTGGGTCATGACGGACCGCGCCGGCCTCGCGACCGCCGCGACGCTGCCCGGCGTCACGGTGCTCGATCTCGCCGAGGCCACCGGTGCGCCCGACGGATCGGTCCCGGCACAGCCGCACCCCGATGATCTCGCGTACGTCGTGTTCACCTCGGGCTCCACCGGGGAACCCAAGCCCGTCGCCGTCCCGCATCGCGCCCTGGCCAACCACGCCGCCGCGATCGCGGCTCGCTACCGGCTCGGCGCCGAAGACCGGGTCCTTCAGTTCTCCAATCCCACCTTCGATGTGCTGGTGGAGGAGGTCTTTCCGAGCCTGGCGGCCGGCGCGGCGGTGGTACTGCTTCCAGACGCGTTGATCCTCCCGACCGCGCTGGAGCGACACCTCGCCACACACGAGGTCACGGTCGTGAACCTGCCGACGCCCTACTGGACGCAGTGGGCACGTGAGCTGGAGGCCGCGCCGCGCCCGCTCCCGCCGTCGCTGCGCCTGGTCGTGATCGGCAGCGAGACCGGCTACGCCCAGACCCTGCGTACCTGGCGCCGGCACAGCGACGTCCCGGTGATCAACGCCTACGGCCTCAGCGAGACCACGGTCACCGCCACCACCGCCTTGTTCGGCGACGATCTGACCCGCCTTGCCGATCCGCTGCCGATCGGCCGCGCCATCGACGGAGGTCGCTCGTATGTGTTCGATGACCACCTGAGGCCGGTCGCGCCCGGTGAACCGGGCCAGCTCTACCTCGGTGGCAGCCTGCTCGCCCGCGGCTACCTCCACCGGCCGGAGCTGACCGCCGACCGGTTCGTGCCTGACCCTTGGGGCCCCGCCGGCACCCGGCTCTACCGGACCGGCGACGTGGTCCGCGAGATCGATGGGGAGCTGCAGTTCCTCGGCCGCGACGACGGACAGGTGAAGATCCGGAGCCACCGGGTCGAGCCGCTCGAGGTCGCCGCGGCGCTCACCGGTCATCCCGAAGTACTCCAGGCGCACGTCGAGGCCGACCGTGGCCCCGACGGCGCCCGGCTCGTCGCGTACCTGGTCCCGCGCGACGAACATCGGGTGCCCACGGCAGCGTCGGTCCGCCGGCACCTCGAGCAACGGCTGCCGCACTACATGATCCCGGCCGTCTACATGGTCCTCGACGCGCTGCCCTGCCTACCCAGCGGCAAGGTGGACCGAGCCGGCTTGCCGCCCGCACCGCGTGGCGAGTCCGCGACGCCGCACGTCGCCGCCCGCACCCCTCTCGAGGAGCGCCTCGTCGCGATCTGGTGCGACGTGCTCGGCGTCACCCGTCTGGGCGTCAACGATGATCTGTTCGCCCTCGGCGGTCACTCGTTGACCGCGATCCGCGTGGCCGCAAGGATCCACGCCGAGGAAGCCATCGCGATCTCCCTCGCCGCGGTCCTCGCGGCCGCGACGGTCGCCGAGCTCGCCGAGACGTTGACCCGGCACGGCACCGCGCCGTCCGCACCGAGGCTGCCCGTGGTGACCGGCCACCCGCGCACCCGCGCGCGGCTGTCCCGCCAGCAGGAACAGGTGTGGTTCCTCCACACGCTCGCCCCGGACAGCATCGCCTACCATGCACAGACCACCATCCGCGTCGCCGGGACTCTCGACCTCGACGTCTTCGACCAGGCCCTCACGGAGCTCGCCCGCCGGCACGCCATCCTGCGCACCACCTATACCCAGGACGGCGCCGACGTGTGGCAGGTCGTGCACGAACCAGCACCGGTGCACGCGACCCGCATCGACCTGTCCGCGCACCCCCAGGGAACCGGCGTCGACGAGCGGCACCGGTCCGCCCGGGCCGAGGAGCTGGTGCGCGCCGAGCTGCACACCCCGTTCGACCTGGGCCAGCTCCCGCTGATGCGCTGGACCATCCTGATCCTCGGTCCGGCCGAGTACGAGATCATCCTCGTCGAGCACCACCTGGTGCACGATGGCTGGTCGTTCGCGCTCCTCATGCGCGAGCTGAAGGCGCTGTACAACGCCTACGCGGGCGGCTTGCCCTCGCCGTTGCCGGAGCCGACCGTGCAGTATCACGACTTCGCCACCTGGCAGCGCGACGAGCTCGCCCGCGGCGAGGCCAGCGTCCTCGGCGCGCAGGTCGACCACTGGCGCAAGCAGCTCGCGGGCATGCCCGCGCCGCTCACCTTGCACCCGGATCGGCCCCGGCCGACCGTGCAGACCTACCGGGGCGAGACCCTGCGGATCGAGCTGCCGCCGCACCTGCCCGCGGCGGTGCGGGCGTTCTGCCGGAGCCATCGCGTCACGCTGTTCTCGGCGATGTACGCCGCGTTCGTCGCGCTGCTGCACCGTTACACGGGCGAGGAGGATGTCTGCATCGGCTCGGCCTACGCCAACCGGCAGGTGCCAGGCACCCACGACCTCGTCGGCATGTTCGTCAACGCGGTCGTCCTGCGCTGCGAGGTCACCGGCCAGGCGAGCTTCGCCGAGCTCGCGGTCCGGGCGCGCGACGTCGTGCTCGATGCGGCGGCGCATCAGGAGCTGCCGTTCACCGACCTCGTCCGGGAGCTCAACCCCCACCGCGACACGGCCGCGCACCCCCTGACCCACGTCCTGTTCAGCGTCAACGACTCTCCGCTGCCGGAGCTCGATCTCGCCGGCGCGACCGGCACGATCTTCGAGCGCGGCAACGGTTCGTCCAAGACCGATCTCGATGTCGTGGTCATCCCGCGCGCCGAGAGCCAGACCGCCGATGCCGGTCACATCGACGACCGCATCCTCTTGCTCTGGGAATACAACCGGGATCTCTTCGACGAGTCGACCATGCGGGCGATGGCCGAGCGCTACCTGAGGCTGCTCGAGGCCGCCGTCGGGGAGCCCGACACCGCGATCGCGGATCTTCCGCTGGTGGGCGCGCCGGACCGGCGCGGCGAGGTCGATCTGGCGGCGTCTACCCGGACGTACTCGCCGGTCGCCGCCGCGGTCCTCGCGCGCGCCGCCGCATCCCCCGGCGCCGTCGCCGTCGAGGATCTCGGAGCGCCCTTGACCTACGGCCAGCTGGCCGGCCGCGCCAGGGCCCTCGCCGCCGAGCTGACCCGTCGCGGCGTCGAGCGCGAAGAGATCGTCGCGGTGCTCCTGCCACGCGGCGCCGAGCTCGTCGTCGCCGAGCTCGGGGTGCTGCTGTCGGGGGCCGGCTTTGCCCCGCTGGACGTCGGTGCGCCCGCGGAGCGCACCGCGCTGTGCTGCGCCGATGCCCGGGTGCGGTTCGCGATCACCGCCGAAACGTGGCGGGCGCTCCTGCCGCCCGGTGTCGAGGCGCTCGCCGTCCCCGCCGCCGCGCACGTCACCGAGCCGGCCGGCGACGCGTCCGCACGACTTGCCGAACCGGCGGGCCCCGCCGAGCTCGCGTACGTCATCTACACCTCGGGATCGACCGGCACCCCCAAGGGCGTCATGGTCGAGCACGGCGCCCTGGCGAACCTGGTCGGCTGGCACCTCGACGCGTTCTCGCTGAGCCCGGCCGACCGGGTGCCCCAGTTCGCGTCGCCCGCCTTCGACGTCTCGATCGGCGAGATCTGGGCCAGCCTGGCCGCCGGCGCGACGCTCGTGGTGCCCGACGACGACCTGCGATTGGTCCCGGCCCGGCTGGCCGACTGGCTCGGCGCGCGCGCCATCACGGTCGCCGACCTACCCACCGGGATCGTCGAGGAGCTGCTCGCCGCGGGCACCGTTCCGGACCACCTCCGGCTCATGCTGACCGGGGGCGATCGGCTGACCACCCGCCCGCCCGCCGGGACGCCCTTCCCGGTGGTCAACGCGTACGGCCCGACGGAGGCGACCGTCACCGCCACCTACGCCATCGTGGCCAGCGATGGCAGCGCGCTCCCCGACATCGGCCGCCCGATCCCCGGCACGAGCGCGCACGTGCTCGACGCGCGGCTGCGGCCCGTTCCCCCCGGCATCCCCGGTGAGCTCTACCTCGGTGGCCGCGGCCTGGCCCGAGGCTACCTGCACCGACCCGCCTTGACCGCGCAGCGGTTCGTGCCCGACCCACAAGGCACCGGGGCGCGGCTCTACCGCACCGGCGACCTGGTCCGCCGCACCCCGGCCGGCGCGCTGGAGTTCCTCGGCCGGATCGACGAGCAGATCAAGCTGCGCGGCTACCGGATCGAACCCGGGGAGATCACCGCGGCGCTGCGCGCCGATCCCTCGATCGCGGCGGCCCACGTCGCGATGGTGAAGGGGCAGCTGGTGGCGTACCTGGTCACCCCGGCCACCGCGAGGCGCCCCGACCCAACCGACCTGCGCGAGCGACTCACGGGGGTCCTGCCTTCCTACATGATCCCGTCCGGGTACGTCTTCCTCGACGACGCCCTGCCCTTGACTCGCTCGGGCAAGATCGACCACCGGCGCCTGCCACCGCCGCCCGCGCCGCGGTCCGCCCCCCGCCCGATGACCGGAGACACCGAACGCGCGCTCGCCGAGATCTGGCGCGAGGTGCTCGGCAAGGCGCAGGTAGGTCCCGATGACAACTTCTTCGATCTCGGCGGCCACTCCCTGCTCCTGGGACGCGTGCACCAGCGGGTCACCCAGACCCTGCGCCCCGACCTGCCCATGATCGCGATGTTCCAGTACCCGACCGTGAGCTCGCTCGCCCGCTACCTCGATGCCGCGGTCACCCCGACCGCCAGCGTCGCGGCCCGCGCCGACGGACGCGACCGGCTGCGCCAGCTGCGGGCCCGCCGATGAGCGGCGACGCGTGCCTCGCGGTCGTCGGGATGGCGGTGCGCTTCCCCGGCGCGATCGACCTGGGCGCGTACTGGCGTAACCTCGCCGGTGGCGTCGAGTCGATCACGCGCTTCCCTCCTCCTCCGCAGGCGGTGCACGTCCCCGCGTGCGGCCTCGTCGAGGCCCCGGACTGCTTCGACGCCGAGTTCTTCGGGTACGCCCCTCGCGACGCCCTGATCATCGATCCCCAGCACCGGGTGTTCCTCGAGTGTGCGTGGGAGGCGCTGGAGCATGCCGGCTACGATCCCGCGCGGTACCCGGGGCCGATCGGGGTCTACGCCGGCTCCAGCCAGACCGGGTACGCCGAGCTCGTGCGCGCCCGCCGCGACGCCGACCTGCTCGCCGGAGTGGGCGACTTCGCCCTGCGGCTCGGCTCGGGCCTGGACTTCCTCACGACCCGGGTCTCCTACAAGCTGGGGCTGCGCGGGCCCGCCGTGACCGTGCAGACCGCCTGTTCGACCTCGCTCGTCGCGATCCACCTCGCGGGTCAGGCGCTGCTCGCCGGCGAGTGCGACCTGGCCCTCGCCGGCGGGGTCACCGTGCACGTCCCCGCCTATCCCGGGGAATACTCGCCGGACGGGATCCTCTCCGCCGACGGTCACTGCCGCGCGTTCGACGCCGCGGCCGGTGGCACGATCGGTGGAGACGGCGCGGGGATCGTCGTGCTCAAGCGACTCGACTCGGCGCTGGCAGACGGCGATACGATTCACGCCGTCCTGCTCGCGTCGGCGATCAACAACGACGGCGCCGACAAGATCGGATACACCGCGCCCAGCATCACCGGGCAAGCCGAGGCGATCGCCACCGCGCTGCGCCTGGCGGGCGTGCCGGCGCACACGGTCTCGTATGTGGAGACCCACGGGACGGCGACGCCGCTCGGCGATCCGATCGAGATCGCGGCGCTGTCGTCGGCGTTCCACGGCTCCCCCGCGCCCGGCGAGCCACCGGGCCACTGCTGGATCGGATCGGTCAAGACCAACATCGGGCACACCGACGCGGCCGCCGGCGTGGCCGGCTTCATCAAGGCCGTCCTGTCGCTCGAGCACCGCCAGCTCCCTCCCAGCCTGCACTTCACGCGTCCCAACCCCGCGATCGATTTCGGGCGGTTCGAGGTCAACACCCGGCTGCGCGACTGGGTGAGCCCGCACTCGCCCCGGCGGGCCGGCGTCAACTCCCTCGGGATCGGTGGGACCAACGCGTACGCCCTGCTCGAAGAGGCGCCCACTCGCTCGAGGTCCGCGGCCCGGCGGCCGTGGCGACTCGTGCCGGTGACCGGGCGCAGCCGGAGGGCGCTCGAGGCCGCGTGCACCCGGCTCGCCCACCGCCTCGGCGAGGCCGATCCGCCCGACCTCGCCGATCTCGCGTGGACCGCGCAGATCGGCCGCCGCCACCACGCGCACCGCCGGTACGTCGTCGCCAGCGGGGCGGCCGACCTCGTCGCCGGCCTCACCGCGCAGGACGCTCCGGCCGGCAACGCCACCCGGCAGGCACGGCCGGTCGTCTTCCTCTTCCCCGGGCAAGGCGGCCAGTACGTCGGCATGACCCGAGAGCTCTACGCGCACGAGCCCGTGTTCACCGCCGCGGTCGACGCGTGCGCCAGGCTGTTCGCGGGGCCGCTGCGGGCTGATGTGCGCGAGGTGCTCTACGGAGATCCCGCCGATCCGGTGACGGTGGATCGCCTGGCGCCGATGGCGATGGCGCAGGCCTGCGTGTTCACGGTCGAGTACGCGCTGGCGCAGCTCTGGCGCCACTGGGGCGTGCAGCCGGACGCCGTCGCCGGCCATAGCCTCGGCGCCTACGCGGCCGCCTGCCTCGCCGGCGTCTTCGAGCTCTCCGAGGCGGTCGCGCTCGTCGCGGCGCGCGGCCGGCTCCTCCAGGATCTGCCGGATGGCGGGATGATCGCGGTCCCGCTTGCCGAGCGGCACGTGCGCGAGTGGCTTCGCCCCGGCCTCACGATCGCCGCCGTCAACGGCCCCGAGCAGTGCGTGGTCTCGGGGCACCGGGCGGAGATCGACGGCCTCCTCGGGGCGCTGCGCGACCGCGAGATCGACGCGCGGGCGCTCCGGATCTCGGCCGCGGCGCACTCCGTGCTCGTCGAGCCGGCGCTCCCCCGGTTCCGCGCGGCGGTGGCCGCGCTGCGGCCGCGGGAGCCCGCGATCCCGGTGGTGTCCGATCACAGCGGCACGTGGCTCACCGGCGAGCAGGCGACCTCTCCGGCGTACTGGGCGGACCACCTGCGCGGTACCGTCCGGTTCGCGGACGCGCTGGCGACCTTGCTCACCGGCGAACAGCCGTGGACGCTGCTCGAGATCGGCCCCGGCCGGACGCTGGCGACCCTGGCCAAGCAGCACCCGACCTACGCCAGCCGGCATACGACGCTCACCAGCCTGCCGCACGCCGCCGAGGAGGCCCCCGAGTACCCGCACCTGCTCGATGCCGCGGGCCGGCTCTGGCTCACCGGGCACGAGCTCACCTGGGCGCACCTGCACGACGGCGAATCGCCCCGGCGGGTCCCGCTACCCACCTATCCGTTCCAGCGCATGCGCTACCGCATCGATCCGGATCCCGCGGTCCCGGTGACCATCGAGCCGCTGCCGGAGCGCGCCGGCGCCTCGGGCGCGGACGAGCTCGACGACCCGTATGTCGCGCCGCGCACCACCACGGAACAAGCGGTGGCCGGCGCCTTCGAAGCGATCCTCGGGGTGCACCGGGCCGGCGCCACGGACCACTTCCTCGACCTCGGCGGCGACTCGGTCACCGCTGCGCAGCTGACCGCCTGGATCCGGCGCACTTACCAGCTCCCCATCACGATCAGGGCCCTGTTCAAGACCCCGACGGTCGCGGAGCTCGCCCGGGTGCTCGATGCCGGCCTGGCCTCCGGCGAGCCGCCCGCGACCGCCACGCGACCGCCTGCCGCTCCCGATGAACCACCCGCCAAGGAGATCGACCGTGTTTGATGACGAGACCCGGCAATATGCCGTCGTCCGCAACGACGAAGACCAGTACTCGATCTGGCCCGCCGAGGCCCCGCTCCCCGCCGGCTGGTACGCCACCGGCACGACCGGACGCAAGGATGCCTGTTTGAACCACATCGCCGTGGTCTGGACCGATATGCGTCCGGCCAGCGCCCGCCGCCCCACCCCCGGACACCGACCATGACCACCCCCGCTCGCAAGAGCCTCTGGCACCATGCCGACTTCGTCAAGCTGTGGTCCGCGCAGTCGATCAGCCTGCTCGGCACCCAGGTCACCGCGCTGGCCCTGCCGCTGACCGCGATACTCTTGCTCCACGCCACCCCCGTGCAGGTCGGCGCGCTCGCGAGCCTGCAGTACCTGCCCTTCCTGCTCGTCACCCTGCCGGCCGGGGCCATCGTCGACCGGCGCCGGCGGCTGCCGGTGCTCATCGCGACCGACCTCGGCCGGGCCGCGCTGCTCGCCGCGGTGCCCCTCGCGGTCTGGCTCGGCTTCTTGCGGCTATGGCTGCTCTACCCCGTGGCGTTCGGCGTCGGGGTGCTCTCGGTGTTCTTCGACGTCGCCCACCAGTCCTACCTGCCCTCCATCGTCGAGACCGAGCAGATCGTCGAGGGGAACACCAAGCTCCAGCTGTCGTACTCCGGGGCGCAGCTCACCGGTCCGGGCCTCGGCGGCGTGCTCGTGCAGCTGCTCACCGCCCCGATCGCGATCGCCGTCGATGCCGCCAGCTATCTCGGCTCGGCGGTGCTGCTCGGGCTGATCCGCCGCCGCGAGGCCCCGGTATCACCACCGGCCGGCGACGCCGCGCCGCGTGGGCTCACCCACGACATCCGGGCCGGGCTTCACTTCGTCTGGCGCCATCCGCTCATCCGTCCGATCGCGCTGGCCACCGGCACCGCGAACTTCTTCTACCTGTTCGGGATGACCGGCGCGGTCCTCGCCCTCTACGCGATCCGCGAGCTCGGCCTCACCCCCGCGTTGCTCGGGCTCGTGTTCGTGTTCGGCAACGTCGGCGCGGTCCTCGGCTCGCTCGCCGCGGACCGGATCCTGGCGCGCTTCCGGTTCGGCCGGATCATGCTCGCCGGCTCGGTGGTCTCGGCCCTCGCGATCACGCTGATGGCCCTGGCTACCCCGGCGACGGCCATGGTGCTGCTGCCCGCCGCGGTGCTCGTCGGCGAGTTCGGCGTCACGATCTACGACATCAGCCAGATCAGCCTCCGCCAGGCCGCGACCCCGGCCGACCTGCAAGGTCGGATGAACGCCACCGTCCGCTTCGTCAACTGGGGTCCGATCCCGGTCGGGGCGTTCCTCGGCGGCGTCCTCGGGGAGACGATCGGGCTGCACAGCACGCTGTGGGTCGCCGCTGCCGGCAGCCTGCTCCCCGCGCTGCCGCTGCTGTTCTCGCGCGTCCGCACCCTGCACGAGCTGCCCACCGAGCCCGTCGCCGCAGACGACTCGACGCCGGCGGGCCCGCTGGTCACGGCGCTGGCCGGTGAAGGGGACCGGTGAGCGACTGGCTGATCCGGCGCACCCGCCGGCCACACGCCAGCTACCGGATGTACTGCTACCCCTACGCCGGAGGCTCGCCGGGCGAATTCCTGCGCTGGGAGCCCAGGCTGCCCGACCTCGAGATCCTCGGCATCCTCCCGCCCGGACGGGGCCGCCGCCTCGACGAAGCGCCGTTCACCCGCGCCACCGACCTGGTGGACGCCCTGATCCGCAACGTGGACTTCGCGCCGCCGTTCTTCCTGTTCGGACACAGCCTGGGCGCCCTCCTGGCCTACGAGACGGCGCGGGCGCTACGCGATGCCGGGCGGGTCAGCCCGGCGGCGCTGATCGTCTCGGCGCACCGGCCGCCGGATGAACCACACGGCGACCCGCCGATCCACGACCTGCCCGATGACGAATTCGCGGCGATCGTCGCCCGGCGCTACCCGGCGCCTCCCGCCGAGCTCGCCGAGGATCCCGAGCTGCTCGCACAGGTCTACCGGACGTTCCGCAGCGACCTCGCCGTGTTCGAGACCTACCGCCACCCACCGGCCGCGCCGCTGACCTGCCCGATCCTCGTGATCAGCGGGACCGCCGACCACTGGAGCGAGGCCGACCTCGCCGGGTGGGCCCGGCGCACGACCGCCGACTGCCGCATCCAGCTCATCGAGGGCGACCACTTCTACGTGCCGGACCACCCCGACGGCGCCATCCAGCTCATCGGCGACTATGCCGCCGGACGCCGCCGATGACCAGTACGGCGACACCGACCGCGAACGTGGTGACCGAGCTCAGCTGCGGTCGGCTGCGCTGGGACCTCCTGCGCGACTTCCCACGCGAGGCCCCCGCCGACGCGGCCCGGGGCGACGACGCCATCCGCCGTCTCGAGGAGCTCCTCGCCGCGAGCGTCGATCCGGAAGCGATCGAACAGCGCCGCGAGCTCCCCGCGGCCTACTTCGACGCCCTGCGCTCGGCCGGATACCTGAGGCTGCAGCTGGCTCCCGCCGAGCATGGCCTCGGCCTCTCCGACTTCGCGACGTTCCGGGTCTGTGCCGCCGCGATGCAGCACTGCACGACCGCGGGGTTCGCTCTCGCCACCCACAACGGCATCGGCCTGCCCGCCCTCCTGCCCGCGCTACCCGCCGGACCCGCGCGTGACCTGGTCGCTCGCCGGCTCACCGAGGGAGCGATCTCGGGCTGGGCCGACACCGAGCCCACGGGCGCATCGAACGACCTGCCCGCGACCATCGCCACGCCGTGCGGCGACGGCGGTTACCGGCTCACGGGTGAGAAGGTGTTCATCAGCAACGGGGCCATCGCCGACGAGCTCATCGTGTCCGCCGCGGTCCCGGGCGCGCCAGGGGCCTGCCTGTTCCTCGTCGACACGCGCAGCCCCGGCTTCCGGGTCAGGGCCGTGCATGAGGTGATCGGCATGAAGGGGCTCCCGCTCGGCGCGCTGGCGCTCGACCGGGTCGAGGTCACGCCGGAGCGGGTGCTCGTCGGGCCCGGCGGGCACTGGCGCGGCCCCGGGCTGCTCGAGCCGGTCAGCTCGCGGGGGCGGACGTACCTCGTCTCGGGGGCGGCGCTCGCCATCGCCCGGCGCGCCGTGGCGTACCAGCGCGACTTCGTCCGCCGCCGCAGCGTGGACGGCCGCCCCCTGGGGAGCCTGCCGGCGATCCAGGACCTGATCGCCCAAAGCCTCGCCGACGTGTTCGCGATCGAGGCGATCGCGCAGTGGTGCCTGATCGGCGCCGGCGACGATCTCGCCGCGCGGCACCGCGATCGGATCACCGCCAAGAACATCACGACGCTGGCGTGCTGGCGGGTGGTCGAAGCGACGATGTCCCTGCTCGCGGCCGAGGGCGCCGAGACCTGCGCGAGCAAGCGCGGGCGCGGCGGTCCGCCGCTGCCGGTCGAGCAGCTCTGGCGGGACGCCCGGGTGCTGCGCATCACCGGCGGCGTCGACTTCGCGGTGGACCTGTGGGCCGGGCAGGCGCAGTTCACTCGCGATGGCGCCGCGCACGAAGCGATCGCCGACGCCGACCTGACCGAGGATGACCTGATCCCGCTGCGCGACCCCCGGCTGGCTCCCCGCAACGCCGGGCACCTCGAGCAACTCGCCGGCCACACGCGGCGGTTCGCGCGCGCCTGCGCGCGCCTCTACCGGCAGCAGCCGAACCTCGCCGAGCTGCTCGAGCAGCAGGGCCGCGTGATCGCCGCCGGACGGATCGCCCGCGAGCTGTTCACGATGGCGGTCGTCCTGGGCCGGGCGAGCACGACCGAGGTCGGCCACCCCGACCAGCGGCTGGCCGGGATGTACTGCACCAGCGCGATGGCGCGCCTGCCGTCGCTGTGGCCCGAGCTGATCGACGATCCCGATGAACGCGCCGCCGAGGCCCGGGCGCTGTGCGCCTGGTGGTTGGCCCCGTCCGGTTAGCCCGGATCGACCGGGTCACAGGCCGAACCAGTAATTGGCCTTCACCATGACGATGTTCTCGCTGGCGGTGGTCGCGAGCTCCCGGACGTCGCGGCCGAACTGGAACCGGCCGTCATCGAACGCCTCGTTCGTCTGACCATGGCTCCAGATCGCGAAGACGGTGGAGCCGGGGCGATATTCCCAGCGCAGCACGACCGTCGAGCGGAGCTGGCGGAAGTTGAAGTCAGGCCGGTCGAAGCTGAACAGGGCCCCGTCGTGCATGGCCTGGTAGGTGCCATCGGCCAGCTGAAGCTCGCCCGGCATGAACACGTGAAAACGATCGGCGTAGTGCGCGGCACCCGGGTGATCGACGTCCTTGAGCTCGTCGTAGCGACCGGACGCGACGTACGGCTGGGCGTAGACCTGCAGCGCGAGGTGCGGCGAGAATGTCCAGTTCACCCGCAGCGTCATCGACACGTCGGTCTCGTGGATCCGGCCGAACGCGAAGTGCGATTGGCCTGCCTGGTCGGGGACCTCGGCGATGTACTGCAACGGATCGACGCGCCCGAACAACGTCGGACCGACGGACACATCGAGGTTCGAGCGCGCCTGGATCGTCGCGCTCACCGCGAGGCTGAGGTCGAACTCGCCGGAGGTCCAGTTGTGCCCGCCAGAGCCGTTGAAGCTGAACCACACCGGCTTGCGCGTGTCGGTGGTGAGGTTGACGAGGCTGAACAGGCGGGGATCGACGCGCAGGGCCCGGCCACCGCGCAGCGCGTCGACGTTCCACCTCGCCTGGTCGATGTTGTTGTACGCGGACAGTGACCAGTAGTTGCCGAACTGGATGTTGCCGTTGCTCTCGAGGCCGTAGTCGGTGATCCGTGGCTCGAGCGTCTGGGACCAGTACACGTCCGAGCTGAACGCCCAGTTGAGCACGTGCTCGCTCGGCTCGTCATCGCGATACTGCCCCCAGAAGAACGGGACCGCGTGATTCGAGACGAGCTGAAACCCCGCGTCGTTGAGCTCGAGGCCCGGGGTCCGGAGATCACCACCGGCCCCGAACCGCCAGTGCTTGGTGTCGCCGAGCCGCCCGATCATCCACGTGGCCGCCAGCCCCGACATGCTGGTCCGCGTCGGATCGAAGTGGACATCCGTCGCGTCGGGGCGCTGGAAGTAGTGGACCGCGCTCTCCTGGGTCTCGGCGATCGCCGCCGGGGTGCCGTGCACCCAGCTGCCGAGCAGGCTGACGTTCGCGGTCCACGCGTTGTCGGCCCAGCGATGCTGCAGCTGCACGCCGCCGGTGTACGCCTGATCGCGGACGAGTCCCTCGAGCCGGGGATCATCGAGCTTGCGGTCGACCGCGGTCGCCGAGATGCCGATCGACGTCTTGCCTTCCCCCAGATCGCGCTTGACGCGCGCGATCGCATAGTTCGTCAGGGCCGCCACCACCGGATCCACCCGCTGCGGCTGCCCGTCCGTCGGGTCCACCGTGAAGGTCTCGGCCGTCTCCTGGCTGGTCACCGCGTCGAGCACGCCGACCGACCAGCCACTGCTGGTCTTGCCGGTCAGGTTCACCGCGCCGTAGATCGTCGTCGCCTGCGGCGCCTTGATGTACGTGTAGTCGGTGCCGGGGTCGGCCGGCGCGGCGCCGATCCGGCGGCTGTAGAACGCTCCTTCGACGCTGGTGTCATCGGTGCCGAGCGGCAGCCTGAACAGATCAACCCCCTCGAGGAAGAACGGCCGCTTCTCGGCGAAGAACAGCTCGTTCGCCGACAGGTTGATCTTCGACGGATCGGCCTCGACCTGGCCGAAATCCGGGTTGATCGTCGCCGACAGCGTGAACGCCGAGCCCAGCCCGTACTTGAGATCGAGGCCGAGGTTCTTGCGCAGGGTGTATCGCTCGTTCAGCGGATCGCCGGCGGAGACCGGCGCGCGATCGAGGCCCGCGGTGGCGTAGGGCAAGAGCTCGAGGTGGGGGCTCGACCGCAGGTGATCGATGCCATCGAGCACGCCGAACTTGCTGACCACCTGGGGCGCGCTGCGCGGCCACGGTGACCACGAATCCTGCTCGCCGGTCCGGCCGATCAGGCGCACGATCTGGAAGCCCCACTCCTGGGCTTCGCTGCGGGCGAACCGCAGCTGGCTGAGCGGGATGCGGTACTCGGCGGTCCACCCGCTCGCGGTCACCGACACGTTGCCGGTCCACACCGCGTCCCAGGTGTCGTCCGCGCTGGAGTCGTCGAACAGCAGCATGTCGCGCTGCACGCCGGCCGCGTTGAGCTCGAAGGCGTAGGCGGTCCGGCGATCGTGGTAGCTGTCGAACGCGATCGTGATCGCGTCGGCGCCCGATTCCACATCGCGACGCGTGAGCAGGGCGCGGATCAGATCGGGGCGCGGATCCTCGGCCCACACGCCGACGAACACGGCCTTGTCGTCGTAGAGCACCGCGAAGCGGGTCTCGACCGAGGGCTGGGTCGCGTCCTTGGGAAATCGCTGGACGAAGCCGGCCTGCTGCGGTGCGGTGGTCCAGGCCGCCTCGTCGAGCCGACCGTCGATCGAGATCGGGCCCTCCCGGCGGACGGCGTGCGCGCGCACCGGGGCCGCCGGATCATCGGCACGAGCGCTCGCCTCCCCGGCGACCAGGACGACCAGCGCGACGAACCAGAACCGAAGCATGCGTGACCAAGCGCCCCGAGGCGCGCCGAGTGTACCCGCATCGCCTTCCACGGTGCAGATCTCGAGTCGCCGGCAGATGCGGCGAAGTGCGCCTTCCACGTACCGGCCGAGTTGCTACGAAGCCGGGACGTGCTGTTCGTCGCGCGTCCGCGCGTGCTCGAGCAGAACCTGCGTCACCGATAAACCCAGTTCATCGCGGCCGCCGATCTCGGCCGGCGAAAACTCGAACTGCCCGTCGCGCCAGTCGAGCAGGCGCATCAGCCGATCCTTCGGGCGATCCTTCAGGCGGTCCTTCAGGCTCCCGTACGCCGCCGTCGTCTCGACCTTGAGGATCTTGCCGTCCGCCACGAACACCCGCGCCAGCTCGCTCGCCCGCAGCACGAGCAGCACCCCGCTCTTGCGCTCGAACTCGAGCAGCGAGAGCAGCGTCCCCAGGCCGATGGCGACGATGCTGCCGCGCAGGCCGGGGCTGGTCAGCGTCGACGAGGTGGCGACCCGATGGACCCGGATCACGAGCTCTTCATCGAGGAACGGCGACGGAATGTAGTCGCGAACGCCGGCGCGAAACGCCTCGAGCCGTCCGAGGTCGCCCTCGTCGCCGATCAGCACGAGCGGCACGCCCGACAGCACCTTGTGCTCGCTCATCGCGTACGCGAGGTCGACCCCGGTCATCCCCGGCATCGCCGACGCCGCGATCATCACGTCGGGCCGGGCCGCCGTGCACGCGTCGAGCGCCTGCATCGCGGACGCCACGGCGGTGACCTGGAAGCCCGCGGCCTCGAGGCCCCGGATCATCCGCTCGCGGAGCGGCGGGCTTGGCTCGACGACGATCGCCCGGGTCGTCGTCGACAGGCCGGGGCTCGTGACCTCGCTCCGCAACGACTCGACGTGGGCGCGCAGCTTGGCGCGTGCCGGCGTGTCCGGCCCGATCAGCGCGAGCCCCATCCCCGCGTGGCGCCCCAGCGCCCGGGCGGCGCTCGGCGTCAGCACGTGCGCGACGCGGGCATACAGCGCGACGATCGAGCCGTCGGGCAGCGTCAACCGCAGATCCGTCTCGTCGCCGACCGGCAACATGGCCTCGGTCCGGACGTACAGCCCGCTGGGCGAGACATCCTCGGTCTCGCCCTCGCCGCCACCCTCCGGATGGTCCAGCTCGACCCGGCACCGGCTGACAAGCCGTTGGTCGCGAGCTCGGCGCATGTTTGCCACCCCCACGAGTTTATCGATCGGCGGGGACGCTGTCTCTTTCCGGCCATCACGCCAAGAATTACCCCCAGTTATGACCATGTAGGTGCTCCACATCTCCAGCTACCCACGTAAACCGAACGCCGCGGGCGCGTACCGCCTCCCGTCCGGGCTCCACGCTGCCGCGCTTCCGGGCCCGTTGCACACCCTCAGCTGGGGCCGCTCGCTGCAGCGCCGAAGACGCGCTGCCAGATCATCCTGCCGTCGGGAGCCAGGCGACGCTGTTCCGCCTCGCCGGGCAGCTGGAGAAGGCGCGGCCCTGGGCCGATCGACATCCGCCGATCTGGGGCTGACGCGCTCCGCGGGCGAGCCGAGCTACGGTCCTCCGCTCACCGATAGGACCTGGCCGGTGATCCAGCCGGCGTACTCCGAGGCGAAGAACAGGACCGCGTGCGCGATGTCGGCCGGCGAGCCGAGGCGACGCAAGGCGAGGCGCTCGACGAGCCGCTGCTGGCCCTCGGCGCCATAGGCCTCCCACTGCTTCTCGGTCGTCGGGTTCGAGCGCACGAACCCCGGCGCGACGTTATTGACCGTGATCCCGAACGGGCCGAGCTCGTGGGCGAGCTGGCGGGTCAACCCGATCTGCGCGGCCTTGGCCGAGGCGTACGCCTGGATCCCGGTGAGGCTGACCCCGAGCCCGGCGCCGCTCGAGATATTGACGATCCGGCCGGCGTGCGCCGCCTTCATGTGCGGCGCGACCGCCTGCGCGAAGTGGAAGACGCCTTTGACATTGACGTCGAAGATCACCTGCCACTGCTCCTCGGACACGTCCTCGATCGGCTGTCCGGTTTGCCCGCAGACGCCGCCTGCATTGTTGACGAGGATGTCGATCCGTCCCGTCGCCTGCGTGACGCGGTCGACGAAGCGCCCGACCGCCGCACGATCGGCGACGTCGACCAGCGCCGTCTCGATGCGGCCACCAGGGGCCGGGCTCGCCTGCGCGGCGGTCTCGTTCAGGCCGTCTGCCAGGATATCGCACGTCCAGGTGCTCGCGCCGCGCGCCGCAAACGCATGCGCGATCGCGCGGCCGAAGCCGTGCGCGCCGCCGGTCACGATCACGGTCTTGCCGGAAAATTCGATGTTCATGGCAGTCAAGGCGCCGCTTCGGCCAGGGCGTCGAGGTTGGCACGTTCCATCGGCCGCTTGCCATCCTCGATCTCGTGAACGAGCCGTACGAGGCAATCAACCAGCGGAGTCGGTAACCCACGCGTCGCCGCGATCTCGCCGATGATCGCGATCTGCGCGTCGACTTCGGTCTTGCGCTTGCGGACCGCGAGGTCGCGCCAGATGCCGCTGTGCGACTTCGCCGACTTGCGGTTATGGGCGACCATCTCGTTGATCGAACGCTGGGCCGCGGCCGGATCGGCGCCGGCGTGGAAGGCCGCGGGGTGAAAGCCGTTGAATCCTTCCGGACGGACCTGCTCGGCTGCCGCCACGCGCAGGATCTCGACGCCGAGCGCGCGATAGAGCGCAAAGTATTGCGGCAGCGCCAGGGCATCAGCGATCGAGTCGTTGGTGAGCGCCGTCGCGAACAGCAGCGCGCCATAAGCGAGCTTGCCCCAGAGGTAGCCCCAGATGTTGTCGGTCGTGATGGCCCCGGGCTCGAAATCACGCAGCGTCTCGTGCAGCGCCACCAGACGCGGGGTGATCCGTCCGTCGAGCTCGCCGAGCACCACGGCGCCGCGCCCGCCATGGAGGACGCGGCCGGGGCCGAGGTAGTCGGCGCCGAAATTGACAAAGGCGCCGATCGTACGCTCGCGGCCCACGATCTCGGCGATCACGCGCTCGTTGAGCCCGTTCTGCGCCGAGACGACGTACCCATCTTCGGCGAGGAACGGGCGCATCGCCGCCGCGGCCACCGCCGTGTGCTGGGCCTTGACGCACAGCAGGGTGCGCCGATAACGCCCTTGCAGCCGGTCCGGCGTGAAGGCAGGCGCTCTTTGCGTGAAGCCCTCGATCGGTCCCTCGATGGCGAGGCCGTGGTCGTGGATCGCGGCGACATGCTCGGCAACGACATCGACCAGGACGACCGGATGGCCGGCACGCGCGAGGTACGCCCCGATCGTCCCGCCGACCGCGCCGGCGCCCCAGATGAGGATGGGGCCGGGAGCCTCGCCGGCCGTCATGCCCAGGGCCCTTCGATCACCTCACGCGTCTCTTCGACCGCGATCTTCCACAGGGCCAGCATCTCCTCGTCCGGACGCTGGTAGAGCCCGCCGAAATTGCCATCCCCAAGCAACTCGCGCGCCTTCCTGGGGTCGCGGAGCCGAAGCTGCTCGAGGTCGATCATCGGCTTCTTCGTGTCCGGGTACCGGGCATTGGGCACGCGCGTCCACGGAAAGTTCTCCATCCAGGACGCGTGGCCCGCGACCGGATCGATCTCCTGCACCTTCCTCCAGACCTTGGGCGCGTTGTACCAGTTGTGGAAGCGCACGCAGGTGCCCGGATGGTCCGACATCCATTCCTGGAGGAGCGCGCCCGCCGGCGCGTTGCCGCCGTGGCCGTTGACGAACAGGATGCGGCGGAAGCCGCCTCGCTGGAGGCTGTCGAGCACGTCCCGCACCAGGGCGATCAGCGTCTCGATCCGGAGGCTGACGGTCCCAGGAAACGCCGTGAAGTACGGTGTATAGCCATAATTGAGCGTCGGAAACACCGGGATTCCCAGCGGTTCCGCCGCTTCGACCGAGACGCGCTCGGAGAGGATGAGGTCGACGCCGAGGCTGAGGCCCGCGTGCTGCTCCGTCGAGCCGATCGGAACCACCGCGCGATCGTCGCGCTCGAGGTAGGCCTCGACTTGCATCCAGTTCATCTCGGTGATCTTCATCTGGCCTCCCGGCCGCTCTCCCCCGCCCGGGCCGCGCTGGCGTGGCACCGGCACGGACGTTGTCGAGCAAGGGGGGGCAGCACCGGCCGATGATACGCGTGTCGCAGGAGCGGGCAACGCCTGGTGTTGGCTGCTCGCAAACGACCCACGCCAGCCCTGCCCGCGAATTCGTTCGCCGGGAGCCAGCGCGAGATGCCTCGGACACGCGGCGCTCGATCCCGGGCGCCTCCACAGGCGCCTCGCAGCCGAGCGAGCGACGACCGGCAGGGCTCGGGCCGTCTGGTATCCGTTCAAGGACTGGAGCGTCTACTCGAATAGATACGCGATTACACGATCAAAGGCTGTGACCGGAAGGAATGTCGGTCTCGCCTCGTTGAAGTTCGGAGATGGGCGGGACCGGATCAGAAATCCGGCCCCGGCCCATCGCAACATCGCCGCACTGGTCGGCGAAGATGCTGGGGGTCACGCTTACGCGCGAGCCTTGCCGGCGCGAACATTAACCTTGATCTTCATTGCCTCACCTCCTTTCATCTTCTCTTTATAAACAAGTATTATTCACACTGCAAACAAGAAAAAAGGAAATCTTTGGCAACGACGGAATCCGATCGATCCCGCCGTGTAAATTCTGCGCGACCACTCGACTTTCAGTACTCCCGGCGAGAGCGCGCAGATCCGAAAAATTCTTTTCAAGCGCCATTCGTCGACCATCGTGAAGATTGTTCCGCACGGGGAGCAGGTCTCAAGTGGCCCATGTTCAGCCCGATCGGCTGCCCCACGAAGGCGGGGCAGCCGGGCTGCCGCAACGCAGGAGACCAATGACACAGGTGACAGAGTGCGGCTCACGAATCGTCATGTTGACTTGTTCGTTTCGCCCCTCGCAACACCGCTCCGCGTCACAGTCGACGGGTTATCGCCGGATACCGGCGGACACCGGCGCGGACCTGCGCGCGCACGACTCGTATCCGCTCAAGGACCGGAGTGTCCGTTCGAAATGGATAAGCCATTCGAGCTAAGAAGAGAAATGGCCGAAACCGGATCTCAAAGATCCGGTTTCGGCCACTCGCAAGAGCTAGCGAAGCTTGCCAGCGCGAACATTAACCTTGATCTTCATTCACTCATCCCCCTTCTTCTTCCAATATAAACACTGCCCACACACACCGCAAACAAGAAGTGAAATAATTCGCCGGGGTCATCGGCGGCGGCGGCGGGCAGGAAGTCGATCGATTCCGCCGGGTTAGTTTCGGCGGCTCGTCCGGATTGCGTGTCAGCGTTAGCGTTTTGCCATGAGATGCCAGGTGGTGCTCATTCAGGATGATCGCCGGTCCGCTGGATGTCGCCGATGCGAAGCGAGCACGAGCCGCGGCGGATCGTGCGGGTGGCGACCGGGCGCAACGGCGCCTTACATCCGTCGAGCTCGACGGGTCTCGCGGCCTCCTGCCGGCGGTCTTCCGGCTGGCGCGAAGTTGCTGGACTGGCCCATGGACCTTTGATAAGGTCGCTGACGAAGGTTCAGATCTGGAGGCTGGGTACGGCGATCGGCGACGAGGCGGACAACACGTCCTCGACATCTCGGTCTAGCAGCGCGCCGTCAACGGCGAACCAGGGCGCCCAGCCCGGCCGCGCGCATCGCTGCCGTCCATGTGCCGAAGTGCTTGCAAGCCGCGTATACGAGATTCCCCTCCTCGCGCTGCGTTGCGACGGCGGTCATTGGCCTGCCGCGTCGATGTCGCGCTTGCAGTCCCTGCTTCACCTCCTGCGGCGACAGCAGCGCGCGGGGCGCCGGTGCCTCGCCGAGCCCGGCGGCCTCCAGCGCGGCCTGCCACGTGCCGAACTGCTCGCAGGCCGCCCGCACGAGCCTCGGGCGCTCGTTGGTTGCCCGCTTGAGCGCCATGGAGAGGCCCCGGCGGCGGCGCTCCCGCAGCGCCCGCACGACCTCCTCCGGAGAGGTCAACTTCACCCGACCACCGATCAGCGCGCCGAGCCCCGCCGCTTGCATCGCTGCCCGCCATGACCCGAAGCGCTTGCGGCAAGCATGAACGAGCCGCGGCGCATCCCGGTTCGCCGCGTCCGAGCTCATGTGCTGGCCGGCGCGATGTCGTGCTTGCAGCAAGCGCACCACCTCTTCCGCGGCCGGCGCCGGCAGCACACGCTGTGGCGACCAGCGGCCGACCCCGATCTTCCGGATCACCGCATCACGATTCCCGAGCCGGAACACCGCTTGTCGGCCGAGCCGCGACCGGAACAGCTGCCCGGAGGTCGGCGGCGGGGTTCGGGCCACGTAGGCGCGGAGCGCGTCGATCAAGCCGTCGTTGCTGCGCCATTCCGACGGTACGCGCTCCTGGACACTGGCCGGATCGATGCCAGCCGCGCGCAACGCCCCGCCGAGCCCTCCGAACAGGCGCTGGATCGCACGATGGTACGAGACAACCAGCTTGCTCAGCGGGGGTGCGTCCGCGCTGCGCGCACGCAATTTGACGGCGGCTCGCACCTGCGCGATGAGATCCTCGCGCGTCCATGCGCGACGGTGCAGTCGAATCGACTCGTAGTCGAAGCCCGCCATCTCGATCGCGCCCCGCCAGTTGCCACAATAACGGTCCGCAGCTGCACGCAAGGTCAGCGGAACCTTCGTGGGTGCGAGCGATTGCTTGCGCCGGTAGCGCGCTCGGATCTCGCTGATGACGCTGTCCTCGTCCCAGCGGCGGATCGTGACCGGCGAGTGATAGCCAGGATCGGGGATCCCCGCGAGGCGGCGCGCGCGCGAAATCGACCCGATGCGGACATAGATCGCGGAGAGCAGCCCCTGGTAGCCAGCCGCGCTCAACGCATGATTGGTGATGCGTACTCTCCCACGAAGGTGAATCCGCCGCAGCTCGTCGATCACACGCTCCTTCGACCAGAAGGCGGAGCTCCGGGGCGCCACACCTGCATGGGTCCGCGCACTCGCGATCCCACCAAAGTGCGCCAGCGCGCCGCGATACGTCGCAGCATCGTGGTCGGCGAGCCACTTCGCCGTGACAACCTGGCCCGCCGCGGCATGGGCACGAAGCCGGCGAGCCACCTGCTGCTTGGTGAGCGCCGCGGGAGACGGCGCCCGCGCGGAATCACGCGTGACCGGCGTGCTCGACCCCGAGCTCGTCCTCGGCCTGGACTTCACCGGCGCCGGCCGTTTTGCCGGTCGCCCTCGAGTGAGCTCGGTTCGCATGGTTTGCCGGGGGCGCCGGGGGTGACGAGCCCCCGTCTTGATGCGGTTCACCGGCATAGCGCGTGTGACATGTACCACAGTCATGGTACGAAGCCCGCCGCGATGGCGGTCCGATCCCCACGCGGTTCGGCAAGCCGCTCCTCAAGGAGTTGAGCGCGCGCACCCAAAGAGCAGGTCGGCGGAACCGAGCACGTTGGGAGCTCAACCGGCGAACGTGTAGAAGCCGATGAATCCGAGGACGACGACCTGGATCAGCGTCGCCATGGCGAACGTGATCGTCCGGAACGGCTGCATCTGTTTCACGTAGCACACGCTGTGCAAGATACGCAGCCCCGCGTAGGGGTAGAACAGCGCGGCACCGAGGGTGGCCGAGGCGCCCATCAGGGTGAGCACCAGCGCGGTGATCATGAACAGCGGTGTGTTCTCGAGCGCGTTGCGGTGGGCGCGCCGGTACCGCGCGGTCCGCTCGTTGCCGTCCTCGTACACGACCGACGCCTTCTGGTTGATCTTCTGGTCCTCGGGGTTGATGACCTCGTTGGCGCGCGCGCGGGTGAGCGCGGTGGCGTTGGCGAGCCCCACCAGGTTGAGGCCGAGCGCCATCACCGATACTGCATACGCCGAGAATGCCGGCAAACTGGCAAGCGCGTTCATCACGATCTCCTTCGCTCCCCGGGCGGGGTTGGCGCGATGGTACCTCGTCTGGTGACCGGGCTGGGATCGGTGACCCGAGAACGGCGCCGCCACGATCACGGCCGGCTGCTGCGCCGGCGGAGGACTCCTATCGGCGCTTCGCTCGGATGGATCACCGAGCCCACCGGCGCACAACTCGACGCGCCTGGGGCGTGCGGTCATGCCCGGCGTGCCAGAGCGCGCGCGGCGTTGCACGGTCTCCCGGCCCCCAGGACCGCAGCCGATGGGACGATGGCCGCTTCGTGAATCAGGCGCGGCCTCGGCCGAGGTGTTGCACGTCGGAGGGTATGGAGCTACCCGCCGTTTCGACGTTGCACGGGCTGTTTGCGCAGGCGCGCGCCGAGCCGGCGGCGATCACGTTGTTTCGCGACTGGACGCGACTCACCACCGACGAGCATGGTGAGATGCAGGGTGGGGCGCTGCAGGGGTTCTTCGCCGCCGAGACGCAGCTCATGACGCACTACGAGCTGCGGGTCAATGGCTGTCCGATCAGTCATCGGCTGAGCACGCAACTCTCCGCGAGCGAGTGGTCCAGCGTCGGCGCCGTGCTGGCCTCCGGCGACTCCGGCGACCTGGCCGAGGGGACCCTGCCGAAGGGCTCGATCGAGCTGCGCATGCTTCGCCGCGTCGAGCAAGGTTGGTCCGAGCTCGTCATGCTCAGGAACAATGGCCAGCCGCGTCGCGAGGTGCAGTTCCAGCTCCGGTTCTGTTGCCCGATCCGCGCTCGCGAGTTCGTCGACGAGATGCAACGCGAACGGAAGCTCCCCTGGACCGGCCTGGTGCCGAAGGCCGCCGAGGCGGCCGATCGGATCGCGCTGCATTTTCACAAGGACTTTGGCGCGCGCGGTCGCGCCCCGACGCGCGAGCTCGCGGCGATGTACGGGGACCGTGCCCCGGTGGACGGAGAGCACATCACGCGCAGCCTCACGGTCACGGCTCGAGTCCTCCCCGCGAGCGCGCACGCGCGCCTGCATGTCCGGGCGGGGCGGATCTGCGTGCTGGAAGCCCAGGCGGAGCTCGGTGCACGGGAAGAGGTGCGCTTGCTCGTCACGTACGAGCCCGACGTGAACGGCCTCTGCCTCGCGGCACCGGACCTCGCCGGGCTCGCGCCGCTGCCCCGGAAGACGCCGGTCGACCTCGCGGACTCCGTGCGCGTGATCTCGTCCAACGCGACCCTCGACCTCGTGATCGGCCAGGCGATCGCGGATCTGCGCTCGCTGACGCTGCCGATCTTCGGTCCGTCGGTGGTCGATCCGGCGCGCCACCGCGCGTACAACGCGGGTATCCCGCGCTACATCGGGCTGTTCGGCAGGGACAACGTGGTGACGGTGCAGCAGAGTCCGCTGTTCGGCACCGATTCAATCGAGCCGGTGCTCGCGCGCCTGGGGCTGCTGCAAGGACTCGAGCGTGAGGACTGGCGCGACGAGGAGCCCGGCCGGCTGGTTCACGAGCGCAGAATGGACCCACGCTCGCAGCTGGGCGTATCGAATCGCGAACTCTACTACGGCGACGTCACGGCGACCCCGTTCTGGATCCTGGCGCTCTCGAGCCTGTACCAGTGGACCGGCGATCGCGACGTGCTGGTCCGTCAGCGTTCCACGCTCGAGCGGTGCTGCGACTGGATCACGCGCCGGCTCGACCAGGGCGACGGGTTCATCTACTACGCGCCGGCGCTCCCCGGCTCGGCCAACCAGAACCGGAACCAGGCATGGAAGGACTCGGGCGACGCGATCGTCGACGGGCTCGGGCACGTGCGCGTTCCGCCGCTCGCGCTTCCGGAAGTCCAGGGCTACGCTTACCAGGCGCTGGGCGAGACCGCACGGATCCTGCGAATCCTCGATGGCACAGGCGCGGACGCGAGGCACGACCAGCTGATGTCACGCGCGCGCACGCTCAAGACCAGGTTCAACGAGCGGTTCTGGCTCGCCGGCTCGCAATTTTATGCGCTCGCGCTGGATCGTGACGAACAGCCGCTCGATGCGCGCGCCTCGAACATCGGCCACTGCCTGGTGACCGGGATCATCGATGACGACAAGATCGCGCACGTCGTTCGCGCGCTCATGTCGGACGACCTGTTCTCGGGCTGGGGGATCCGCACGCTCTCCGCGCACAATCCGGCGTACGATCCGTTCTCGTACCATCGCGGCGCGGTCTGGCCGGTCGAGAATGCGTTCATCGCGACCGGGATGCGCCGCCACGGCTACCACGCGGAAGCCGAGCGGATCACCACGGCGCAGCTCGCGGTGGCCGCGCTGTTCGAGCACATGCGGCTCCCCGAGGTCATGAGCGGCCATCACCGCACGGCGTCCGATCCATCACCGGGGATCTACAGCTTTGCGAATCCACTCCAGGCGTGGTCGGTCTCGGCGATCGCGCGTCACGTCCAGTCGATGCTGGGGCTGTGGCCCCGCGCCGGCGACGGCGTGCTGAACCTCGACCCCCACCTCCCGCCGTGGCTCGACTGGATCGAGGTCCATCACGTGGCGGTCGGCGCCGAGCGGATCGCGCTGCGCTTGTGGAGAGAGTCCGACGGCCGGACCGTCTGGGCACCGATCGGCCCGCCGCCGGCGATCGAGCTCCGTGCAGGGCCGCCACCCATCGCCACCTACTGACGCGCTTGGGAGGCGCTCGGAGCATGATGTTCGGTGACCACGGCGCGCGATGAGGCCTGCGTGACGCCGCAGTACGATAGCTGGCGCGCGTGGTCGCACGCCGCGTCGTGGGTCGGTACCAGCTGAAGTACTTTTCGACCCTCCAGCTCTACGTACAAGGTGCCCGGCCTGCTCACGACACCGACTTTGTCATCGAGCTCGAGGTCCGCCCCATCGTCCTCCGGTACATCGACGAGATCCGCGGCATCTTTATCGCGAAAGCGTACAACGTCGAAGACGTGGCCCGTGCTGTTCTACTCATTTCGCGATGACTACGTGAACCTGTGCACGTCTCTCCTCGACAAGCAGAAGCGCGATCAACTGGAGCAGGAGGACCGGAAGGTCGACCTCAAGGCGTTGAAGCTCTACATCGAGGTTGCGTCGACCCTGCGCTACGAGCACAGCACAAACATCAAAGCAAAATTCAAGGACATCGTCAAACTGTCGGAGGGAAAAGGCACCTGGGAGTGACCGGGCGAGCAGCCAGGCAAGCGCATGACCAGCACTGTTCCGCTAACGATCTTCGAGACGGAGCTTCGCCAGCGCCTTCTCCACCTCTCCACCGAGCGCCGGCGTGAGGTTCTCCAGCCCGCGCTTGAGCTCCAGCTGCCATTGCGTGGCATCGTGTGTGGTATTGGTCCCGCCCTGCCGGATCGCGCGCTCCTTCGTGTCGAGCTGCGTCTCGATGTAGTCGACCTGCTCCTCGGTGAAGCCGTGCGGCAAGCGAGCCTGTAGGTCCATGCGAACGGTCCGCATCATGCTGATGAATCGGGTCGCGTAGATCTCGGGGAGATCGGGATAGCGCGCCGCCAGGTGGACGCGCAGCGTGTTCGCGTCGGAGTGGCTGTAGTCCACGGCGTGCTCGATCGAGCCGGCGATGTAGTGGTTGAAGGCACGCAGCGCCGAGCGGATGTAGGTGAGCTGGCCGACGGTCAGCACGTCACCGGAGATCCAGCGTTTCAGCGCGAGCACCCGCTCGTCCTTCAGCGAGTTGATCCGGGCCGCGCGGTCCCCGGGGACCCCGGCGTAGTTCTCGGCGGAGAGCCCGAACACGCAGAAGGTGCCGGTCGCGTTCTGCCAGCCGAGGAAGGCCTTGTCCTGGTCGTCCTGCTCCTCGTCGTCGGTCGGGTCGCCAAACACCCCTTGCTCGTCGAGGATGGGCGAAAGGAGCGGCTTGCCCTCCTTGACGCTGTCGTCCATCAGCGGGGTCTTGTTGGGCCCGGTCTTCTCGCTGAGCAGATCCTCCGATCCGATCCCGTAGACGACGTATGTCACCTTGTCGGCGACGACCTGGCCCTTGCCCTTGTCCCGGACCTTCAGGAGCCCGTCGTCATCGTCTTCGATCACGATGTCGTCGCGCCCCTGGTAGACGTAGTGATTCACCTGGTGGAGGTTGTACGGCGCCGACAGATAGCGAGTGCCCGGCAGCCAGGCCGGCTTGTTGTCCTTGCTGTACAGCCACGCTCCGACCGTCCATTCGTGCTTCACGGCCGCGGCGACCGCATCGATCGCCGCGTTGCTGCCCCAGACCACGACCTTGCCGTCCTCCTGCTTGGCCTTGTTCCGGATGAACGTATT
>Ga0308176_10000259_pt1 | contig 35960 bp, 32 predicted proteins | sample PhyCR2_3_FD_203890 | JGI IMG/M metagenome (GOLD analysis project Ga0308176, IMG submission 203890) | Soil microbial communities from UC Gill Tract Community Farm, Albany, California, United States - DLSLS.C.R2 | ecosystem: Environmental > Terrestrial > Soil > Agricultural land | place: USA...
GCGGCACCCAAGGCATCGACGAGTACCTGTCCCTCAAGTACGCCGCCATCAAGGCGCCGTAGCCGGCTCGGGCCGCCGCGGCTCGAAGCCCGGGCACTCCCGCACCGGGATGCGCGGGTAGCGCGGAAACGCCGGATCGTCCTTGGACCGTCTGCACAGCGAGAAGACCGAGCCGCGGCGGTTCGGCACCAACTGCTGGTGGACGCAGGCGTTGCAGAGGCCCGCGGGCGGCGGAGCGGTCGGCTGGGTCGACGGGGAGCTCGGCACGCCGCCACTATACTTTTTGAAGCATGCAGACGTTCACGCGCCTCCTCGGCTTCCTGCGCCCTCATCGCCGCGGCGTGATCGTCTCGTTCCTGTTCGCCGCCACCGCGATGGCGTCGGGCGTCGCGATCCCGTGGCTGACCGGCCAGGCGATCGGCGCGATCACCGACGGCGACCGCTCCAAGCTGATCCTGTTCGCGCTGCTCGTGGCCGCCGCCGGGCTCGCGCGACTGGGCCTGAGCGTCGGGCGGCGTCTGGTCGCCGGGCGCGTCTCGCTCGCGGTCGAGTACGACCTGCGCGCGCGGCTGTACTCGCACCTCCAGGAGCTCGAGCTCGGCTTCTTCGACCGCCAGCAGACCGGCCAGCTGATGTCGCGCGTGACCGTCGACCTGCAAGCGGTGCGCTTCTTCCTCGGCTACGGCCTGATCTTCATCGGCCAATCGTTCTTCACGCTCGCGCTGGCGGCGGTCGCGATGTTCGTCATCCAGCCGCTCCTGGCGCTGATCGCGCTCGCGCCGGTTCCCTTCGTGATCGTCGTCGCGTTCCGCTACGGGCGCCGCTCGCGGCCCGCGATGCAGGAGGTGCAGCAGCGGATCGCCGAGCTGACCGCGGTCGCGGAGGAGAACGTCTCCGGGGTGCGCGTCGTGAAGGCGTTCGCGCGCGAGGAGCTGCAGCTGGAGCGCTTCCGCCGCCAGACCGGCCGCGTCTTCGACCAGGCGATGTACACGACGCGCCTGCAGGCGCGCTACGCGCCGCTGATCGGCTTCCTCCCCTACCTCGGCCTCGCCGCGATCCTGCTCGTCGGCGGCCGCGCCGCCATCAGCGGCTCGATCGACATCGCCGTCTTCACGGCCTTCTACGGCTACGTGCTGATGCTGACCGGGCCGATGCGCACGCTCGGCTACATGCTCGGCGCCGCCCAGCGCGCGACCGCCTCGGGCGCGCGCATCTTCCAGGTGCTCGACCGCCGGCCGGAGATCGTCGCGCCCGTGGACGCGCCGCCGCTGCCGGCGGGGCGCGGACGCATCGAGCTGCGAGGCGTCTCGCTCACGTACGACGGCGCCGTGCAGCCGGCGCTGGCCGACGTCGACCTGACGGTCGAGGCGGGCACGACGGTCGCGCTCGTCGGCGGGACCGGCTCCGGCAAGACGTCTTTGGTGTCGCTGCTGCCGCGCCTCTACGACGCGAACGCCGGGTCGGTGCTGATCGACGGTGCCGACGTGCGCGGCGTCGATCCCGGATCGCTGCGCCGCGAGATCGCGGTCGTCACCGACGACCCGTTCCTCTTCTCCGCCACCGTCCACGACAACATCGCCTACGCACGGCCGGACGCGACGCGCGCGGAGGTCGAGCAGGCCGCACGGCGCGCGCACGCGGACGGCTTCGTGCGCGAGCTGCCGGACGGCTACGACACGCTGATCGGCGAGCGCGGGCTGACGCTCTCCGGCGGCCAGCGCCAGCGGATCGCGATCGCGCGGGCGCTGCTCGCGAACCCGCGGATCCTCGTGCTCGACGACGCCACGTCGTCGGTCGACGCCTCGACCGAGCAGGAGATCAAGCAGGCGCTCGCCGAGGTGATGGAGGGCCGCACGACGTTCGTGATCGCGCACCGGCTCTCCACGATCGCGCTCGCGGACGAGATCGTCGTGCTGGCGCGCGGCCGGATCGTCGCGCAGGGCACGCACGAGGAGCTGCTCGACCAGGAGGGCCTCTACCGCGAGATCGTCGAGAAGGGGCTGCCGGACCAGGTGTTCCTGACGCGCAAGCCGGTCGACGGTGACGTCGCCCGCAGGTCGTCGCTCGCGACGACCGGAGGGCGAAACCCGTCTTCGGCGGCTCGTCTGTACCTCGCTCGTCCCGCCAGCCCCGCCCGCCGCGACGAGGGCGTCTCCGCCTTGGGCTCCGGCGCGCTCGGCTCGCTCACGACCGCCGGCCGCGAGGAAGACCGGCTCGCCGAGCTGCGCCGGCGCCTGCGCCAGACGGGCGGGCGCGGGCGCAAGCTGCGCGGCCTGTTCGAGCTGCTGCGTCCCTATCGCGGCCGCGTCGCGCTGATGTTCCTGACGCTGATCCTCGCGACCGGCGCCGCGCTGGCGCCGATCCCGCTTGCCACCAAAGCGATCGACGAGGGGATCCAGCAGCACGACGCCGGCGCGCTCACCGGCATCGTGCTGGTGTTCCTCGCGGCGACGCTCGTGACGTGGGCCGCGTCCTCCGCGCAGACCTACCTGACCGGCTGGGTCGGCCAGCGCGCGCTGCAGGACCTGCGCGTGCAGCTGTTCCGCCACCTGCAGTCGCTCTCGCTCGGCTTCTACTCGCGCGTGCGCTCGGGCGTCGTGATCAGCCGCCTGACGAACGACGTCGAGGCGCTCGACTCGCTCGTCTCCGACGGGATCGTGACGCTGTTCCAGTCCACCCTCACGCTGCTCGGCGTCGTCGTGATCCTGCTCGCGCTGGACGCCCAGCTGGCGCTCTACACGTTCATCGCGATCCCGCTGATCGCCGTCTCGGCGTTCGTGTTCCGCATCGCGTCGGCGGACGCGTTCCGCCGCACGCGCGAGCGGATCGGCGCGATCACCGGCTACCTGCAGGAGACGCTGTCGGGGATCCGCGTCGTGCGCTCGTTCGGGCAGGAGCGCCGCCACATCGGCCGCTTCGCCGACCTCAACCAGGCCAACCGCGACGCGAACATGACGACGGTCTACCTGAACGCCGCCTACTTCCCCGGCATCGAGCTGCTGTCCTCGCTCGTGACCGTGGGAATCCTGCTGATCGGCGGCTTCGAGGTGATCCACGGCAACGCGCAGACGGGCGTCGTGTTCGGCTTCATCGCCGCGCTGAACCAGTTCTTCGACCCGATCCAGTCGCTCTCGCAGCTGTACACGACCTACCAGTCCGGCATGGCGGCGCTCGACAAGATCTTCGAGCTGCTCGACGAGGAGCCGGAGCTGGTGGACCGGGCGGACGCGGTGCGGCTGGAGGACCTGCGCGGCGAGCTGGCGTTCGAGGGCTTGTCCTTCCGGTACGGGGACTCCGACGACGGGCCGTGGGCGCTGCGCGACGTCGACCTGCACGTCGAGCCCGGCCAGACGGTCGCGCTCGTCGGCGAGACCGGCGCCGGCAAGTCGACGCTCGCGAAGCTGGTCGCGCGCTTCTACGACCCCACGCGCGGCGTCGTGCGGGTGGACGGCCACGACCTGCGCGACGTCTCCTCCGCGTCGCTGCGCGCGCGCATGGGGATCGTGCCGCAGGAGGGCTTCCTGTTCAGCGGGACGATCGCCGAGAACATCGCGTTCGGGCGCCCCGACGCGACGCGCGCCGAGGTCGCCGCGGCCGCGGAGGCCGTCGGCGCCGACGCGTTCGTGACCGACCTCCCGCTCGGCTACGACACGGAGATCGGCGAGCGCGGCGTGCAGCTGTCGGCCGGGCAGCGCCAGCTGGTCGCGTTCGCGCGCGCGCTGATCGCCGACCCGCGCATCCTCGTGCTCGACGAGGCGACCTCCAACGTCGACATCCAGACCGAGACGCGCATCGAGGAGGGCCTGCGGACGCTGCTCGCCGGCCGCACCGCGATCGTGATCGCCCACCGCCTCTCGACGATCCGCCACGCCGACCTGATCGTCGTGCTCGAGCACGGCCGCATCGCCGAGCAGGGCACGCACGAACAGCTGCTCGCCGCCGGGGGCGCCTATGCGCGGCTGCACCAGGACTGGGCCGAGCAGGCGGTAGCCTGAGCGCGACCCCGATCGAGGAGGAACCATGCTCGGCGACAGCAGAGCGTTCAGCGGCTTCGCGGTGGACGACCTGGAGCAGGCGCGCCAGTTCTACGAGCAGACGCTCGGGGTGCGCACGAGCGAGGAGCACGGCCTGCTCACGCTCCACCTGGAGGGCGGGGCGCGGCCGACGCTCGTCTACCCGAAGCCGGACTTCGCTCCGGCGACCTACACGATCCTCAACTTCCCCGTGGAGGACATCGATGCGGCCGTCGACGAGCTGACCGCGCGCGGCGTGGCGTTCGAGCGCTACGAGGGCTTCCAGCAGGACGACAAGGGCATCGCGCGCGAGCTCGGCGGCGGTCCGTCGATCGCCTGGTTCAAGGATCCCGCCGGCAACATCCTCTCGCTCGTGAAGCAGTAGCCGCGCCGCGCAGTAGATTGGCGCCCCATGCGCGAGGAGTTCGCACTGCTGCGCGGCCTGGACGAGCAGGACGTCGCGGAGCTGACGGAGCGGGCGCGGCGGCGGCGCTTCGCCGCCGGCGAGGTCGTGTTCCACGCCGGCGATCCGGCCGACACGCTGCACCTCGTGCGCGCCGGCCGCTTCGCCGTGCGGATCACGACCGAGTTCGGCGCGACCGCGACGCTGAACGTGGTCGGGCCGGGCGGGGCGTTCGGCGAGCTCGCGCTGCTGACGCCCGACGCGCCGCGCAGCGCGACGGTCGCCGCGCTGGAGGACGCCGAGACGCTGTCGATCCACCAGCTCGACTTCGACCGCCTGCGCAGACGCCGCGCGCAGGTCGACGGGCTGCTCGTCGGCGTGCTGGCGCAGCGCGTCCGCGAGCTGTCCGAGCAGCTCGTCGAGGCGCTGCACATCCCGGCCGACACGCGCGTGCGGCGGCGGCTGCTCGACGTCGTCGGCGCCTACGGCAGCGCCGAGGCGGGAGCGGTCGTGCCGCTCACGCAGGAGGAGCTGGCCTCGCTGGCGGGGACCTCCCGCGCAACCGTCAACAGAGTGCTGCGCGAGGAGCAGGAGCGCGGCACGCTGACCCTGTCCCGCGGCCGCACGACGCTGGTCGACCCCGGCGCGCTCGCCAGACGCGCGCGCGGCGCGTTCGGCTAAGGCCGTCTCGGCGCCGGCGCGAGGAAGCGCGCGCCGGCCGGCACGAGCACCGTTCTGCGCAGCACGAACGAGCGCACCGCGACGAGCCCCTTCGAGACGACCACGAGCGTGCCGGGGCGCGGGTGCGTGTCGCAGCGGTCGACCGTCGTCCAACGGGTGCCGCGGACGGTGGCGGCGCCGTAGCGGCCTCTCGTGCGGATCCGGCCGCGCGCGCCTGCGGCCCCCGTGCCGCCGCCTGCCCGCGTACCTGGTCGCGCTTCGAGGCGCCGCAGCCGAGCAGCGGGCCGGACAGCGTCATCTCCCCCGGCCGCTGGCCCAACTCATATCTGGTGGGTTGATCGACGACGAAGCGCCCGCCGGTGGCGATTCCCTTCGCGCGCCTGCCGCTCGGGCTGGTCGCGTAGTACACGACGACGCTGCCGTCGGAGACGTCGAGCTCGGAGCCCATCGGCAGGTTGGCGATCGCCTCCAGCGCGACGAACCTGTCGCTGCCGGGCAGCCGCACGAGCACCGTCCCCAAGCGCGGGCGCGCGACGACGCTCTTTCCCAGCACGGGCGGCGAGACGCCCAGCGGCGGCGTCGGGTTCAGCGAGTTGTCGACCGGCGGAGGGCCCTGCGCGACGGAGCGGATGCGGTCGTTCAGCGTGTCGGCGATCAGCGTGCGCGTGCCGTCCTGTGCGACCGCGCGCGGATGCGAGAGCTGCGCGAGCTCGGGGTCGCCGCCATCGCCGGCGAAGCCCGCGACGCCGGTGCCGGCGAGCGTGCGAATCGTGCCGTCGACGCCGACCAGCCGCACGCGCTCGCCGCCGGAGTCGGCGATCGCGATCGAGCCGTCGGCGAACACGGCGACGCCCTCGGGCGCGCTCAGCAGCGCCTTGCCGGCCGGCCCGCCATCGCCGCCGAAGCCCGCCGGGCCGGCGCCCGCGACGGTCGTGACGGTGCCGTCGGCGGCGACGCGGCGGATGCGGTTGTTGCCCGTGTCGGCGATCAGGAAGCCGCCGCCGGCGAGCGGCGCGACGGCGCTCGGCGCGTTCAGCGCGGCCTTCGTGGCAGGACCGCCGTCGCCGCTGAAGGCCGCCGGGCCGGTGCCCGCGACCGTCGTGATGATGCCGCTCTGCGAGACGCGGCGGATGCGGTTGTTGCCGGTGTCGGCGATCAGGTAGCCGCCGTCGGGGAGCGCGGCGACGCCGGCCGGCTGGTTCAGCTGCGCGATCTGCGCGCCGTCGCCGTCGCCGTTGAAGCCGGGCGCGCCGTCGCCGGCGACGGAGACGAGCGTGTCGTTGACGACCTCGCGGATGCGGTTGTTGCCGGTGTCCGCGATCAGGAAGCTGAGGCCGCTCGCGCCCAGCGGCGAGACGCCGCGCGGCTGGTTGAGGCGGACGGCCGGATTGGTCGGCGCCAGCCCGTCGCCGGCGAACCCGCCGGCCGCGGGCGCGGCCGGCCCGGCGCCCGCGACGGTCGCGATCGTGCCGTCGGCCGCGACGCGGCGGATGCGGTGGTTCGCCGTGTCGGCGATCAGGTAGCCGGCGCCGCCGTGCACCGGATCGAGCGGCGCGACGTCCGAGGAAGTTCTCAGCAGCGCGCCGGCAGCGGCGCCGCCGTCGCCGCCGAAGCCGCCGTTGCCGCTGCCCGCGACCGTCTCGATCCGCTCGCCGGAGGCACCGTGCACGACGCCGGTCGCGGCGACGGCGAGCAGCGCGAGCAGCGCGCACGTCGCGAGCAGGCGGAGGACGAGGCTGCGGGGAAGTCGGGTCATCGCGGGGGACTCTCGCGCGTCGCGCGCCAGCGCACTGTCGCAGAGTCGACGCGCGCGGTGTCGAATGCGCGACACTCCCGCGCATGCCGCGGCGCCCCCCAGCCCGCCTTCTGCGTGCGCTCGTCGTGGGCTTGGCGGCGGCGGCGATCGCGGGCGGGCTGGCGCTGATCGACGGCGGACCGGTCGAGCGCGCGGAGCTGTCGCTCGTCGACGCGCGGTTCGCCGTGCGGGGCGAGCACGCGCTGCCGGACGTCGTGGTCGCGGACATCGATCAGGACACGCTCGGCCGGCTCGACATGCAGTGGCCGTATCCGCGATGGGTGCACGCGCTCGCGATCCGCAGACTGCTGCGTGCGGGCGCTCGCACGATCGCCTACGACGTGCAGTTCTCCGAGCCGTCGAACCGCCGCGACGATCGCGACCTGCTCGCCGCCGCGGCCGATCCGCACGTCATCCTCAGCGTCACCGAGCTGAACGACGACCGCACGCCGGCGATCATCGGCGCGAGACGGCTCGCCGCCGGCGGAGGCCATGTCGGCATGACGCTCTTCCCGGTCGACGACGACGGCGTGTGGCGACGCGTCCAGGGCCGGATCGAAGGCATCCCGCAGTTCTCGGTCCTGGCGGCGGGCGGGAGCCTCGCGACGCCGTCACGCCCGATCGACTTCGCCGGCCCCGCGGGGACCGTGCGCACGATCTCCTTCTGGCGCGTGGCGTCCGGCCGCTTCGATCACGACCTCGTGCGCGGCCGCATCGTCGTCGTCGGCGCATCGGCCCCGTCGCTGCAAGACCTCCACCCGGTCCCGTTCGGCGGCGGCCTGATGCCCGGCGCCGAGATCCACGCCAACGCGATCCAGACCGTCCTGAACGGCTACCCGCTGCGCGACGCGTCCGCGGTCGCCGCGGTCCTGCTCGTGCTCGCCGCCGGCCTGCTCGCGCCGCTCGCGACGCTCGTCGGCTCCCCCACGCGCGCGCTTGCGCAGGCGCTGGGAGCCGGGCTGCTCGGCGCGCTCGCGCTGCTCGGGGGCGCGCAGCTCGCGTTCGGCGCCGGGACGATCCTCCCGGTCGCGGCGCCGCTGCTGGCGCTCGCGCTCGGCACGCTCGGGGCGGTCGCGCTGACGTACCTGTTCGAGGTGCGCGCGCGCCGCCAGCTGCGCATGACGTTCGAGCGCTTCGTCTCGCCCGACGTCGCCGCCGAGCTGCTGCCGGAAGGCGACGCGCCCGCGCGGCTGGAGAGCAGGCGGCTGGAGGCGACCGTCCTCTTCTGCGACCTGCGCGGCTTCACGAGCCTCTCCGAGCGGCTCCAGGCCGAGCAGGTGATCGCGGTCCTCAACCGCTACCTCGACGCGGTCTCCGGCGCCGTCTTCGCGCACGGCGGCACGGTCGTCTCCTACCAGGGCGACGGCGTGATGGCCGTGTTCGGCGCACCGCTGCCGCAGGCGGATCACGCCCGGCGCGCATTGGCGGCCGCGCGCGAGATCCTCGACGCCGCCCTCCCCCGCTTCAACGCCTGGCTGCTCGAGGAGCGGCTTGCCGACGCGCCGCTCGACGCGGGCATCGGCCTCAACACGGGCTTCGTCATGTCCGGCCTCGTGGGGTCCGAGCGGCGCGTCGAGTACGCGGCCGTCGGCGACGCGACGAACGTCGCGGCGCGGCTGCAGGCGCTGGGGCGCGACGTGGACGCGAGACTGTTCGTCGCCGAGACGACCTACCGGCAGCTCGACGCCGCAGCCGAGGGGCTGCGGCGCCATGGGGCCGTCGAGCTGAAGGGGCGCAGCGAGCCGGTGACCGTGTGGGTCGCCGACTGATCGCGTCGGTCTACGCCGTTCTCGGGACGCACACCACGTAGGCGCGAAGGGCGCGGTCGACGCCGCTGATGTTGCGGCCCGAGACGTGCCACCCGGTCGCGTTGTCGGTGCCGCCGGCCGCGGGAATCGGCATCGAGGCGGTGATCGGCGCGTTCAGCGCGGTCGGGCTGTTGCCGTCGCCGAAGCCGTTGATGATCCACGCGCCGCCGCCGCCGATCGCCTTCTCGTCCGGGCTGCAGGAGACCTCGACCTCAGACGGGAAGCCGCCGCCGGTGCCCGCGACGGGCGCGGCCTGGTTGAAGCGGATCCGCACGCTGTTGGCGAGGAATCTGGTCGCGTCGCGGCCCTGCAGCTTCTGCGCGTCCTGCGCGGTCCCGGCAGTATCGGCCTGCGCGGCGTGCGTCGCGCTCGCGGCTGTCTGCGCGGTCAGTGCCTGCTGGGCGGTCGGCACCGGGCCGAGGCGCGACTCGTCGATCTGGCCGCCGCCGAGCGAGTTGTTGACGACGCGGTTGGCGGGGATGCTGCGCTTCTGGATGTCTCTGCCGCTGAGCGTCGCGGCTGCATAGCCGGTCCCGCCGAGCGCCGCGAACAGGGCGACGAGCGCGACGATCATGGAGGCCGACGGACGACGGATGCTGAGGATGGAACGCATGAGAACCCTCCGGTCCTAGGAGGCGGGCCCGGCGCCCGCCTGTTCGATGCGTCCAGCTTCCGCCGGCGCGGGAGGCCCGTCTGCGCACGCGGCGACACGCGAAGCGTCGAGTGCGCGACAGAGGAACTGCGACTGCGGGACAGGGATTCGAACCCCAATTTCTCGGTCCAGAGCCGAGCGTCTTGCCGTTAGACGATCCCGCAACGGATCGGCGGATCAGGATAGAGGCTAGCTCGGCCGGGCGTTTCGCGACCGGGAGTCGTGGCAGGATCCTTGCAATGGAGCAGCGACTGAGCCTCGTCACGCTCGGCGTCGCCGAGCTCGCCCGCGCCCGCGCCTTCTACGAGGCGCTCGGCTGGCAGGGCGCCTCGCCGGACGACGACGTGATGTTCTTCCAGGCGGGCGGCATGATCGTCGCGCTGTGGTCGCGCGCGAAGCTCGCCGCCGACAGCGGCATCGAGCACGATTCAGGCGGCTGGGGCGGCGTCACGCTCGCGCACAACGTCGGCTCGCCGGCGGAGGTCGACGCGGTGATCGCGCAGGCGGAGGCGGCGGGCGCGCAGATCCCGCGCCACGGCGCCGAGACGTTCTGGGGCGGCTACTCGGGCGTCTTCATCGACCCCGACGGGCATCCGTGGGAGGTCGCCCACAACCCCCACTGGACGATCCACCCGGACGGCAGCACGACGTTCTGAGTGCCGCGCGGAGCGCGTCAGCGCGCGCGGTGCCGGAGCGCCGAGAGCAACAGCTGGGCGATGCTGCTCAGCGTGCCGACGATGGTCGCCCATGCGACGACCTGATCGAGCGGCGGCATCGACACGTGCGGCATGTCCGGCGTGCCGACGAACAGCAGCAGAGCGCCGACGACGCTGCGCGCCAGCGCGTCGGGCCCACCGTGCCACGGCCCGACCATCGCCATGCACATCCCCGCGACCAGGAATCCCGTCATCACCGCCATGAAGAGCACGTCGCTCCGCCAGTCGCCGTCGACGCTCGCGGCGCGTGGGGCTACCCCGGCGCGAGCGCCGCCGGGCGGTCCGGAAGGTCGATTCTCGGGTTGTGGAAGGCGGGTCGATGACACCGCCTAAATATGGCGTATTGCGCCATTTGGCACAACCGCGATGTCAGGCTGCTGGCCACCCCGGCGGCATCTCGAACTGCTCGCCCTCGCCCAGCGCCAGCACGAGCGGGTCGCCCGTGCGCGCGGCGATCGTCAGCGGCGTCTCGACGTCGGTCGTGGCGAACGCGACGCTCAGGACGCTGCGCCCGGGAAACGCCCCCGCCAGCTCGCGCACGGCTCGCGCGTGATGCTCGACGCCGCCGAGCGGCGACGTGATCTCCGCCCGCACCGCATCGACCTCGAACGGCGGCAGCGCCTTCACCGCCGGCTCCAGCAGCGGCTCCGCCGCGAGCCGATCGGCGTCGAGCTGCACGACGTCCTCCCCTTCCGCCAGCAGCACCGGTCCGACCGCCGGGCACTCCACGACCAGCACCGGCAGCTCGGCGCCCTGATCGAGCAGCAGCGTCGCCTCCAGCGCTCCGGCCGCGTGCACGAACCGCCGCAGCGTGACGGCGACCTGCGCGAGCTGCTCGCGCGCCTGCTCGGCGCTCACCCGATCGAGGAGAGGTCGGCGTCGCGGTCGCCGAGCGCCGCGAGCGCGTCGTCGCCGAGCTGCGCGCGCGCGGCGAGCAGGCGCCGCGCATGCTCGAGATCGTCGGAGCGTCCGATCGAGAGCGCGCCCTCGACCCGTCCTTCGGCGAGATACCAGACGCTGAAGCTGCCCTCGTCGAGCGAGCCGCGCACGACCTCGCGGTCCCACGCCGCCGCCGGCCCGACGTACTCCAGCGACGCCCAGTCGGCGAGGTCGGAGAAGAAGTAGGGCACGACGTCGTGCTCGACCTCCTGGCCGAGCATGTTGAGCGCGACCGTCTTGCCGTGGTTGAAGGCGACGTCCCAGTGCTCGATCCGGATCCGCCGGCCGTTCGGGCGCGAGTCGTAGGAGCAGACGTCGCCGGCCGCCCACACCCCCGGCGCGCTCGTGCGCAGCTGTGCGTCGCACAGCACGCCGCCGCGCTCCTCGTCGAGCGTCAGGCCGGCCGCTCTCGCCAGCATCGTGTCCGGCATCACGCCCGCGCCGATCACGACGCAGTCCGCTTCCAGCCGCTTGCCGCTCGTCGTCACGACGTGCGTCACGCGCCCGTCGGCGCCCTCGAAGCGCTCCAGCGCGTCCTCGCCGTGCACGGCGATCCCGTGCTCCTCGAGGCGATCCTGCAGCCAGCGCCCGACCGCTCTGCCGAAGCCGCGCTCCAGCGTCACCGCCTCCTGCATCACGATCTGGCAGCTCGCGTGGTCGGCCGCGGTCAGCGACGCCGCGACCTCGCAGCCGATGTAGGAGCCGCCGATCAGCACGACCTTCTTCCCGTCCGCATCGGCGCGGATGTGGTCGGCGTTGCCGAGCGCGCGCAGGTAGTGGATCCCTTCCAGCTCGGCGCCCTCGACGTTCAGCCGCCGCACGTTCGCGCCAGTCGCCACCAGCGCGGTGTCATACGACACCGTCTCCTTCGAGGAGAGCGTCGCCTCTCTCGCGGCCGTGTCGAGCTTCATGACGCTCGTGCGCGTGCGCAGGTCGATCCGCTGCTCTCTCCACCACTCGTCCGGGCGGAAGTACGTGTCCTGGCGCGACTCCCTGCCCTGCAGGTACTCCTTCGAGCACGGCGGGCGGTTGTAGGGCGGCTCGGGCTCCCGGCCGACGAGCAGGATCCCGCCCTCGCCGCCGGACTCGCGCAGCCAGCGGGCGCAGTTCGCGCTCGCGAGGCCGCCGCCGATCAACAGGTGCTTGACGTGAATGTCTGCCATGGCCAGTTCGCGTCGCGAGACGGCCGCTTCTTACCCGGCGCTCGCGCCGTTGCGCGTGAACTGCGGCGTGATCGCCGACTCCAGGCCCGGGTCGAGGATCAGCAGCACCTCGTCGCCCGCCTGGATCACGGTGTCGGACTTCGGCACGAAGCCGGTCCCGCCGCGCAGCACCGAGATGATCAGGCTGCCTTCGGGCAGCTCGACCTCGTCGACCCGCTGGCCGGCGGCCGGTGCGCCCTCGACCACCTCGAGCTCGATGATCTCCAGCCGCTCGCCCTCGAGCGCGAGCAGCTGCACGAGGCCGTACTGCGGCACCTCGTGCTCGATCAGGCGCAGGATCAGGTCCGTCGCGGAGACCGCCGGGCGGATCCCCAGCAGCTTGAAGTGCTGCAGGTTGCGCGGGTTGTTCACGCGCGCCACGATCCGCTGGGTCAAGTATTTCTCTTTTGCGACCTGGCAGATCAGCATGTTGTCCTCGTCGTCGCCGGTGACGGCGATCACGAGGTCGGCGCGCTGGATCCCCGCGCGCTCCAGCACCCACAGCTCGGTCGCGTCGCCGTACTGGACGGCGTGCTCGAGCTCCTGCTCGACGATCAGGTAGCGCCGGCGCTCGGACTCGATCAGCGTCACCTCGTGGCCCTTGCCGAGCAGCTCGCGCGCGAGGTTCCAGCCGACCTTGCCGGCCCCGACGACGATTACGTACACGCGGTCAGCCCTCTCATGCCGCAGGGTCCAGCGCGGCTCTCTCGACGAGGTCGATCGCGTGCTGCGTCGGACAGATCGTGTGCAGCCCCTGCTCGGCGTACCAAGCGGCGCGCGCCGGGTCGAGCACGCGCACGACCACGCGCGGGACGTTGAAGCGCCGCTGCGCGATCTGCGCGATCACGAGGTTGGTGTTGTCGCCGTTGGTGGAGGCGATGAAGACGTCGGCCTGCTCGATCCCCGCCTCCAGCAGCGCGTCGACCTCGAGCGCGGTGCCGACCGTGAAGCGCCCGCCGGCGTCCTCCCAGCTCTCGGCGAGGTCCTTGTCGAGCTGCTCGTGCGAGAGCGGGTCCTCGTCGAGCACGGACACCTCATGCCCGGCTTGCAGCGCGCGCTTGGCGACGGCGGAGCCGACGCGGCCGGCGCCTACGACGAGGATGAACATGGCCGGGAGGTTACCGAGGCGTCTCTCGGCGCGGCTCTGCGGCCGGCGCCGTGAGGATCACGCGGCAGCTGGCCTTGCGCAGCACGTACTTCGTGACCTCCCCGACGTAGTTGTCGAGCGGTCCGCCGGCACCGCCGAACAACGCGCCCCCGCGCACGCGCGAGGGCTCCTCGGCCGCCAGCACGATCGCCTCCACCCCGCGCCGTCTCGCCTCGCGCACGATCGCCTCGCCGGCGCGGCGCGCGCGCACCATCGCCGTCTGCACGTGCACGCCCTCGTACTCCTCGCCGACCGCCTTGGCGCGTCGCAGCGCGTCCTGCGCGCGTCTCAGCTGCGGCTCGGGCAGGCGCGCGTCGATCGGCAGTGACATCGGCACCTCGAAGACCCAGATCGCCTCGATCGTCGCGCCCTCCTCGTCGAGCTCGTCGCGCACCTCGCCGGCGAGCCGGCCGGCCGTCTGCACGATGTCGTCGTCGAGCGGCTTGCCGAAGATCGGCACGAGCAGCGAGCCGAACTCGGCGCGCGCCGGCTCGCCGCCGCGCAGCGCGCTCTCCGGCACCGTCACGCGCTTGAGCAGCGGATTGCCGTCGATGCGGCGGTACGCGACGTAGAGCGCGAGGCCGCCGAGCAGCCAACCCAGGCCGACGTAGCGCGCGCCCGTGTGCAGCACGAGCACCGTCACCCAGCCGGCGCCCGACAGCAGCGCGCCGAGGACCGCCGGCAGCGGCACCGGGCAGCCGCGCACGCGGACCGAGAAGGGAACGCTGTAGGGGCGCTCGCGGTCGGGCTCGCGAAAGCGCAGGCGGACGATCGACAGGTGCGCGATCGTGAACGCGAGCATCGCCCCGAACGCGTAGATCCCGACGAGGAAGTCGATGTCGCGCGGGATCGTCAGCGCCGCGGCGACGAGCGCGGCGAGCCCGATCAGCACGTACGGCGTCCCGCGCTGCGGATGCAGGCGCCCGAGCGCACTGGGAATCTGGCGGTTCGTCGCCAGCCCGTAGGCGAGCCGCGAGATGCCGAGCATCGCCGAGTTCGCGGCCGCCAGCAGCCCGATCACGGCGGTGACCGCGACCGCGACCCGCAGCGAGTCGGCCAGCCAGCGCTGCGAGAAGGCGTCGACGACGGACAGCAGCGGCGCCTCGACGTCACGCGTGGTGAACGCCTGCGAGCCCTGCTCGATCGGCAGCGCGCTCACGCCGACGACCGCGATCCCGACGTAGACGAGCAGGATCGTGCCGACGCCCGGCCCGACGAGCCGGCGCAGGCCGCTTCTCGTCGTCTCCGTCTCGCCGGCGAGGCTGGCCGCGGCCTCCAGACCGGTGAAGGCGATCGTCGCGATCGTGAGCGCGTAGATCGTGTCGTCCCACGCCGGCGAGGAGCCGAGGTGGATCGAGTCGACGATCGCGCCGGGGTGCAGCAGCAGCGCGAGCCCGAGCACGATCACGAGCAGCTGCACGGCGATGTCGGCGAGCGCCACGAGCAGCCCGCGGCGCAGCTGGCGCACGCTCACGCCGCGCACGTTGATCAGCGCGACGGCCGCGATCACGGCGACCGCGACGACCAGCTCCAGCGCTCCGTGTCCGACTGGAGCGGAGAACTCGGCCAGGTAGTTCGTCGCCGTGAAGGCCGTGACGGCGAGCAGGATGCAGTAGTCGAGCAGGATCGCCCAGCCCGCGACGAAGCTCACCAGCTCGTTGAAGGCGTAGCGCGCGAACACGCTCGATCCCCCGCGCTCGCGATGCAGCGCGGCGCCCTCGACGTACGTCATCGAGGCCAGCGAGAAGAACACGCCCGCGATCAGGAAGACGAGCGGCGTCAGCCCGAGCGCCCGCTGCGCCACCACGCCGAGCGCGAAGTACACCGAGCTGACCGACATCGTGTAGACGAGCCCGAACAGCGCGCGGGCCGACAGCGTGCGCGGATTCACGAGCCGCGATCCTGACGCGCCTGCAGGTAGAGGCGCGCGCCCCCGGCGGCGACGAACAGCACGCCGAGCACGATCCCGAGCGCGAGGCCGCTCCCGCCGGCCGCGAGCGTGCGCACGACGAGCGCGAGGCCGATCGCGACCATCGCGAGCGAGAGGATCCGCGTCGTGGCGCGGTGCAGCCCGCGCGGATCGCCCATCACGCGACCGCCGCCGGCTCGATCGGCGCGGCGCGCCTGTTGCGGGCGGACTCGATGATCACGCGGCAGGGACGCTCCGCCAGCACCGTCTCGAGCGTACGGCCGAAGATCGAGCCGCCGCCGGTGCGCTCCGGCAGCGGCATCACGATCGCGCGCGCGCCGATCTCGCGCGCCTCGTCGACGATCGCGCGGCCGGCCTGGCCGGCGCGCACCTTCTGCCAATGGCCCGTGACGCGCCGGCCGCCCTGCACCTTCGACTGTTCGATCACCTCCTGCGCGGCCAGCTCCTGCTCCGGCAGCGCGGCGTTGATCGGGCTGGTGGCGGGCACGACGATCGTCACGAGCACGTGGATCCCGCGGCTGCGGCGCGCCGCCATGCGGATCGCGGTCGCGAGGATGTCGGGCTCGAACTCCCGCTCCTCGAACGCCACCAGCACCGACTCGTACTCGGCCTCGTGGTCGACGACCGGCTTGGGCACCGCCACGCGCGTCGTGGTCGCCAGGTCGAGGCCCTGGCGCCGGCGGTAGACGGCGTACAGCAGGATCCCGAACGCAAGCCAGCCCATGCCCGCCAGCGCCACGTCGATGTGCAGCGCCGTCACGGTGACCCATGCGAGCCCGGTGCCGAGCCCGCCGACGAGCGCGAACAGCGGCAGCTCGCGCCCCCGCCAGCGCAGCGACCCGGGCCCGGTGTACGGGCGCTCCTGCCGCGGCAGCTTGATCCGCAGCCGCACGACCGCCGCGTGCGCGATCGTGAACGACAGCATCGCCCCGAACGCGTACATGTTGCCGAGGAAGTCGGCCTGGCCGGGGATCATCGCGACGCACGCGACGCCGGAGAAGATCAGGATCCCCAGCCACGGCGTGCGGAAGCGCGGGTGCAGCTGGCGCAGCCGGTCGGGCACCTGGCGGTGGATCCCCATCGAGTAGACGAGCCGCGAGACGCCGATGATGCCGGCGTTCGTGGCGATGAAGAGGATCGTCGCGGCCAGCAGGCCGACGTACAGCTCGCCGACGCCTTGCAGCGGCCCGAGGTCGAGGTGCTTGACGATGCCGAGCACCGGGTCGCCGGCAAAGCCGCCCTGGTCCTCCGGCAGGCCGAGCAGCGTCTGGTAGTCGCCGTCGGCGTTCTGCGTGACCGGCAGCGCGCTCAGCGCGACCGCCGGCAGCAGCGCGTAGATCGCGAACACGGCGATCACGACGCGGTTGATCGCGCGTGGGATCGTGGTCGCCTCGTCTCTGGCCTCCTCGGCCATGTTCGAGATCGTCTCGATGCCGGTGTAGGCGATCATCGCGACCGGGATCGCGACCGCGAAGTTCTTCCACGTCGGGGCGAGCCCCAGATGCACGTTGTCGATCAGCGTCTGCGGCGAGAAGACGAGCACGAGGCCGAGGATCACCAGCAGCAGCTGCGTCGCGAAGTCGGTGACCGCGAGCAGGATGTTGAGCCGCGCCGCCTCCTTGACGCCGAAGACGTTGATCACCGCCAGCAGCGCGACGACGACGATCCCGCCGACCACGTCGCCCGGTCCGTGCCGCAGCGGCTCCCAGAACAGCGAGCCGATGTAGTGCGGCACGAAGAAGGCCGAGATCGAGATCGTGATGACGTAGTTGAGCATCTGGCCCCAGGCGGCGAAGAAGGACCAGAACTCGTTGAAGGCGTGGCGCGCGAAGCTGCTCGACCCGCCGGCCTCCGGGAACATCGCGGTCGCCTCGGAGTAGGTGGCGGCCGTGAGGTAGAAGATCACGCCCGCGATCACGAACACGACCGGGGTCAGCCCGAGCGCGAAGCTCGCCACCAGCCCGAGGGCGTAGTAGATCGAGCTGCCTACGTTGCCGTAGGCGGTCGAGAAGAGGGCGTTGACCCCGAGCACCCGCTCGAGGCCGTGGAGACGTCGCTGAGCCATCGTGGCGTTCGGGTTCGGATGCTAGATGGCGGGGCGGGCGAGCCGCCCCGACGCCCGCGATCAGGGGGCGATCAGGTTCCCAAGAACGCTGCGCAGCGACTGCGGATCGACGCCGTGCTCTCGCTCGTACCGCCGTGCCGCCTTGTCGTCCGCGAGCGCCAGCACGAGCTCCTCCCGACTGCTGCCATAGCGGCACGCGGCACGGTCGAGCGCTTCGAGCGCGCGGTCCTGCAGGAAGCCCGCGATTCCGCCGGTTCCCGGCAGTTTTCGGTCCTTGCAGGGGTCCTGGATCGCGACCGCTTGCGGCTCGGTCGCCGCGTGGATCGCGGCGTAGGCCGCCGGCGACACGAACGCCAGCGCGAGCGCCGCCGCCACGAGGGTGCTCGCCCGCGGAGGCGGGAGCCCGATCCCGAGCGCTGCCGCGGCCAGCAGCGCCAATCCGCCCGCGATCACGAACGCGATGCGGAAGGCGTCGCCGACCGCGCTCACGAGCACGTCGTCGGCGCGCTGCGCCATCTGCTCGTACGTCGTGCGCTCCTCCCCCGTGTAGTCGCGGCCGTTGGCGGCGAGCGCGTGCTGCAGCCCGGCACGCGGGCGCTGCGCCTGCACGCCGCCGAGCAGCGCGGGCGCGAGCGTGAGCTTGTCCTGCGGCGGCAGCCTGGCGTCGAGCACGAGCGCGACGCCCTGCTCCTGCGCCCGCTCGGTGACGACGTCGAGCCGGTGCGCGATCAGCGGCGCGAGCGCGACCAGCACGAGCGCAATCCCGGCATGGCGGACCGTCAGCAGCCGCGCCGCCTCGCGCGCGGTGCGCTCCGGCAGCAGCTCGCCCGCGAACGCCGGCAGCGCCATCCCCATGCCGATGCCGGCAAGCGCCTGCGGCGCGAACGTCCACGCGACCGAGGCGCTCGGCAGCCACGCAAGCGCCAGCACGCCGCCGCCGACGAGCAGGCAGCCTGCCAGCGCGCGGATATGCGGCGGCGCGTGCACCTGCGCGCCCGCCAGCGCCGCGAGCGGCAGCACCGTGACCGTCACGGCCGCCGCCAGTGGCTCGACCGCCCACCCCGCGATCAGCAGCAGCACGAGCCCGAACAGCACTGCGGTCAGCGAGCCGGACACCAGCCCGAGCGAGAGGGCATCGAGGGGAAGGGAGCGGGGCGGCCGATCGGGCGGGTGGCCGTGAGGATGCACGTGCGCCGGCCGCAAGGCCGGCGTGCGCGCACCCGGAGCGGACAGGACCCGCCCGCCGAGCGGCTCGGGCTCAGCCCGGAGCGCCGCCACCGCCCCGGCGAGCGCCAACGGCACCTGCGCCACGAAGATCGCCCGCCAGTCGAACGCCTGCGTGAGCGCGCCGCCGAGCGCCGGACCGACGGCGCTCGCCATGATTGCTGCGCCGAGCCAATGGCGGCGGCCGGCCTCCGTGCCGCCGCTGATCAGCTCGAACGTGGCGACAAGCGCGAACGCGCCGGCGGCGGCCTGGACCGCGCGGGCGGTCAGCAGGACCGCAAGCGTGTCAGCGCCTGCGCAGATCGCCGAGGCGAGCGCGAAGACGGCGAAGCCGACCGCGCCCAGCCGGGCCGGCCCCAGCGCCCGCATCGCCGGCGCCGCGAACGGCAGCGCGACCGCCAGCACGCCGGTGTAGACCGCGATCACCGCCGCGACCCCCTCGACCGTCGTGTCGAGCGCCCGCAGCAGCTCCGGCAGCGCGAGCGTCACGATCGACGCGTCGGCCAGGACCAGGCCAGCGGCGATCGTCACCACCCACGAGCGAGCGCGCATGTGCGCATCTTCGCGCAGGGTTGGTCGATCGTGGAACGTTCTACGATCTGCGACGGAGACGGTGAGCTTCGCACCATGGAAACGGTGAGCCGAGGCGGCTCTTGGCCGATCAGCCGCTGTCAAACGCATGACGGGCGACCCTCGGGACCGCCCGTCATGCACAGCTCAGATGTCGCGAAGGCTCAGGTGATCAGCGGGATGATCAGGAGCGCGACGATGTTCGCGACCTTGATCATCGGGTTGATCGCGGGGCCGGCGGTGTCCTTGTAGGGGTCGCCGACCGTGTCGCCGGTGACCGACGCGGCGTGCGCCACGGAGCCCTTGCCGCCGAACGCGCCGTCCTCGATCAGCTTCTTCGCGTTGTCCCACGCGCCGCCGCCCGAGGTCATCGAGATCGCGACGAACAGGCCGACGACGATCACGCCCATCAGCAGGCCGCCGAGCGCCTCCTTCGAGATCAGGCCGACGACGAGCGTCACCACGATCGGGATCAGCGACGGGATGATCATCTCGCGCTGCGCCGCTCGCGTGACGATGTCGACGCAGGTGCCGTACTCCGGCTCCTCGGTGCCCTCCATGATCCCCGGCTTCTCGCGGAACTGGCGGCGCACCTCCTCGACGACGGCGCCGCCGGCGCGACCGACGGCCTCCATCGAGAGCGCGGCGAACAGGTAGACCATCATGCCGCCGATCAGCAGGCCGATCAGCACCGACGGGTCGCCGAGGATGTAGACGACGCCGTCCTTGCCGTTCTTGATCAGCTCGGTGTTGAGCTCGCGCTCGAACGCGTTGAACAGCACGAGCGCCGCCAGCGCGGCGGAACCGATCGCGTAGCCCTTCGTGACCGCCTTCGTCGTGTTGCCGACCGCGTCGAGCGGGTCGGTCACGTTGCGGACCTCCTCCGGAAGCTCCGCCATCTCGGCGATGCCGCCGGCGTTGTCCGTGATCGGGCCGAACGCGTCGAGCGCGACGATCAGGCCCGTCAGCGACAGCTGCGCCATCACGGCGATGCCGATGCCGTAGATGCCGGCGAGGTGGTTCGCCCAGAGGATGCCGAGCGCGATCACGAGCGCCGGGGCGGCGGTCGCCTGGAAGCCCTGCGCGAGGCCCTGGATGATGTTCGTCGCGTGGCCGGTCTCCGACGCCTTCGCCGTCTTCTTGACGGGCGAGAAGCGCGTCGAGGTGTAGTAGTCGGTGATCACGAACAGCAGCGCCGTGACGCCGAGGCCGATCAGCGAGCAGATGTAGAAGTCGCCGACGCCGGGCGTCGAGCTGGGGGCCAGCACGCCCTTGAAGCGGACGCCGTCCATCAGCCAGTGCGTGATCGGGTAGAACGCCGCCGCCGCGAGCACGCCGGAGACGAACAGGCCCTGGTAGAGCGCCCGCTCGACGTTGCCGGCCGCGGAGCGCACGAAGAACGTGCCGATGATCGAGGCGATGATCGAGACGCCGCCGAGCACGAGCGGGTAGAGCGCGACGTTCGTCGCGTCGGTGACCGAGAAGGTCAGCACGCCGAGCAGCATCACGGCGACCGCGGTCACCGCGTACGTCTCGAACAGGTCGGCCGCCATGCCGGCGCAGTCGCCGACGTTGTCGCCGACGTTGTCGGCGATCACGGCCGGGTTGCGCGGGTCGTCCTCGGGGATGCCGGCCTCGATCTTGCCGACGAGGTCGGCGCCGACGTCGGCGCCCTTCGTGAAGATGCCGCCGCCGAGTCGGGCGAACACGGAGATCAGCGAGCCGCCGAAGCCGAGGCCGATCAGCGCGTCGACCGCCTCCTTCGGCGTCCGGTCGACCCACGCGGTGAGGATCCCGTAGTAGGCCGCGACGCCGGTCAGCGCGAGGCCGACGACGAGCATTCCGGTGACGGCGCCGCCGCGGAAGGCGACGCTCAGCGCCTTCGGCACGCCGTCGCGCGCCGCCTCGGCGACGCGGGAGTTGGAGCGCACCGACACGTTCATGCCGATGTAGCCCGCCGCCGCGGAGGACAGCCCGCCGATCGCGAAGCCGATCGCGACGTAGATGTCCTGGATGAAGATGAGCGCGACGAACAGGACGACGCCGACGACGGCGATCGTCGAGTACTGGCGGTTGAGGTACGCGCGCGCGCCCTCCTGCACCGCCGACGAGATCGAGACCATCTTCTCGTTGCCGGGCGAGAGCGCCAGCAGCGAGCGGACCGTCAGCGCGCCGTAGACCAGCGCGCAGGCCGCGCAGACGAGCGCGACGACGACGCCGTGGTCACTCAGGAAGCTGGACAAGACTGGATCCTCCGGGGGTTTCCGTTGAACATCCCGGCGCGCGTCGGGCGCTCCGGCATGCTTCGGGGCCCGTGCGTCGGCGACCGCCGGCGGCTAGGGCCCCTAAGAACCGCGCGAGTCTATCGAGCCCGGCGGCAGACAGAAGCCAGCCCGCCGGCTCGGGCGAGGTCAGCGCGCGACGCGCTGCGGGGCGGTCGTGCGCGGCACCGGCTCCGGCCACGGCAGCGTCGCGAGCAGCTGCTCCTCGCCGCACAGCGACCACAGCTCCTCGGCGAGGTGCGGCGCCATCGGCGCGAGCAGCTGCACGAGCTGGCGGACGGCGATCAGCAAGGCGGCCTCGTCGAGGGGGTCCACACCGTCGTCGCGGCCCGCGGCGGCTGCTCTGCGCTCGAACTCGCGCAGCTTGCCGTCCAGCGCGATGACGCCCTCGACCGCGTGCTTCATCTCTATCGCGTCGAGCGCGCGCGTCACGTTGCGGTGCGCCATGTCGCACCACGTCACGAGCTTGCGCCGCAGTCTCGTCGAGCCGTCGATCCGCTCGCGCAGCTCGGGATCGAGCTCCTCCCAGCGGCGCAGGCGCGGCTCCATCCACTCCCGCAGCTGGTCGAGCCACTCGGCGCAGAACCTGATCGGCTCGTCGGTCCAGTGGAAGTCGTTCTTCGGCGCGGCCGCGTACATCATCGCCACGCGCAGCACGTCCGCCCCCACCTCCTCGAGCATCGCCTTCAGCTCGACGGTGTTGCGCAGGTGCTTGCTCATCTTCTTCCCGTCGAAGCGGACGAGCCCGATCATGCGCTGGTTGGTGAACGGCTCGCCGTCCGCGATGTGGCTCAGCAGGCCGACGTCGCGCAGCATCTTCGTGAACGAGCGCTGGTCGAACACGAAGCCGGCGCCGTCGGTGCCGCGGATCACGTTCGTGACCGGCAGCCATCTCGCCGTCTGCGGGTGGTCGAACATCGCGTCCGGGCGGTCCTCGTATGGGACGGCGATCGACAACCAGGTCCAGAACGCGTCGACGTGGCAGTCGAGCGTGTCCGTCTCGCGCCGCGCCGGCCCGCCGCACGCAGGACACTCGGTGTCGATGAACGAGGCGTCTTCGGCGAGCGGACGTCCGGTGCCGTCGATCCTCAGGTCGGTCGGCAGCACGACCGGCAGCTGCTGCTTCGGCACCGGCACGGTCCCGCAGGCGTCGCAGTAGACGATCGGGATCGGCGCGCCCCAGCTGCGCTGGCGCCCGATCGAGAAGTCGGTGATGGCGTACCGGCGCGCCGGCCGCGTCTCGACCGCGAGCGCGACGCCGTCGGCCCCCGCCTCGTCCACGCGCGCGATCCCGGCCTTCTCGCCCACCTCGGCGTCCGTCCTGTCGACGCCGGGAAAGCCGAGCGAGGCGGTCGCGCCGTGGCGGGCGTCGACGATCGGCGAGACGAGCACCGGCAGCGGCCGGTCGATCCCCGCGATCGTCGCGACGAGGCCGGTGTCGATCACGTCGACCGTGCTGGCGCGGTCGCCGCTGCGCCAGCCCATCGATCTCATGTCGCGCAGCGCGTCGCTCTCCTCCAGCTGCCCGACCCAGTCGGCCAGCCGCGGGTGGTTCGGCGAGACCGCGACGAACGCCGCCTGCGCAAGCGCCTCGGGCTCGGCGGCGAAGACCGCCTCGCGCGTCCCGGCGGGCGTCTCGGCCTCGACCTCGACGCCCTCCACGCGCGAGAGCAGCGAGCGCTGCGCGCCGAGCGCGTTCACGTCCCAGCCCTTCAGCGCGTCGAGGTTGTCGTCGTTCTCGGCCGCGTAGCGCGTCGCGCGGAAGAACCACTGCTCCAGCGGACGGAAGCTGACCTCGCTGTCGCAGCGCCAGCAGACGCCGCCCTCGGCCTGCGTCTGCGCGAGCACCGTCTGGCAGGAGTCGCACCAGTGGACGTGGCGGGTCTGGCGGTAGATCAGGTCGTGCTCGAGCAGCAGCAGGAACAGGTACTGCGTCCACTGGTAGTGCTGCGGCTCGCACGTGACGAACGAGCGCTCCCAGTCGAACGAGGCGCCGAGGCCGGTGAAGTCGCGGCGGAAGTTCTCGCAGCACTGCTGCACCCACTCGGCCGGCGTGATGCCGCGGCGGATCGCCTCGAGCTCGCTCGGCAGCCCGAACGAGTCGAAGCCCGTCGTGAACAGGACTTGGTCGCCCATCGCGCGGCGAAAGCGCGCGAACGCGTCGGACACCGAGTAGATGCGCGCGTGCCCGAGGTGGGCGTTGCCCGACGTGAACGGGCACGACGGAAAGACGTAGCGCGACGGACCCTCGGCGTCCTCGCCGGGCGTCGCGAACGCGCGCGCCTCGCGCCAGGCTGCCTGCCAGCGCTCATCCAAATCACGATGCGCCGGCACCGGCGGCTCCCCCAATTACATACTGATCCGAAAATTACGACGAAAAGTACGCCCGACGGGACTCGAACCCGTATCTCTGGCTTGAAAGGCCAGTACTCTCCAGGAAACTTGCGGTCTGGGACGCACGCAATCGCGTTGCCCGAAGGCAGTCGGACACCGAGAAAAGACGAAGCTCCCCCGGCTTGATGTCTGACACACGACGGCGCGTGCGGATCCCCCGATTGTTTCCTTTGACCGTTTGAGCTACGGGCGCATGCGGTCTACGTCGGCAACATTAGGCGGGCGCTTCGCGGCTTGTCAAGTTGTGCCCTGACGGTAAGCTGTGCCGACGCGTCGCCCGCGGGGAAGGGCGCCGCAAACCGGGGAAACGGGGGACGGGACGAGCATGGTCTCGGCGTCGATCATCGAGTGCATCGGCGGCACGCCGCTGGTGCGGCTGCGGCGGCTGTTCAGCCACGGCCCGCAGGTGTACGCAAAGCTGGAGCTGCTCAATCCGGGCGGCTCGGTCAAGGACCGTCCGGCGCGCTACATCATCGAACGCGGCCTGCGCGACGGCACGATCGCGCCCGGCGCGACGATCGTCGAGTCCTCCTCGGGCAACTTCGCGATCGCGCTCGCGATGGCGGCGCGCATCTACGAGCTCGACTTCGTCGCCGTGGTCGATCCGAGAATCGCGCCGCTCAACCTGCGCATCATCGAGCAGCTCGGCGCGCGCGTGGAGATGGTGCAGCGGCCCGACCCGTTCGGCGGCTACCTGCACACGCGCCTGGAGCGCGTGCAGGAGCTGCTGGCCGAGATCCCGGGCGCCTACTGGATCGACCAGTACGCGAACGAGATGAACGCCCAGTGCCACTACGACGGGATCGGCAGCGAGATCGTCGAGGCGCTCGGCACGGAGGAGCCCGTCGACGTGTTCGTCGCGGCCGTCTCGACGTCCGCCACGCTGATGGGCGCGGCGCGCCGCCTGCGCGACGCGTATCCCGGGATCCACGTCGTCGCCGTCGACGCGCAGGGCTCGGTGATCTTCGGCGGCCCGCCGAGCAGACGCAGCCTGCCGGGGATCGGCTCCAGCCGCACGCCGGAGCTGCTGTGCGAGGACGAGATCGACGAGGTGATCTACGTCGACGACTTCGACTCCGCCCGCGGCTGCCGCGAGCTGCTGCGCGGCGAGGGGATCCTCGCCGGCGGCTCGTCGGGCGCGGTGATCGCCGCCGTCCAGCGGGTCGTCGCGACGCTGCCGCCGACCGCGCGCGTCGTGACGGTGCTGGCCGACCGCGGCGAGCGCTACATGGACCTCGTCTACGACGACGCGTGGGTCGAGGCGCATCGGCCCGCCGTGCCGGACGTGCCGCCGACCGCGGTGGCGCTAACGTCGACTTCCTGAGGAGCCATGACATCGACGCAGATCGAGCCGGGGGCGTCTCCTGCCGAGCCGACCGCCGGCGACATTCTCTATCTCACCCGTCGTGACGTCAGAGCCGCGATGGGCGACTCGATACGCGGCTACGTGGAGGCGCTGCGCACCGCGCTCGCGCTGCACGCCGAGGGCAGAACGGCGCAGCCGCTGAAGCCCTACCTGCGCTGGCGCAGAGGCGGGCACATCGCCGACCGCATCATCGCGATGCCGGGCTATGTCGGCGGCCAGAACGCGATGGCCGGGATCAAGTGGATCGGCTCCAAGCACGACAACCCGAAGGCGCGCAACATCCCGCGCGCCAGCGCCGTGATCGTGCTGAACGACCCGGACACGCACTTCCCGGTCGCGATCATGGAGGGCGGCGAGATCAGCGGCATGCGCACCGCCGGCGTGACGGTGCTCGCCTGCGAGTACCTCGCGCGTTTAGGGTTCCGATCGGTCGCGCTCGTCGGCTGCGGCTTCATCGGCCGGCTCCACGCGTTGGGGCTGCTGGAGTCGTTCCCCGCGATCGAGCGGATCCATCTCTACGACCAGGACTCGCGCGCTGCGCAGACGCTGGCGGAGGAGCTCAAGGGCCTCGGCCGCGAAGGGCTGATGGTGGCCGTCTCCACGAGTGCCGAGGATGCGGTCTGCCGCGGCGAGGTCGTCGTGCCGTGCACGGTGACGGCGAAGCCGTACATCGAGCTCGACTGGCTGATGCCGGGCGTGTTCGTCTCCAACATCTCGATCATGGACGTCAAGCCGGAGGTCTACCTCGGCGTCGACAAGCTGATCGTCGACGACTGGGAGCAGGCCAACCGCGAGAGAAAGACGATCAACCAGCTCGTGCTCGCCGGAAAGCTGAAGCAGTCGGACCTGCATGCCGAGCTCGGCGACGTCGTGCGCGGCATCAAGCCCGGCCGCGAGACGCCCGACGAGCGGATCCTGCTCAACCCGATGGGGATGGCGATCGAGGACGTCGCCTGCGCCGCCGCGGTGTACCGGACGGCGCGCGAGCAGGGAGCGGGCCAGTGGCTGACGCTGGCGTGACGGCGGGCTCGCCGTTGGCCGCGCGGCTGCGCGAGCGCCACGGCGAGGTGTACCTGCTGATCGGCCCGCCGCGCACGGCCTCGACGGCGGTCTCGCGGATCCTCTGGAACCACCCGGCGGTCGGCTGGTACGCGCACGAGCCGTTCGAGCCGACGTGGTACGAGGGGGCCGGCGTCGCGCGCGCGGAGGAGCTGCTGGAAGCGCCCGACGCCGTGGACTCGTTGGGCGGTCGCGGCACCGGCTCGGCGTTGGTCGTGAAGGAGATGACGTTCCAGGTCGGCGACTCCTTCCCCGCATTGGCCGAGCTGGCGACGCGCCCGGTGGTGTTCCTGATCCGCGACCCGCGCCTGACGATCGCCTCGCGCATGAAGGTGCTGCGCCGCTCGGGCCGCCCGGAGGTGTTTCCCCTGCGCGAGTCGGGCTGGGAGGACCTCGCGCGCCAGCTCGCCTACGTGCGGGGCGAGGGGATCCCGCATGCGGTGGTCGATTCGAGCGACCTCCGGCGCGCGCCGGAGACGGTGGTCCCGGCGCTGCTGGAGACGCTCGGCCTGAGCTTCACGCCGGACCTGCTGGCCTGGAGCGCCAGCGACGCCACCGGCCTCAGCGCCGTCTCGGGCGCGGAGGATCCGTTCTACCAGCGCGTGCTCGACTCGCAGGGGCTCGAGCCGCCAGCCGAGCGCGTGCCGGACCTGGACGAGTTCCCCGAGCCGCTCCGCGCCCACGTCGCCGAGTGCGTGGCCCGGTACGAGGAGCTGCGTGCGCCTGGGGGGTCTCTGAGACCCCCAGGCGCACACACCTACTGACCGGGAACCCAGAGCCGCCCGGATCTCTGCGCGGGGCCGGGGCCCTCGCCCGGCTGCTCGCTCGTGGCCTCCTGCGCGGGCGGCGCGTCGGGCGCGTCGGAGCTGGCCGCTCTCACGTACGCCATCTGCAACTGACTGAGCGCGTCGCGGATCGGTCTCGCCTGCTCGGCCCCCAATGCCTGCTCCACCAGCGGCAGCAAGGCCCGCACGGCCTCGATCCCCATGCGCGTCTGGCCGAGATCCCGCTCGCCCTCGCTCCCGGGGACCAGGCCGGCGCGCAGCACCGCGACGTTGAGGATCGAGACCGTGGCCTCGGTGACGACCTGCTCGACGCGCACGCGCTTGAGCTCCTCTTCGAGCGCCGCGCGCATCTCCTCCTCGGTGGGCTCGCGTGAACCGGCCCCGCCGGTCGGATCCTGTGCGCTCATACGATCGCCTCCTGGGCGTAGGTCTCCCGCGTTTCCCGCACCGTGGCGGCGTATACGTCCTCGATCGACGCGCCCGCTTCCAGCAGCCGGCGCTGGCGCTGGGCGCCGTTCCACTCCGGCAGCGCGACGTCGATGCCCAGCTCGCTCCGCGCCGGCGCCGTCCACGCGAGCAGGCGCTCGACAGCCTCCGCCGCCGGCTGCTCCTCCGCCCGCTCGAGGTCGATCAGCTTGCCGTCGAGCCCGTGGCGGATCGCGCGCCACATGTTCTCCTCGACCAGGCGCGGCGCGGGGTCGACCGACGGAACCCCGTCGTCGACGTCGCGCGCAGCCTGCAGGACGGCGCCGACGATCAGCGCCGCGAGCGCCTCCGACTCGGCGGCCGTGCTCTGCGCGTCGCAGATCCGCACCTCCACGGTGCCGAACGCCAGGTGCGGGCGGACCGACCACCACACCTGCGTGTACTCGACGATCGAGTTGGTCTTCACGAGGAAGTCGAGGTAGTCCTTGAAGCCGCGCCAGTCGCCGAACGCGTCCGGCACGCCGCAGCGCGGGAACGACTTCGTGAACGTCTGGGTGCGAGCGGTGTGCAGCCCGGAATCCCGCGCGTCGACGAACGGCGAGTTGGCCGAGACCGCCAGCAGCAGCGGCAGCACCGGCCGCAGGCGGTCGCACACCTGCACGGCGCGGTCGGCGCCGCGCACGCCGACGTGCACGTGCAGCGAGAACGTGTTGTTGCGCCGCGCCACGTACTGGAGCCCGTCGACCACGCGGCGATAGTGCTCGGTGTCGATGTTGCGCTGTTCGCGGTAGTCCGCCCACGGGTGCGTTCCGGTCGCCCCGAGCGCCACGCCCTGATCGGCCGCGAGCGCGAACAGGCGGCGGCGGTGGTCGCGCTGGGCCGCCACGGCGGCGGGGAAGTCCTCCCCACGCCCCGAGCGGATCTCGATCTCGGAGGAGATCAGCTCGCCGGCGAGCGAGGCGGCCAGCACCGGATCGCTTGCCTCCGCCGCGTCATGCAGGCGCTCGAAGCGGGGCACCATGTCGAGCGTCGACGGGTCGAGGATCGCGAACTCCTCCTCGAGGCCGATCGTGCCGTCGAGCGCGTCCTCGAAGGACTCGTGGGCGGTGGAGAAGTCGAGGCTCACGAAGAGGGCCGGAGAGCGGGCGGAGCCGAAGCTCAGGTCAGGTAGAAGTACAGCGCGTACAGCAGATCGACGGCCGGGCTGGAGGTGTGGACGGTCACCTCCGGCGGGACCTGCAGCAGCGCCTCGGAGTAGTTGAAGATGATCTTCACGCCGGCGGCGACGAGGTCGTCGGCGAGCGCCTGGGCCGCGGCCGTCGGGACCGCGAGGACCCCGACGACGATGTCCTCCTCTTCGACGACCTGCGCGAGGTCGTCGGTGCTGCGGACCGCCTGCGAGCCGACCTGCTCGCCGACCTTCGCCGGGTCCTTGTCGAAGATCGCGACGACGCGGAAGCCGTGGTCGGCGAAGATGTCGGAGGAGGCGATCGCGCGGCCGAGATGGCCGGCGCCGAACAGCGCGATGTTGTGCTGGCCCGACGTGCGCAGGATCTTGCGGATCTGCGAGACGAGCGAGTCGACGTTGTAGCCGACGCCGCGCTTGCCGAACTTCCCGAATCCGGAGAGATCGCGCCGGATCTGCGTCGAGTTGACGTGCGTGTAGTCCGACAGCTCCTGCGAGGAGATCGTCTCCTTGCCCATCTTCTTCGCCTGCGTGAGCACCTGCAGGTAGCGCGAGAGACGTGCGGCGACGCCGAGCGAGAGGCGGTCGCCGACCTTCTCCAGGCCGGTCTCGGCGTCGTGCTCGATCGTGGAGCTCATCGCTGCCCAGTGTAGGGGTCGATCCCGCTAGGAGCGTGCTCCGGAGGGGGGCCGGACCGTGGATGGCGGGCGCCAGGCGGTTGCGCAGCCAAGGCCGGCGGCCTTGGCAAGCGGCCGGCTGGGGTCCGGCGCCGCGGGACGGTCGCTTCCGGCCGCGGGCCTAGCGGGATCGGCCCCAAGCGAGACGCCGCCGCAACTCGGCCTCGTCGACGAAGAAGTCGAACAGCTCCTCGCCGTCGAGCGCGATCACCGGAATGCGCTCCAGGTACGCCTTGAAGAGCGCGTCGTCGGATTCGATGTCGCGCTCGACGAGCGCGAACGGCAGCTCTCCCCGGATCCGCTCCAGGGCGACGCGCGCCTCGTCGCACAGATGACAGCCGGGACGGCCGTAGAGGACCACTTCGCGCACCGGCTCAGGGTATGTGACGCAGGGTTGCGCCGCCCTGCGACACGCTTATCCGATGAGCACGCTGTTCTACGCGGATGTCTTGGGCATGAAGGCACGCTGGCGCACCGGCGACATCGAGGCCGTCAAGACGACGTACCGCGCGTTCGAGCAGATGATCGGGGAGACGCTCGCCGCCGAACGATGCGAGCCCATCACCGGCGGAATCCAGTCCGACGCCGCGGCGATCGTCTTCGAGGATGCGATCGACGCGGTCCGCTTCGCACGAACCTTGTTCATGCGCACCTTCTACGACGCGCGGAGACAGAGCCGGCTGTGGTTTCGCGGCCTCGTCTGCCCGTGCTCGGACGAGGAGGAGCTGATCTCCGAGCGACCCCTCGAACGAGGTCCGAGACTCTATGCCCGGCACTTCGCCGATGACCTTCTCCAGGCGGTCAACATCGAACAGCAGTTCCGCGGACCGCGCGTACTGCTCGCGAGATCGCTCGTCGACTCGCATCTCAAGAACGCACTTGCGATCCACGTCGGCAGACGGAAGATCTGGCCGATGCGCCAACTCGACCACGTGTCGTATCCGGCGGCCGGCGACTGGTGGGACCTGCTCTATCTCCTACCGCCGGAGATGACGGACGAGGAGCTGAGTTCCCGCGACGCGCAGATCGACCGACTCTTGCGGTGGACGATCAGCGAGAAGCACGGCGGCTCCCGCGAGGAGTTCGAGCAGATCGCCGTGCTCGCGGTTGTCTGGGCCGAGTCGTTCGCCATCGCACGCCATGTCGCAAGCACGGCGAGAAGCGGACCTCGACCGAGCTGAGTCACGGCCCCCGCTCGCCCGTGGCATACGCGTCGAGCGCGGCGTACCGCGGGAACGGGATCGCCGGCAGGTGGCGCGCGGCGGAGGCGATCATCGCGGCGTTGTCGGTGCACAGCCGGATCGGCGGGATGTCGATCTCGACGCCGAGGCCGCGCATCCGCTCGCGCAGCGGGCCGTTGGCGGCGACGCCGCCGCCGAGCGCGAGCCGCTGCAGGTCGGTCTGCTCGAGCGCCCGCTCGACGCGTCGCGCGAGCGTCTCGACGATCGCCCGCTGATACGAGGCCGCCAGGTCGGCGCGACGGCGGCCCGCTTCCTCCCCCCCCAGCTCTCTGAGCTTGTAGAGCAGCGCCGTCTTCAAGCCGCTGAAGGAGAAGTCGAGCCCCGCGACCTGCTGGGCGGTCGGGAACGCGAACGCCTCCGGATCGCCGTCCTCGGCCAGCTTCTGCAGCGCGGGGCCGCCCGGATAGCCGAGCCCGAGCATGCGTGCGCCCTTGTCGAACGCCTCCCCCGCCGCGTCGTCGTGCGTCGCGCCCAAGACCTCCCAGTCCGGCCCATGGTCCTCGACACGAGCCAGCAGCGTGTGCCCGCCGCTCGCGATCAGGATCAGGAACGGCGGCTCGAACTGGCTCGGCTTCAGGAACGACGCGGCGACGTGGCCGTGCAGGTGGTCGACCGGGATCAGCGGCAGCCGATGCGCCGCCGCGAGCGCCTTCGCCGTCGAGACGCCGACGAGCAGCGCGCCCACCAGCCCCGGCCCCTGCGTGACGGCGATCGCGTCGAGCTCCGGCAGCGACGTCTCGGCCTGCGCGAGCGCGTCGTCGACGACCGCGCCGATCAGCTCCAGGTGATGGCGCGAGGCGACCTCCGGCACGACGCCGCCGTAGCGGTCGTGGATCCCCTGCGAGGAGATCACGTTCGAGCGGATCTCGCCGTCCTGCGTGACGACGGCGGCGCACGTGTCGTCGCAGCTCGTCTCGATCGCGAGGATCACGCGGCGCCGCTGCCCACGTTCGGGACGTCGTCGAGGCGGCCGTTCAGCGTCGCCCGCGTGCGCCACATGATGAGGGCGTCCTCGCCGTTGTCCTGGTAGTAGCGCGGCCGCGTGCCGGCCGAGCGGAAGCCGAAGCGCTCGTAGAGCTCGATCGCGGCGCGGTTCGTCGGGCGCACCTCGAGCGTCAGCTGCGAGCTGCCGCTGCCGTCGTCGATCCGCTCCAGCAGCGCGTTCAGCAGCGCGGTCGCGATCCCCTGACGCCGCAGGCGCGGATCGACCGCGATGTTCATCAGATGCCACACGGTGTCGTAGCGCGAGCAGATCAGGTGTCCGACGACCGTCCCGTCGTGCAGGGCGGCCAGGCAGACGCCCGACGGCTTCGACAGCTCCAGCACGAACATCGCCAGCGACCACGGCGTCGGGAACGCGCGCCGCTCGACCGCGATCACCTGCGGCAGGTCGGAGTACGAGAGGCGGCGGATCTCGAGCGTCGTCGGGCGCGATCTCACGGTTGGTCGGTGCGCCGTGCGCGGAGCGCCAGCTCAGCGTCCGGCAGGCGCAGGTAGGCGGGCAGGACTGCGTCGGAAGCCTCTGGTTCCATACCCGCCGCGAGGCGTGCAAGCACGGCCGCCTCGACGCGATGGGCTGCGGAGTCGTCCGGCGGGACGGCAGCTCCGGCCGCTTCCAACACGGTCCTGAACCTTACCGCCCCGTCTCCGACGGCCGGCGTGCCCGCGGGCAGCGCCGCGGCCGCGTCGGCGAGCGCCGCGGGCGTCAGCGCGGCGGCGGCGAGCAGCGTCTCCCGCCCCGCCCAGGCGGCCGCGAACGCCTCGCCGCGGCGGGCGTCGAGCACCGCCAGGACCGCCGGCGCGTCGCCGGCGGACTCCGCGGCGCCCGCAGCGAGCGCGCGCAACGTCGAGACGCCCACGAGCGGCAGGTCGTGCGCGTGCGCGAGCGCACGCGCGGTCGCGACGCCGATGCGCAGGCCGGTGAACGTGCCCGGCCCGACGCCGACGGCGATGCGGTCGAGCTGCGCGAAGCCGATCCCCGCTTCGTCGAGCAGCGCGAGCGCGAGCGGCAGCAGCTCGCTCACGTGGCCGGGCCGCTCGCCGGAGCCCGGTTCGTGGCGGCGTGTGAGCAACTTCTCATCCGCGCACAGCAGCGCGACGGTCGTCGCGGGCGTCGCCGTGTCGAACGCGAGCAGCTGCATCGCCCGTCATCGTCGCGCAATCGGCGGTCGTGTGATGCCACGCGCGAGAGCCCGGACGTGGCACGCCGGCGATCGGTCGCGGCAGCGCCCGATTTCCGCAAAGTGCGAACTCGCCCGCCGCCGTCGTGCGACGTGCCCTCCGACCCATCGCATAGGGTCCCGCACCGATGACGGCGAGCCTGCCCCCGCTCGGCACGACGTCCAGCTCCCCCACTCGTTCGGTTGCCGTTGGTCTTGCGGCCGTCCTGCTGGCGTGTGTCTGTCTGCTCACGGCCGTGCCCACGGCGGCTCACGCCGCCAAGGCGCACGCGGCCCGTGCCGGCCATGCGCGCCCGCTGGCGCTCGCCGCCCGCGGCTGCGCGCCGGCACGCGGCTTCCTGTTCAAGCGCGGCAGCGTCCTGCGCACGCAGCGGCGCATGCTGTGCCTGATGAACCGCGCTCGCGCGCGCTACGGGCTGAGGCCGCTGCGCACGAACCGCTGCCTGCACCGCGTCGCCGCGCGCCATGCGCACGACATGGTCAACCGCCGCTACTTCGCGCACACGACGCCGAACGGCTGGGATCCCGGGCGGCGGGCGCGCGCATCCGGCTACGTGCCGCGCCGCGCGGCGTGGATCGTCGGCGAGAACATCGCCTGGGGCGTCGCGGGCGCGGCGCGGCCGAACTGGGTCGTGCGCGCGTGGATGCACAGCCCGCCCCACCGCCACAACATCCTCAGCCGCCACTTCCGCGACGTGGGGATCGGCGTCGCCCGCGGCATTCCGCTGCGCGGCTTCCCCGGCGTGCCGCTGCGGGCGACGTTCAGCGTCGAGTTCGGCGCGCACCGCGGCCGCACGCGCTGCGGCTGAGCGCCGGCGCTACGCCGAGTCGAGCGGGGCTTCGCCGCCCTCGATCGCGACCTCCCGCAGATCGCCGCCGCGATGCGCGAGCCGCACCCGCACGGCGACCGGCCGGCCGACGAAGCCCTCCGCAGCCTCCGGCCACTCGACGAACGCGACCCGCTCGGGCGTCAGGTAGTCGGACAGCAGCGCGGGATCCTCGCCGCCGAGATCCACCAGCCGGTAGAGGTCGAGATGCGAGACCGGCACGCGCCCGTCGTAGCGCTGGCCGATCGTGAAGGTCGGGCTCGTGACGCGGCTCTCGACGCCCAGCGCGCGGCAGGCGCCGCGCACGAACGTGGTCTTGCCGGCACCGAGCTCACCGGCGATCAGGACGACGTCGCCCGGCTCGAGCGCCGCCGCGAGCTGTGCGGCGAGCGCCTCCGTCTCCGCCGCTCCGCTCGTCGTATGCACGCCGGTGGGAGGCGAAGGCTGCAGGCGCATGGCCCGCGGACGGTAGCGTAGGCGCCGCGATGACCGACGCGCCCGTGACGGGGAGGGGCGGCGGGCGCACGACCCTGCGCGCCCGCGTCGACGCGCTGCGCGCCTCCGACGTCGGCAGAGCGGGCGGCCTGGCCGTCGCGATGATCGCCAACAACGTCGTCGCGCTCGGTTCGACGGTCGTCTTCGCGCGCCTGCTGGACGACTACGGCTCGCTCGCGGCGCTGATCTCCTTCTATCTGATCCTGTCGGTCGTCGGGCAGGCGCTGCAGGTCGCGACCGCGCGCGATGCGGTGCTGGGCCAGCTCGGCGAGGGCCCGGCGCTGGCGGCGACGCTGCGCGCGTGGACCCGCGTGCTGCTGCTGCTGACGCTCGGCGTCGGCGTCGTGTCGGTGCTGCTGCGCGCCCCGATCGCCCGCGCGGTCGGCGTCGACCAGGAGTGGGCGGCCGCGATCGGGCTGCCGGCCGGCGTGCTGTGGCTGCTGCTGTCGCTGCTGCGCGGCGGCTTGCAGGGCACCGGCGACTACCGGGCCGTCGGGATCAGCCTGGTCGGCGAGCAGGGCGCGCGACTGGTGCTCGGCGCCGCGCTGGCCGCGGCCGGGTTGGGCGTCACGGGCGCGTATCTCGGCACGCCGCTGTCGCTGCTGGCGATGGCGGCGTACTGCTGGGTCGAGCTGCGGCGGCGCACCGGTCCGGGAATCGGCTTTCGCCCTCCGGCGACCGCAAGCGGATCGCCTGCGGGCGACGTCACAGCGGCGCGGAGCCTGCGCGACCATCTGGTCGGGGCGCGGATCCCGATCGCCGGGCTCACCGTCATCGCGCTCCTGCAGAACCTCGACATCATCGCCGGCAAGCACCGCTTCTCGACCGACGTCGCCAGCTCCTACAGCGCGACCGCCGTCGCCGCGAAGGTCTTGGTCTGGATCGCGATGGGCGCCGGCTTCTACCTCGTCCCCGAGACCTCGCGGCGCCACAACGACGGCGAGGACACCCGCCCCGTGCTGCTGCAGACGCTCGCGATCGTGCTCGTCTGCGCCGTGCCGGTGCTGGGGATCTTCGCGTTTGGCGGCACGCAGCTGCTGAAGGCCGCATTCGGGGCCGACCACCTGCTGGCGGTCGACGCGCTGCTGCCGCTGGGCGTCGCCTTCACGCTGCTCGCGCTGACGTATCTGGCGATCCAGTACCTGCTGGCGCTGCGCCGCACCGCGTTCCTGGCGCCGTTGGGCGCGATCGCGCTCGCGGAGCCGGTGCTGCTGCTGACGGCGGCGCCGAGCAACCCCGACGGCTTCGCCGCCGTGGTGCTGGCGGTTCAGGCGGTGGCGGCGATGGTCGCCCTGGGGCTGGCGTTCACTCGAACAGCCCCAGCTGATCGGCGCTGACGGCCTCCTCGTCCTCGGCTGCCGCCGCGAGCGTCGAGTCTTCGGGCGCAGCCTGACCGTCCGGCGGGAACGCGTCCTCAGGCTCGATCTCAGGCACCGGCTCCTCCAGCCGCTCGGGCTGCGGCGGCGGCCCCAGCGCGAGCAGCTCGGGCAGCTGCGCGAAGTCGGTCCGCAGCGTCTCCAGCATCGAGGGCGTGTAGAGCGCGGCGGCAGGGTGGTAGATCGGGAACAGCCGCACGGCGCGGTGGCCGAGCACATGCACCTCGGGCTGGCCGTGCAGGCGCGAGATCCCCGTGGGATCGCCGCGCAGCAGCTTCGTCGAGAAGTTGCCGAGCGTGCAGATGATCTTCGGCTCGATCAGCTCGATCTTCCTGTAGAGGTAGGGCTTGCAGGCCTCGATCTCCTCCGGCAGCGGGTCGCGGTTGCCGGGCGGCCGGCAGCAGATCACGTTCGTGATGAACACGTCCGAGCGCTGGATCCCGATCTCCCCCAGCAATTGGTTCAGCAGCTGTCCCGCCCGGCCGACGAACGGCAATCCCTGCTGATCCTCGCTGGCTCCA
>Ga0308176_10000262_pt1 | contig 35460 bp, 24 predicted proteins | sample PhyCR2_3_FD_203890 | JGI IMG/M metagenome (GOLD analysis project Ga0308176, IMG submission 203890) | Soil microbial communities from UC Gill Tract Community Farm, Albany, California, United States - DLSLS.C.R2 | ecosystem: Environmental > Terrestrial > Soil > Agricultural land | place: USA...
GGATTCCAGGTTCTCGAGCTGCTCGGTGAGGGGGGCTTCGGCTCCGTTTACCTCGCGCGCCAGGAGAGTACGCGGCAGCTCGTAGCATTGAAGATCAAGCACCAGAATCCAGCGAAGTACCACTTTGCCCCACGCGACGAGGAGCGATTCGAGCGCGAGGTACAGCTCTGCGCGGAGCTGAGGCATCCCCACATCGTCCAGCTGCTCGACAAGGGTCGCACGGAGGATGGCCGACTGTTCGCGGTGTACCAGTACGTGCCTGGCCAGACGCTCAGGGAGCACATCCGCCAGCGTGGCGCCCTGTCTGCTCCGGAGACCGGGGAGCTGATGACCCAGGTCCTCGACGCGCTCGTCTGCGCGCACGCTCACGGGGTCGTCCATCGCGATCTCAAGCCGCAGAACATCATGGTGTCCTGGACCGGCGCCAAGCCACTGGTGAAGGTCCTGGACTTCGGCATCGGAATCCTCATCCCCAGTGCACGAGACGACGACTACAAGAGCCTGACGCTGACCAACGAGACGCTTGGCACCCCGGCTTACAGCGCGCCGGAGCAGCTCCGTGGCCAGCCTCCGACCATCAAGACGGATCTTTACGTCTGGGGGCTCGTGTTCCTGGAGTGCCTCACCGGCACGCCGGTCGTCGATGGTGCTTCGGTCGCCGAGATCTTCCATCGACAGCTCAGCGCCACGGAGATCCCGCTACCGCCGGCCATCGCGGGCCACCCGCTCGGGGCGCTGCTGCGACGGGCGCTCAAGAAGGATGCCGCGCAGCGTTATGCCAGCTCTCAGGCGCTGTGGAACGATCTCCAGACCATCAACCTGACCAACCTCGTGGGCGAGCTCGGCGGCAGCCAGCGCCCGGGAGGCCCCGCGCGATTCTGGAGCGACGACAACCCGACCCAGACCCGCGGCACCGAGCTCGAGTCGCGGAAGCACCAGATCACGGTGCTGTGCTGCGGGTTGCCGCCAGCCTTCGCGGGTGGCATGGGCGTCGAGCACCTCGAGAGGGAGCTCGAGCAGCTCGAGACCCGGCTGCGCGGTCAGATCAACGACTGCGTCGACATCGCGACCCGCTTCGGGGGCTACGTGGTAGGGACGCTGGCAGATCGCCTCCTGGTCTACTTCGGCCACCCGGTCGCCTCCGACTCCGATACCCCGCGAGCCCTGCGCGCCGCGATCGAGATCAAGCGGAGCTTCGACGCCCCCACGGACCGCCCGCTGCTTGGAGGGCGGATCGGGATCCATGCCGGGCTGACGGTGATGGGGATCGAGGCCATCTCGACCGGCGTGACCTCGAGCATCGCGATGTGGCTCGAGAACGTCGCTCCTGCGGGCGAGATCCTGGTGAGTGAAGCCGTGCGGCGCCGGCTGGCCAGCATCGCCGAGTTCGAGCCGTTCGGCGCAGGCGGGCAAGGGGCCGAACGACCCACGATGGGCTGCTACCGTTATGTCGGTCAAGGCCGGCTCGGCGCGCGCGATCCGGCGTCCAGCGCGGAGCGCCCAATGGTCGGCCGTCAGGACGAACTCCGCGCACTGATCGACGCGTGGGCATCTACCGGGCAAGGCGCGGGCTCGATGTTCCTGGTGACCGGCGAGGCCGGCATCGGTAAGTCGCGCCTCGTCCGGGCGCTGCAGCAGCAGATCGACGCCGAGTCCTGGTCGTGCCGCTGCTTGCCCGAGCAGATGAACAGCGCGCTATTCCCCGTACTCGAGCTGATGCGCACGGCGCTGGAGATCCCGCGCCTGGACCCCGGGCTCGACGCACGCGCGCGGCTCGAGCAGTCCCTCGAGTCCGCCGGCGTTGACCTGCCGCGCGTGATGCCCATCTTCTGCGCATGGCTATTGCTCCCGTTCGGCGACGCGTACCACCCCTCGCAGCTCGCGCCGCAGCTCCAGAAGTCCGAGATCCTGGGCGCCATCGCCGACTGGATCCTTGCCCGCGCCGACCTCCGGCCGCTGCTACTCGTGTTCGAGGATCTGCACTGGGCCGACCCGACGAGCCGCGAATTGCTCGAGCGGCTGGCGGGCGAAACCCCGCGGCACCCGTTGCTGGTAGTCGTGACCGCCCGCCCCGAAATCGCAAATCCCTGGGGTGAACGAGCCCGGGCCATCTCGCTGTCGGGGCTCGATCGGTCGGACGTCGAGGCCGTGGCGGACCTCGTGCTCAAGGGCCGCCGGCTGGCCAGTGAGGTCGTGCAGCTCATCGTGAAGCGGACCGATGGCATCCCGCTCTTCATCGAGGAGCTGACCCGGATGCTGGTCGATCATCACCTCATCGAGGTCAACGGCGAACTGGCGCTCAAGCCCGGGACTGATCTATCCAAGATCCCCACCTCGGTCCGAGACTCGCTGGTGGGCCGACTCGAGCGACTCGGTGTGGCCAACCAGACCGCGCAGCTCGCGGCGGCGATCGGCCGTGAGTTCACACGGGAGCTGCTCGTGGCCGCGACCACCAGGTCCCAGCAAGATGCCGAGCGGGACCTGCAAAGCCTACAAGACGCCGATCTGGTCATCCGTCACTTCGACGGCGAGCGAGAGCACTTCTTGTTCCGCCACGCTCTGATCCGCGATGCGGCCTACGAGATGCTCACGTCGACCGGGCGGCGCCGCGTTCACAAGCAGGTCGCCGATGCGCTGGAGCATCACTTTCCGGATGCTGTTCGTGCGGATCCGGGCGTCCTCGCAGGACACCTGTTCGAAGCCGGCTCCTACCGCAGCGCTACCGACTACGGCATTCGCGCGACGATGATCGCACTCCAGCAGTCGGCGTTCGACGAGGCCATCTCCCGCTCGCACATGCTGCTCGGCTGGATCCAGGAGCTACCCGAGGCCGATCGGGCCAATGCCGAGCTGACGGTCAACTCGATCCTGACGCCCTCGCTCATGAACAAGTACGGCTGGGCGGCCAAGGAGCTGGGCGACACGGCCAGCCGATCGCTCGCGATCCTCGATACCGCTGGTGACTCTCCTCACCGGGTGCCCACACTGTGGTGGGTGGTGATGAACCGGCTGGTCGCCGGCAACCGCGGCACGCTGGCCGATCTGACGCCTCAACTGCGAGCCATGGCGCACCAGACGAGTGATCCGGGGATCATCGCGGCCTCGGAGGCGCTCGTCGGATATTACGACTACACGCAGGGCGACTGCGAGGCCGGCCGCCGGGCGATGCAGCGGGCGATCGATACCTATGATCGGGAGCTGCACCGCGAGAGCGGAGCCACCTACGGATTCGACACCCGGACTTTCGCCGGCGCCTCCCTGGCCCGCGTGACCTGGGATCTTGGTCATTGCCGTCAGGCAACCCAGATCGCTCAGGACGCAGTCGAATGGGCACGCGAGATCGAGCACGTGCCGTCGATCGGTATTGCACTCATGTATCAGAGCATCGTCCATCAATACAACGGAGAGAAGGAGCAAGCCGGCCAGGTATCCGGCGAGCTCCTGGAGCTCTCGGACCAGTACGGGCTCATGGTCTATGCGGCCTATGGCCGGTTGATGCATTGCTGGGCAAAGGACAACTTCTCCGGTGGAGAAGAGAGCTTCGGCCTGCTCGAAGCGATCAAGAGCCTGCATGCCGTGGCCTACTTCTACTCCCTGCTCGCAGACATCGACCACCGCCAGGGCCGCCCGGAGGCCGCGCTGGCACGAATCGACAAGTGCATCGCGCTGTGCAGCTCAGTCGACGAACACTACTACGAGCCCCACCTCTACCTGCGCCGCGCGCAGTACCTCCAGGAGGTTCCCGGTCACGATCGCGCGGAAACCCTCCGGAACCTGGAGACGGCCCAGCGCCTGGCCGGTGCTCAAGGGGCAGCCCAGGTCATCAAGTTGGGCCGCGAAGCACTGAATTGTGTGGACGGCTCTATGTAGACGTTATCAGTGACACTCTCGAGTACCAGCGAAAGGAAGCCTACCATGTCAGACCTAACCACCCAGCTCATGGAATTCAGGACCACTTATCTGAAGGCGATAGCCCGCGCAGCCGTAGACGTCGGTTTTCGACGAGAGCTCACGAAGCAAGACGCCGAGGAAGGCAATAAGCCCCTGGATATCCTGAACGACAAGTTCGACTATGTCTGCCCTTGGGAGCTAGAACTGGAGCTACAAGACCATACGGAACGAGGCCCCCGCGTAAATATCGCCAATGGCACTGTCATGACGCGGCCGTACTGCGGCGAGTCCATCACGGTCTACATTCCAGATCCACCGGAGCGCAAGCCGGAGATGTCGGACGCCGAGTACTTGAAGTTGGAAATGGAGGCGTTGGCTGCCTATTACGATCAGTATTTGTACTTCTTCCTTCGCCCAAAACGCAATGGAGCAAAGAAACCGCCTTCATTGTCGAAGGGGGACACTGCAGCGGATTCCCCAGATGCCACTGAAGGCTATTTACATAAGGTGGCCTGGCTGACCGTGGAAGCATTCCGAAGCCAACGTTCACAGCTAACTGCCAATGGCATGCCCTCTGAGTGGTCCTCGGTGAACACACTTCCAAGCCAAAACTCGCGCTTCTCTCTGGGCACGTCCCCCGACGACTTCCTCTCATTCGCCGCGGCCATGTTCAACGCTGTTGCGTTGGCATGGCATGATGAGAAATTCAAGGAGCTTCTCACCAGAGACCCAGATAAGTTGGGCCCGAACGGCGAGCCCTGGAAGCCAGGGCAGACTATCCGACTCCTGGAGCAATGGCTCGGATACAAATACCCGTGGGAGCTTGAACTCATCGTCCTGTCCGATGCTGAAGAACTTGAGGCCGACGCCAAGGTCGACGCCAAGGTCGACGCCAAGGTCGACGCCAAGGTCGACGCCAAGGTCGACGCCAAAGGCGCCGCAAAATACGGCGCAAAATACGACGCCACAAAGTCCAAGTGGACGAACATGCAGTGGGCAACCCTGACACTTACACTACCGTGGATGAGCGGAAGAAGCAGTCTGGTTAATCGCATACCGGATCTCCACAAAAGCCAGGAGGAGGAAATCAAGGAAAACAACAAGAACCCGAGGGTGACCATCATGGGCCTCGCGCTCTACAACACGGACGGCCCTGGCTATCCGTTTACCTGCGGCTGAGCCCGCTCGACACCTGAGGAAAGCAGAGGGACGGTGCCTCATGGATCGTGGAATCATCGATGCGGATCGCCACGTCTCCGAGCCGCTGGGAATGTGGCCGGAATATCTCGACCCCGAGCTCCGGACGCACGCGCCGCGCATGCATGAGACAGACACACCGCAGGCGATGGCCCAGCGCGTCCGGGAGCTCGGGCCACGGGCCGCGGTGCCGCTATTACCCGAGCTGACCGTCGATGGAATGCCGCTGTTCTCCGGCTGGGGGTTCGAGTTCCAGCTCGAGGCGAGCCAGCAGAGCCGGCAGTATGCGCCGGAGATCCACAAGGCGACCCATGGCGCGGGGCAACTTGCCGCGATGGACGCGGCCGGCGTCGCCGAGGCGTACCTGTTTCCCACGCAGGCGACCTTCCTCGTCCACCACGAGCAGCTCGCGCCCCCGGTGTCTGCCGGCTTCGCCAGGGCCTATAACCGCTGGCTGCGGGACTACTGCGCAAAGGACCCGACGCGGCTACATCCTGTAGGTGTCGTGAGCCGCCACGATCTCGCGATGATGCTCGCGGAGCTCGACCGGATCATCGAGTACGGCTGGCGCTGCGTGGTGATGCGGCCCGAGCCGATCCGCGGGCTCGGGCTCGGCAATCCGCGATTGGAGCCGTTCTGGACCCGCTGCGAGCAAGCGAACATCGCGGTGGCCATCCACGGTAGCACACACCTGTTCGGACCCACGATTGGTCGCGATCGGTTCACCACGCGGTTTGCCCTTCATGCCTGCTCGCATGCCATGGAGGCGCAGCTGGCCTTCCTCAGCCTGCTTGATTCGGGTGTGCTGGAGCGCCATCCGCGGCTCCGCGTGGCATTCCTCGAGGCGGGCGCATCATGGATCCCGCACTGGCTGTGGCGGCTGGACGAGATCTGTTACGCGACGATGCCGGGCGAGAACGCGCGCAACGTGACGATGAAACCGTCGCGCTACTTCGCCCGCCAGTGCTGGGTGGGGATCGAGCTGGAGGAGCCGTGTCTGCGCCAGGTGATCGGCATGATCGGGGCCGATCGCCTGCTGTACGGAACTGATTTTCCCCACCCCGACCACCTGCAAGGTGCCGCTGGCACGGAGCATTCCAGGGGCGGCGGTGATCTGACAGAGCATGAGCGAACGCTGGTGTTCAGGGACAACGCGTGCGCCTTCTTTGAAGGACCGCGGTAGCGATGTCCGCGGCGGTCGCGCGGGCGGCGCTCCCGAGCACGGAGCCGCTGTACTGGCATCCACGATTTCTCGCACACACCACGGCACACGGCCAGGTCGTCCTGCTCGAAGATGGCGACGCCGTGCTGTTCGAAGCAGGGCCGACCAGCCGCGTCGCGCAGGCAGTGAGTGACCATGCGTCCGCACGCGAGCTGCTGGCTCTGGAGCGCGGGCCAGCGGGACGCTATGCCCTGCAGCGCGCCCTCGATGAGTTCGTCGCGCTCGATCTGGTGCTACCGGCCGAGGCGCACCGAACCGCGTCGCGAGGTTATCGCTACCCCACGTTCGATGCGGAGCCTCGCGTGGTCGGCTCGCCGGGCGGAGAGGTGCTGCTGTTGACCGAGCTCTCCGAGGCGGATCCCGTGGTCCGGTGGGCACGCGAGCTCGCCGCCGCGCACCGGGTGGTCGTCGCGATCGTCGATGACAAGCTCGATCCTCGGCTCGAAGCCATCGACCAGCGACGCCGCGCTGACGCCACACCGTGGCTGCTGTTCAAGCCGCGAGGCCGGCGACCTTTCCTCGGACCCTGGTTCACCGGCGGGGCGGTCGGCCCATGCTGGAGCTGCCTGCGCCATCGGATACTGAGCAACCAGCCGGTGCGGCGGTGGTTATTGCAGCAGTCACCGCTGCGATCGCTTGCGGTCCCCATCGCCGTCGAATTGCCGGCTCCCGAGCGGCTTCCGGCTCCTTCTGATCGCTCACTGGTCGAGCGCCTCCGAGCGGGGGCGCTCCTGCAGCTCGATCCGCGGACCGCCGAGATCGCCGGCGCTCACCACGTCGCGGGCCACGAGCACTGTCAGACCTGCGGAGCAGCCCTGCGAGCGACCGTGCAGCGGTCGGATCCTCTCGAGCTGCGACCCACCGCGCGCCGGCCTGAGCCCGACGGCGGCTACCGGAGCCACAGCGCCGACGACACGCTGGCCAGGCTCACGCGACACATCAGCCGCGTGACCGGCGCCGTCGCGGACGTATCGATCCTCCGCGGCGGCGAAGCGGAGCGTGTGCCCATCCACCGTGGCGCGTGGCTCACCTGCCCGCTCGGCAAGCCGATCGTCCGACCGGCGGACTTCCACCGCGTCGCGCTCGGAAAGGGAATGTCCGCGGCGCAGTCACGAGCGAGCGCGCTGTGTGAGGCGCTCGAGCGTTCGGTCGCGCAGTATCGGGGCGACGAGCCCGGCGTACTCGCCGCGGCCGAAGCGCTTGCGGACAAGCCGGTGTTCTCCCCTCCGAGCCTGCGCCCTCTGAGCCCGCGGCAGCTCGCGGCGCTCTCACACGAGGCCTGGCGAGCCGATGAGCCGCTCCACTGGGTAGACGCCGTTTCGCTCACCCGTCGCGAGGCGTGCAAGGTGCCATTGACCCACTGCTATGCAAACACACCTTTTACACGCGAGGAGCAGATCTGCCGATTTGACTCCAACGGCTGCGCGGCGGGCCGGACGCTCGAAGAGGCCTTGCTGCAGGGTCTGCTCGAGATCATCGAGCGCGATGCGGTCGCGATCTGGTGGTACAATCGAATCGTCGTCCCCGCCCTCCCGCCATCGCTCGTCGGGCCGGGTCTGCGCGATGCGCTGCGGCGCGGCCTGGAGCTCGACTGGGACTGGTGGCTCCTGGACGTGACGCATGATCTCGCGACTCCGACCTGCGTCGCGGTGGGCCGCCGCCGCGGTGACGGGCAGCTCCGCTTCGGCTTCGGTTGCCACCTCGAGGCCGGGCTCGCCGCCCAGCGCGCGGTCACCGAGCTGTGTCAGCTCATCGCGATTGGCGAGCAACGCGGGGCCGCGTTCAACTTCGCGGCCGTGGCCAGCGAACCCTATCTGTACCCAGCCGCCGCCCCCGACCGCCCCGCGCCTGCCCTCGCCAGCTCGACCGCGTACGACGACCTTCGCGACGCCATCGATGCGTGCGTCGCGCGCCTGGCCGCCCGCGGGCTCGAGGCGCTGGTGCATCGCTACCCCGCCATTGACGAGGAGCTCGTCATCGTCAAGGCGATCGTACCGGGCGCGTGCCACATCTGGCCCCAGCTCGCCGCGCCTCGGCTGTATCAGGTCCCGGTCGATCTCGGCTGGGCTGCGCGCCGCCTCGCCGAACACGAGCTGAATCCCTTGGCCCTGTTCGTGTAGGAGATCCGAACATGAATAGCCACGTCAGCGAGCATGGCCGGCCACCTCGCCGCTTCACGGTGCTGTGGCCCGACGCGGGCGGTATGGCGATGTTCGCCGAGCTGGCCCAGTTCCTGGTCGAGATTCCGGACGCTCGGCTCCTGCAGCCGTCCATCCGGCTCGACGGCGCGACACCTGATGCCCGCCGCTTGCAGCAATTGCAGGCCAACCTGGACGTGCTTGCAGCGCGAGGCTTCTGGGTTCCAAGCGGTCAGGACGACGATTCGACGCAGTACGCTTTGCCCGACTTCGATGCGCCTCCGCGAACCGTCGACGAGCTCGGGTCGCATGGCCAATGGTTGAGCCTATCCGACCCACGCGAGGATCCGCAGATTGCTATGCTGGCGGCAGCGCTCGAGCTGCCACCATCGATCACGGCGGTCGTCGCCGACGACGCGCTGGATCCACGGCTCGGCGCGCTGGACCAGCGGTTTCGCGCGTCTCGGCGCCCCTGGCTACTGCTGCGGCTCGCGGGCGAGCACCCCACGGTCGGTCCCCTGTTTGGCGCCATGGACACGGCGTGCTGGAGCTGCTTGTCGTTCCGGCTGCTGTGGAACCAGCCCGTACGCCGCTGGTATCACCGTGTGCACCTGGGTCGGCTGGAACCGATCCCCGTGGCATGGCGGCCACGAGCCGTCGAGCACAACCTGCCGCGCTTCGTCGAGGCAGCGCGACACATCGTCGAGAAGCGCATCGGAGATGCGATGTCAGAGCTCCCGTGGGCCCGGTCCGACGAGCTCGTCCACCCGGTGATCCGGCGCCCGCAGTGTCCCGTCTGCGGCGACGCCGAGCTCTACAAGACGCGGACGAAGGCTCCTGTCGTGCTGAGCCTCGCGCCCAGGGTGTGGGATGAGGACGGTGGCTTTCGCGCCCAGTCACTCGAGCAAACCTCGCGTGTGCTCGACAGCATCCTCAGTCCGATCAGCGGCCTCGTGGCGGGAGTGGTCTGCCACTCCAGGCCGGGACCGGATGTCAATCGCATCTTTCGCGCCTGGTTTGGCAAGACGACCTTTCGGACCGACCTTCCGCGCACCGACCAGATGTTCCAGACCACCATGGGCAAGGGAGTGGTCGCGACGCAGTCACGCGTGAGCGCCATCAGCGAGTCACTCGAGCGCCTCGCCTCCAACTACCACGGAGACGAGCCGGTGATCCGTGCACGCGCCGACGAGCTGCCGGAGAAGAGCTTCCTGCCATCGGCCCTGGCTCCGTTCAGCGAACAGCAGTATCGAGCCTTCCAGGCGGAGGCCGACCCGCGGAAGGCCGCGATCCACGCGATGTTGCCTGCCGGCCCCGATGCGGTGCTGGACTGGACACCAGTCTGGTCACTCACGCACTCGGAGTTGCGCTTCGTCCCGTTCACGTGGTGCTATGTGAACACTCCTTATGACGAGGATCCGCGCTGTCGGTTCTTCCACAACGGCGGTGCCGCCGGCAACTGCCTGGAGGAGGCGATCTTGCAAGGCTGGCTCGAGCTCGTGGAGCGCGATGCCGTCGCGATCTGGTGGTACAATCGAGTCGAGCGCCCCGCAGTGAACCTCGAGTCCCTCCCCGAGGAGCTTGCTCGGCAGCTGGCGGCGACGGTGAGCGTCGACAGCGACTACTGGGTGCTGGATGTCACCCATGACCTCGGCGTACCGGTGTGCGTGGCGGTGAGTCGCCACCGCACAACCGGCAAGTTCTGTCTGGGATTCGGCTGTCACCTGGACCCCGACCTGGCAATTCGGCGTGCGCTCACCGAGCTATGCCAGGTGCTCGAGATTCGCAAACAACACTCGGCTCCTTTCGATTTCGACTCGATCGTTCCCCAGAACTACCTCTTCCCGACTGCCGGACAAGCTGCCGTATCCCTACACAGTTGTCGGACATCGTCCACGCAGGACATCGCGGATGATGTGCGGACCTGCGTAACGCGAGCTCGTGACGCCGGGCTGGAGGTCCTGGTCCTGGACTACAGCCGACCCGACTTTCCGCTCTGCACAGCCAAGGTCATCATGCCTGGAACCTGCCATATCTTCCCCTACCGCGGAGCCTCTCGGCTCTACGACGTGCCGGTGCGTATGGGCTGGTTGAGCGAGCCGCTGCACGAAGCCGAACTCAATAATCTGGAGTTACTGATCTAGCCTGGCTCGCCAGCCTTCGATAGGCGCCCCAACGGGTGCATGATCGCCTGCGGTGCTGAGGTCTACATGTCTCATCACTTGGCAACATGCCATATTTTGCCACTCCGGTTCGGTGCTTATACATCGTTACACCGCAACTGTAGCCCGCCAAGCTGTGGAGCCCCTGCGAGGTGGCGCGCTTCGAGTACCGCGGCACGGACTCGTCGAACGCGAGGAGTTCGTGGCTTGCGTTCCTATTAACTCGACGATCTTCCTGGCAGTCACGGCTGATCCGCTCGCAACGCCGGTGGGATGGCTCGGTAGATCGTCATCGCTTCGCGCGGCGAAACGGCGGGCCGGCACGCCCAGGCCGCGCTCGAGCGGGAAGGCGCGGCGGCGCTGTTCATCGCGACCGATGTTCGCGACGACGCATCGGTCGCCGCGCTCGTCGCCCGAACGGTCGAACGATATGGCCGGCTCGACGTGGCGTTCCATGCAGCAGGCGTCGGCGGCGACATGGCTCCTCTCGAGCAGGCGAGCCAGGACGTGTGGGACGACGTCATGGCGATCAACGCGCGTGGTGTGTGGCTCGCGATGCGTCACGAGATTCCGGCGATGCTGGCGTCCGGCGGTGGCGCGATCGTCAACATGAGCTCGATCTACGGCGCGGCGGGGAAGGCGGCGCATCATGCGTACGTCGCGTCGAAGCACGCCGTGATCGGCATGACCCGGTCGGTCGCACTCGAGGTCGCGCAACGCGGCATTCGCGTGAACGCGCTATGCGACGGTGTGACCGCGACACCGGCCATGCGCCAGGCGGCGGAGGTCGTGCCGCAGGTCGTCGGCGACCTCGTCGGCCAGCATCCGATCGGGCGAATGGCGACCGAGGACGAGATCGCTGGCGCAGTCCTGTGGCTGTGCTCGACGGGTGCCGGCTACGTCACGGGAACCGCGCTCGCCGCCGACGGCGGCTTCCTTGCCGCGTAGCCAGTCGCGGGCCTCAGGCACCAGATCCACCAGGGCTCGCTCGTCGACCGCCGATCATCCGGGTCTACCAGACCTTGCCGGGCTACGCGCACGAGTAGGACCGGCGGTCGCCCCGGCTACGTCCTGGGCTTGATCATGACGCTGTCCCGCAGCTGACCGAACAAGCTGTCGATCTTGGCGACCTTGAGCTGGCCATTACCGACCACGGTCGAGGGCCTGATGCGCAGGCCGCCGTCGAACGGCAGCGTGTAGTTGTAGCGACTGAGCTTACCGTCGATCCGCGTCTCGATCGTCACCTCGGGCTTGCCGGCGCCGCTCGACGACAAGATATCCAGTCCGCCCAGGCCGGGCTTGACGTTGACCTGGAGCGGCTTGCCGGCGTCCGTCGTCAGCTTGTTCACCATCACCCGGACGCGGTCGCGCCCGGCGCCGAGGTGGCTCGACAGCTCGACCGTGACGGTCTTGCTGTTCGTCGCCTGCATGGCCATGGTGCCCGACGAGGTGCCGAGGTCATCGACCGACAGCTTGACGGCCTCGTTGATGGCGATGGGCGAGGACAGCCGGAACTCGTTGAGCCGGTCCTTGATGCCATACTGCAGCTCTCCCTTGGCCTTGCCCTTGATCGCGTGACGGATGTTCTTGCCCACGGTACCAGCACCGAGGACGCTGGTGAGCGCGGCCCGCGCCGCCGGATCGAGGCCGGCGAGCGTGCGCGCGTCGGCGGCGATCGACTTGAGGTCGCGCCCGGCCAGCGCGATCGAACGCTGCGGATCGCTCGCCACGGCCTTGAGCGCGGCGGGCAGGGCGTTGCTGCGGGCCAGCTCGGCGAACGTGATGTTGCGGACCAGGCGCGGATCCAGCTTTCCGGGCTGGACCACCTGGAACCCCGAGCGGGGCGCGAGGCCGAGGAAGGCCTCGCCGGCGACCGCGCCGGCGCCATGGAAGCCGCGGAGCGGGACCAGCTTGTTCGTCATCGGCTTCTTGGCCTTGAGGCGGGCGATCGAGTCGGGCCCGAAGGCGTTCAGATCGATCCCCGCCTCGTCGGTCACGCTGGTGGTCTCGGCATCGCTGCCGAGCAAGACGATCACGCCACTGACGAGCAGCGCGATGGCATCCCAGATCGGCGTGCGCGGCCGTTCGTTGAGCACGCAGTACGGCATGTAGTGCAGGCGCCCGCCGTCCCACGCGCCACCGGCATACGCCCGGTTGGTGCCGCCGTCATAGCTGAACTTGTTATGATCGGGGTCCACCAGCAGGTCGCGTGTGTTGCCGGGGAAGTTGGGGTCGTGCAGCTTCATCTTCCAGGGCTTGGCGCTGTCGTCCCACGCCACCGGCATCAAGCAGTGCGGCTCACCGCCGAAGTCCCAGTGCTGCGAGATGCACACCACCGGGTTATCGCCGCGCGCGAAGCAGTCGCGGGTGGCGTGGAAGACATCGACCGGGTCGTGGGTATTGCCCGACAGGAACTGGCCCACGAACCACCAGATGGCCTCGGCCCCGACCTGGTACTCGTGCTTGATGTTGAACTCACCGACCACGGTGTTCCAGTCCTTGAACCGGTCGATCGGCAGGCTGAACAGGCTGCGGTGCTTCCGCGCGTAGATGCCCTCGAGCGACATGCCGAAGCAGTTGCCACCCGCGGCCACGCCCTTGACGGCGATGGCATAGAACAGCTTGTCGAGCCAGTCGGTCACATCCCACCACTCGGGATCAGGATCGACATCGCGAAACGCCGCGCCGTACTGGGCATAGGTCAACTCGGGCGTGCCGATGTTCTGGACGCCCCACCACTTCTGAGCCTCGGTCAGCGCGGCCTCGTTGACGACCGGCTGGATCGACCACGCGAACGAATTGACCTTCTCGAAATGACCGGTGTTGAGGATGCCCTGGTTGTCGCGCAGGCCCCAGCCATTGGCGGCCGACAGGTCATGGCTGTACGTGCCCAGGTGATCGTCGCCGCCGCCGAACGGCGCGCCGCCGTCGCTCTCCCAGATATCGAAGGTGACGTTGAACACGCTGTTCAGCTTGGGCGTCAGCGTGATGGGCAGTGATTGATTGACATCGATGATGTCGTTACCGCCGAAGTCGCCGGACGGCGGGTAGCGCACGCTGAGCAGCTCGTGCCCGCCCTCCTTGATGATGACCTTGAAGTAGAGGTCGTTCTGGCCCATCAAGAAGCCTTCGCTCTCCTGGGTATCGAGGTGGCCGAGGAAGATCTTGAACGGGTTGACGACGATGATGCTGGCGGCGTTGCCGAACCACAGGAGGATGCCGTGCTCGAAGCTGTTGCACCGGGCCGGCGCCGGCGCGCCCGGCGTGTTCTGCTCGTCCGAGGTCGGAAACCCGAGCGAGCCCAGCGGCCCGTTCAGGCTGCGATATTTCTCGCGAAGCTCCCCGTGCACCTCGAACGCGCCGATACCGGAGCGCCAGTAGAACGTGCAGTGCTCGAACTCGCTGGAGCGGCCGAGCACGGTCGAGCCGTGCTTGACGTCCTCCTCGTTGCTGACCGGGAAGCCCCAGGTCCCGACGCCGCCGGTGGCCAGGAAGCGCTGCAGGATCGTGCCGTGGACCTCGTGGGCCTTGGGCTGGCCGGTCTTGTGGTACATGCGCGCGCCCGAGAAGATCTGCTCCTGGCCGCCGGCAATATTGGTGGCCGCCGCGGTCGGCACGCCGATCCAGGCGGCCGCGCCGTTGAGCTCGTAATCCAGGTAGAGCTGGCCCAGCACGGGGAACGCGCCGGTAGGGCCCGACCAGTACATGCCGCCCTGGCTGAACAGGTTCTTGCGCGTGTTCGGCGCCCCGCCATTGCCCTCGTCGCTGATCAGGTATCCGAGCGCGGCCTTGTTGGCCAGGGCCCGGTAGGCCGCGAAGATCGTGCCGTGCATCTCGAACGCGGCGCCGACCGACTCGGTGAACATGAGGAGACCCGCGGTGTAGAGCTGCGTGTAGGCGTCGATCGCCGCGTCGTAGGTGATCGCGCCGCTCGGCGCGCCCAGGTTCAACGTCGCCTTGAGCTGCTGGTTCTTGTAGGTGATGAACCACTCGGGTGAGGCGCGGCGCTCGTCGAGGAGCGCCTCCAGCTCGGCGGGAATCCCGTCATGGACCTGCAGCGCCGCCATCTTGCCGTGGAACGGGTTGCGCGCCCCGTCGACCCAGGTGCCGATGAACAGCGCCGGCGCGGTCCCCGGCGTGATCGTGCCATCCGGAAACGCGCACACCGACTGCACGTGGCCATCGACGGCGACACCCACGGTATCGGTGTCGTAGATCAGATCGATCGCGTACCAGACACCCTGCTTGAGCGGCATCGCGAATTCGCTCGACGTGCCCGCCCAGCCAAAACGCGCGGGCGCCACGGCGACGACGGCCTTGTAGTCGGCGCTGCCCGCGATCGCATCCAGGTACAGCGAGAAGGGGACGGCCGCCGACTCGACCAGGTTCTGGCGCGTGGTCACGGGGCTGTCGACCTTGATCACGGTGCGCACGCAGAACTTTTGGTGGTTCAGCTGGGAAACCGGCAGCGCGACCTGCGCCTTGCCGCCGGCGCCGAAGTCGAGCGCGCCGGGATAGTTGCCCAGGGCGGTCGTGCCCGGCCCGGTCACCACGGTGCACCCGGTCGCCGCCGCCGGCAGGGAACCGTCGGGATTGGCGAGCTGCAGGGCGTTGAATGCGTAGTTCACGATCAATGTACTCATGACCCCTCACACCTTTCTTCCACTTGAAAACCATGGAGACGCACCCAGCACAGAGCTGGATGCCTCCCCATCCAAGAACGCGAGACGGCGGGTTTCTTCTCACGCACGGCCGACAACCCGGGCTTTGGGCCGCATCGGTCCGCTGGGAGCCGCTCCGTCCGGATGGCGCGGTCGCGACGGCCGATTCGCGCGGTCGGGGCCACCGCGGCTCACCGGGGACGGTTAGATTCGCCTGGATGCTCGCAAGGCCAAGCACGGCGCCCCGACGATCCTGCCTCCCCCGGAGCGCGTCATGACCCAGGCAGCTCCTCCCGGCGATCCGAGCCTGCTCTCGATCGCCGAGCTCGGCGCGGCGTTCCGCGCGGGCCGGCTCTCTCCGGTCGACGTGACCCAGCGCTGCCTCGAGCGCATCGCGCGCCTCGACGGCGATCTCCACGCGTTCATCACGGTCACGGGCGATCTCGCGCTCGATCAGGCGCGCGCCGCCGCGGACGAGCTCTCGCGCGGCCGCGATCGCGGCCCCTTGCACGGGGTGCCGATCGCCTTGAAGGATCTGATCGACACCGCCGGGATCCGCACGACCGGGGGGAGCGCGCTGTTCGAGGACCGCGTGCCCGCCGAGGATGCTGAAGTCGTGCAGCGGCTCAGGGGCGCCGGCGCCGTGATGCTCGGCAAGCTCAACCTGCACGAGGTGGCCTATGGCGCGAGTGGGTTCGTCGGCCACTTTCCGGCGACGCGCAACCCACGCAACCTCGCGCATATCTGCGGCGGATCGTCGTCCGGCTCGGCCGCCGCCGTCGCGGCCGGGCTGTGCTACGCCGCGCTGGGGACGGACACATCTGGCTCCATCCGGGTGCCCGCGTCGCTGTGCGGCATCGTCGGGTTCATGCCGACCTACGGCCTGGTCCCCCTGCGCGGGGTCATCCCGCTGTCCTCGTCGTACGACCACGTCGGCCCGATGACGCGCACCGTGCGCGACGCGGCGCTCGTGCTCCAGGTGATCGCCGGCCACGATCCGCAGGACATCACCAGCGTCACCCTGGCGGTGCCCGACTACGCCGCGGTGCTCGCGGCCGAGTTGCCCAAGCTGCGCATCGGCGTCGCCCGGCGGCACTTCTTCGCAGACCTCGGCGGCGACGTGGCGGCGTCGAGCGCCCGGGCGCTCGGGGTGCTCGCCAGCCTCGGCGCCAAGCTCCGCGACGTCGCGCTGTCCGTGGACGACGACCGCACGGTGTTTCGCGCCGAGTCGTACGCGTTCCACCACCGCTGGGTCCAGCAGTCGCCGGAGCGCTACCAGGCCGAGACGCTGCGCCGCATCCGCACGGGCGAGGCGGTCACGGCCGCGGAGTACATCGAGAAGTGGCAGCACCTGCAGCACATGCGCCGGGGCGTCGCGGCGATGTTCGCCGGGGTCGATCTGATCGTCACCCCCACCGTGCCCGTGCCCGCGCCCAGCTTCGCCGAGCTCGAGGCCCAGCCCGACGCGATCAGGCCCCGCGAGCTCGTGCTCATGCGCAACACCCGGCCGTTCGACATCTGGGGGACGCCCGCGTTGACCGTGCCATGCGGGACGTCGAGCGCCGGCCTGCCGATCGGCTTCCAGATCGCCGGGCCGATCGGCGCCGACGCCCAGGTGCTGCAGCTCGGCGCCGCCTTCGAGCAGCGCCTCGCCGAGGTCGTGGCAGGCTAGGCTCCTATGCCCTATTGCTTCGCCTTGTCGCGCTCCTGCAACGTCGCGATCAGAATCGGCAGCACAACCCGATCCTTCGGCCGTCCCGCCTTAGTCTTCACCGCGATCAAGGTCGGCAGGTCGAGAACTCGGAGCATGTGCTCCCCGTCGCTCATGACCTGACTGTGCGCGAGTAACTCGCGTACCCCTGCCCTGCTTCGAGCTCGCAGAGCGGATCGATCGGCCCCAACGTAGTGGACAGGTTGATCTGCCCCCTTCCGGACAGCATCTCCGCCGTTGGACGTAGTCCGCGATGGGCGAAGTCGTACCGCATGGTTGCATCGAGTTGCAGCAGGACCTCGAGCAGACACGCCACGTTCTCCGGCGTTCGCCGGTGGACGATATCGAGGTCGTTGGTCGTGATGGGCGCGCCTTGAAGCACCGCCGATGCACCCCCGACGATAATGAACTCTACTCCCGCGTCGCAGAGCTTCGCGACCAGCGCCGGGAGATCAGCTGCCTTCGGATGCCGTGGCATCACGTATCCTGGCGAGATATTGCGCCATCCGGGAGGCCGACGTCAGTCGATCCCACGGCGATTGCGCAAGGGAGAGCTCGATCAACGTACGGTCCACGTCGTCGATGGCCGCGCGCACCTCAGGATCGAGGGCTTCGATCAGCGCGGCAAGCGTGGGCTCCTCTGCCGGTGGTGCACCTGGACCTTGTGCCGCCATGGGAGGCAGGTTACCACGGCGCTCGACAGATCCTCGGCCTCGCCGCCCCGAACAGGTGGGATCAGCAGCGGCGACGTCACCGCCGCGGAGTACATCGAGAAGTGGCAGCACCTCCAGCACATGCACCGGGGCGTCCTGGCGATGTTCGCCGGGGTCGATCGCCGGCCCGATCGGCGCCGATGCCCAGGTGCTGCAGCTCGGCGCCGCCTTCGAGCAGCGCCTCGCCGAGGTCGTTGCAGGCCAGGCTCCCGAACGTCCGTGACGCAGGCTACCGTCATCACGGGGCACGGCACCGGACGAGCCCCGACTGGCCGCCGCGGTTCGACAAGCACCGCTTCGAGGCCGCACTCCGGCGGCTGGCCAGCAAGCTGCAGGCCGCCCGTGAAGCGTTCATCGACTTTCGCGACGACGAGCGTGCCTCGTCCCCCGTGCGTCTCGATCCGAGCGAGGACGCGATCGACCTCCTCGATGAACTCGAAGCCAAGGCCAATCTCCTCGTGCTCGTACCACGCGGCGGCTTCGTCGAATTCCTTCTGCGCGACCCGATCGATCTTGAAGTCTTCACGACCGCCGCCGACGCGACTCCTGCGCCGCAAGCCGGGCGCTCGCGATAGCTTCCTCGCGAGACAACCCTTGGTCGGGGCTGGCGAGCGCCTCGTTCGCACGACGAACGATCTCATCGAGGACCGCAGGTGGTTCTGTGATGCGACCTGATTCGTAGGCGTCCCGCATCAGCTCTGCCTCGATATACTCGCGGTCGCCAGGATCGAAAGATGCCTGCTAGAATCCGCCGGCATGCGTCTCGTCAGCCTGTTGATCGTCGCTGCCGCGTGCGGCGAGGCGCCACGCCCGGCCCCGGTGCGACCTCCGACACCTTCACCGCCGGCCGCGCCGATGGGTGGTCACGCCGCTCCCCAGGCCGGCGCCGCCAGCGGCCGATCCGCGGCTGACCGTGGACCTCGCATCGTTCGACGAGATCGAGCTTCGCATCCTCGATAACGAAGCGGTGATCGTCGGTGCAGAGCCCGATTCGCCGGCCGCGAGGTCCAAGCTCAAGCGCGGGATGGTGGTCGAGGCGGTCAACGATGTCGCGCTCGCGCCGGTGATCGCCGCAGCCGCCAAGGAGAAGTCCTCGCTGACGCCGCTCTTTCAGGTGCGCGCGGTGATGAACCTCGTCAAGGGTGTCGCCGATTCCACGGTGTCGCTTCGCATCAAGGGCGAGAAGGCGCCGGTCGAGCTGGCGCGCGTGCACATCGGTCGCATGGTCTCGCTCGGCAACCTCGGCAACGAGCCACTGGTCTACGAGGCGCGCATGCTCGACAAGCGCACCGCGTATCTCCGGCTGTCGATCTTCCTCGATCCGGCGACCGTGATGCCGCAGATCGAGCAGGACCTCACCACGTTCGCGAGCGCACGCGGCCTGATCATCGACCTGCGCGGCAACCCGGGTGGCATCGGCGGCATGGCGATGGGCATCACCGGTCACCTCGTCGACGTCGCGGGTCAGAAGCTCGGCACGATGCTGCTGCGCGGGTCGTCGCTCGACTTCGTGATCAACCCGCAGATCGTCCAGTTCCGCGGCCGCGTCGCGGTGCTGATCGACGAGATGTCCGCGTCGACCTCGGAGATCCTCGCCGGAGGCCTCCAGGATCTGCATCGCGCGCGCATCTTCGGGCGCACCAGCCCGGGCGCCGCGCTGCCATCGGTGATCGACAAGCTGCCGAACGGCGATCGCTTCCAGCACGCGATCGCGAACTACACCTCGATGGGCAGCAAGGTCCTCGAGGGCTCGGGGGTCACGCCGGACGTGATCGTTCCGCTCGATCTGAAGACCCTGCGCGGCAAGCAGGACCCCGTGATCGCCGCCGCCACCAAGTGGCTCGCCGGCAAGGAGAAGCCATGACGAAGCTCGCATCGATCCTGTTCGCAGTCGCCGCATGCGGCGGATCCGCCAAGCCCGCGACGCCGCCGACCGCGCCGGCCGCGCCGGCCGCGCCGGCCGCGACCGAGCTGACGACCGCCGATCAGGTGAGGGAGGCGGCGATCGCCGCCGAGGGCGGGCGCGATGCGCTCGCCAAGCTGACCTCGGTCAAGATCACCGGCGCCTTCGAGATCGCGGGCATCAAGGGCACGCTGGTCACGCTGACCGCGCCACCGCGCGAGTCGCTGACGATGATCGAGCTGCCGGGCCTCGGCAAGCTGGTCTCGGGCGTCCACAACAACTTCGCGTGGGAGAAGAACCCCATCCAGGGCTCGCGCGTGATCACGGGCCCCGAGCTCGCCAACTCGCTGCGCGACGCGACCTTCAACGGTGACCTGGTATGGAAGCAGCTGTTCCCCAAGGCCGAGCTGCAGGGCGTCGTCGACTTCGCGGGCACGAAGGCCTATAAGCCACTCCTCACCGACGGCAACGGAGAAACCGAGACGCGCTACATCGCCAAGGACACCAAGCTGCTGCTCGGCGTGGAGATGACCGCGACATCGCAGATGGGCAAGGTCCCGGTGTCGGTGACGACCACGGAGTATCGCGACGTCAACAGCCTCAAGTTCCCCTTTCACATCGACAACAAGGCCGCCGGCCAAAGCTTCACCAGCACGGTGTCGAACATCGAGCTCAGCGCGCCGATCGATCCGAAGGCCTTCGAAGTGCCTGACGACATCAAGGCGCTCGCTGCGCACAAGTAGTCCTTATCTCCGCTTCGCGAGCTTGCGAACGACCTGACCTGGAGCGGCGGCCGAACCCACCAGGGTTGCTGGAGAGACGTAGGGCCGCGTGGTTCGCAGAGCCGCGTGGTTCGAAGTCGATGGGAGACGCGGCAGTGCGGGACTGTGTCCGGATTTTGGTCGGATTTCGGACAAGCCGGACAAGAATGGCGAAGCCGAGCCCCACCAGGGTTGCTGGGGCCGAACCCCACCAGGGTTGCTGGAGAGACGGAGGGCCGCTGCCGACAGCCGAACCCCACCAGGGTTGCTGGAGAGACGGAGGGCCGCGTGACTCGTAGAGTCGCTGCCGAACCCCACCAGGGTTGCTGGAGAGACGGAGCCGAACCCCACCAGGGTTGCTGGAGAGACGGGGGCCGCGTGACTCGTAGAGTCGCGTGATTCGAAGTCGATGAAAGACGCGGCAGTGCGGGACTGTGTCCGGATTTTGGCCGGATTTCGGACAAGCCGGACAAGAATGGCCGAGGAACGGACAGCTAACGCTGCTCCCGGAAATCGCGTCATGGTGGGTTGGCAAAGTTCTTATTTACAGCGACAAGGATGTCGCCTCGCCAAGTACTCCCGAACCAGTTCTACATGATCAACCGCCGCTGCACTCAGCGCCAGTTCTTGCTTCGGCCTGATCCGGAGACCAATAACGTCTTCACGTACTGCCTCGCCGAAGCGGCGCAGCGCTGCCAGATCGAGGTACTGCTGTCGTGCGCGATATCCAACCATCACCACACGGTGATCTACGATCGATGGGGGCGATACCCCGAGTTCATCGAGCACTTTCATAAGATGGTCGCGCGGAGTCAGAAGGCGCTGCGCGGGCGCTGGGAGAACCTGTGGTCATAGGAGCAAGCCTGCATCGCGCGCTTGGAAGACCGCGCCGCGGTGATGGACAGGCTCGTGTACGTCGCTACCAATCCCGTCAAAGACCCCCTGGCTGAACGCGTTCATCACTGACCAGGTGTCAACGGGTTGGCTGCACTCGTGAACAGACGCCCACTCTGCGCGACCCGGCCGACCCACTTCTTTCGCGCTGACGGACCGATGCCTGACGCGGTCGAACTGCGACTCTTGATCCCGCCCGAGTTGGGCCCTGAAGCGGAGGTGCTCGCGGAGCTGCGGCAACGGGTGCAGGCCGTGGAAGAGGAGCTTGCGGGCGAACGACGGCGCACCGGTCGTCGCGTTTACGGCCGGCGCGCGGTGCGCCAACAATCCTGGCGCGACCAGCCGTCGAGCGTCGAACCTCGGCGCACCCTGCGGCCGCGGGTCGCGGCACGGAGTGCGTGGGCTCGCATCGAGGCCTTGCAGCGCAATCGCGCGTTCCTCGTGGCCTACGCCGCGGCCTTCAGCGGCGGCGTAGCTAGGAACGGCGATCCGGCTGACGCTGGACGAAGCTGTTGTGTGGGTTGAGCGCGGCGTGCTGGACCGGATGCTGGCCGTGTAAGCGGGTATACGTCAGGTCGATATCGTACGGAACATCCCGCCGTGCCGAGCGCAACCGCGGTGGTAGAATGCAAGCCATGCGATGGGCCATGATCGCGATGCTCTCGGCCGCGTGCACCGGCGAAGCGCCGCCTCGCACCCCGGAGTCGCGTGCGCCCGTCACGCCAGCGCCTGCGCCGAGTCCCGCGCCGGCTCCGGTCGCCACCGCCACCACCGTGGCGGCCACAGATCTACGCGAGGCGACGCGACGCACCGCCCATGACGTGCTCGCCGAGCACTGCGGCGAATGCCATGAGGGCCATCGCTCGAAGGCGCCCAGGGCGCTCGCGGTGTTCGATCTCGACCAGCCCGGCTGGCCGGCGCGATTCGACGAGCACCGCTATCAGGCCGCGCTGAGGCGGCTGGCTAGCAAGCCGCCGGCCGCGCGCGACGCGTTCATCGCCTTTCGCGACGCCGAGCTCGCCGCGCTGTCCGCAAAGTCGTCCGCGAAGATCGACTGACGCGACGACCGAAGATCAGGTCGCCAGGAGCACGGCACGCCGAGCTCCAAGCCTTCGGTGGGGATCAAAGCGGTCAGCGACCGTTCGACACAAGGTCGCCCAGGCGATCCACGGCCGAAACGACAAACCTCGACGCCAGCAGCCGGACCTGCGCCGGCTGTGACGTCGAGGAGGAGGTTAGCTCTATTGGCCAGGCTGGCCGTCGTTTCAGTTCGCCACTGTCACGGTCACGCTCGCCGTGCCGGTTGCGCCCAGGTTGTCAGTTGCGGTCGCCTTGAAACACAGCGCTGCCGTTGGGGACATTCCTGGTGTTGAACGTGGTCGAGAACGGCGCGGTGGTGTCGGTGACGCTCGTGCCATCGGGCAAATCGAACCGGACGCGAGCCACGGTGCCGTCCACGTCGGTCGCGGTCGCGGCGACGGTGATGCCGCGCCTGACCGTCGAGCCGTTGGTCGGCGAGGTGATCGTGACCGTCGGCGCCTTGTTGACGTTGTTGTTGACGACGGTGACCGAGGCGTTCGTGGTGTGGGTCGCCGACGTGCCGGTACCGGTGATCGTGAACGACGTGGCCATACAGCGTGTCGCGTCGATCCTTGATGATGATGTCGGTGTGGGGCTCGAAGATCGAGACCACCTTCTCGGATGCGTCGGTTGGGCGCACTGTGCATGGCGATCCCTGCGTTCGTTCACGGCCTACACGTGGGCGTCGGTAGTGACCGCCAACCTGATGCTGATCGCCCGCCGTCACCGTCGACGAGATGGCTGGCAACGCCAAGACTGGCAGCGACCGCGTGCTCGACGAGGAGCACGTTGATCCGCTCGAGCGTGATCGCTTCGACCTTCTTGACGTTGCGCTGTAGCGTCTTCTTGTTGGGGATGGGGTGCCCGATGTCCATGCGACAAAAGGCTCGATAGCTGAGCGAGTCGGCGAGGTGGAACGCGAGCTCGTCGTAGCTGAACATGCCGAGCTGCTTCACCAAGATCACGCGCAGCACCTGCTCCCCGGTCATCCCTTCTCGGCCGCGTTGCTCGCTGACCTGACGACCATCGCCTCTGACGAGGTCCTGGTGCACCCACTTCGCTGCCTCGGGATGCTCGTCGAGGATTCGGCTGATCGCTTCGACTTCACGCGAATGGATGTGATCGTGGAACGCGGGGACGAGTCCGAGTTGCTCCGGCTGAACGCGACGCATCGTCGGAGCCCCCTACCGCACCCGCGATCTTCGATGCTAGGCCCCAGAGCGTTTCTTCTATGATTTCAGTATGCTGGGAATTTTGATCCAGGAACGAGCTAGTGCCCGCGGTCACGCTGGCCGGGTTGAAGCTCGCGGTGACGCCCGCCGGCAGCCCCGAGACCGACAAATTGACGGCCTGCGCGACGCCCGCCGTGACGGCGGTGTTGATCGTGTACGTGGTGCTGGCACCGGCGTTCACGGTCTGCGACGTGAGGCTCACCGTGATACTGAAGTCGTTGGCCACCGCACCGCAGGTGGCGAACTTGAACGCGCCGACGCGGGTGTGCCACTTGAACGAGCCACTGGCTCCCATGTACTCCTGCGTGTACCAGAACGTGCAGTCGTCGGTCGGATCGATATTCATCGAGCTGTAGTCACCCCACCGCGACAGATTGCCAATCTGGGCGCCGGTGCCCGCGACGATGACGCCCTCGCCCTGGCCCATCGTTCCGAGCGGATCGGTGGTGAGCCGGCCGGTGTAGCGAACGCTCGGGTTGATCGTCGAGCTCGAGGTCGACCTGCGGACTGTCGCTGGGGGATCCGGTAGTGTCGTTGGGCGATCCGGCAGTGCAAGAAACGATCAGCGTGGCTAGCAAAGTGGGGAACCAAGTTCTCGATCGCAACATCTTCAGCCTCCGAGTAGGTGCAAATGCGCGTCGATAGCGTTCTCCTTCCACTGACACCAACACCCGGACGATCGAGAACTATCGAGCTTTATGGCGCGTGGTAAATCGCTCGATCCGTCTAGCCGTTGAACTTTGTTCGGTTCGGTTCGTTAAACATTGATAAATGTAGTTAATTTAACCAGGCCAAATCCCCGGTTGTTGTACGTGCTCCCACTACTGATGGCGCGCAACACCATAGGTGTTGTCCGCCACACGCCAGGTCAACTCAGCCCAGGCGAGTTGCGCGTCTCGAGATCCTGGACCGCCAACCTGAGGTTGGTGGGCTGCTTCCAGTTCGGAGCTGGGCGCTTCATATCATGATCATACAAGCCATCACGCAATGGCTTGTTCAAATCACGGCGCTGTCGGGTGGCTATCCTCGAACTCGGCTTCACGCCGCTCGTTGAAGTCGACGACCGCGCGCTGGGCGTCTTGATAAGAGGTCGAATAGTCGATCGCCAGGATGCTGGCGCCCGCGGCACCGATCATGAGCAACGGCCAATCATGACTCCAGCTCAGGTCGCCCCCGCGCTGGAGGGCCAGGATGCTCGGCACGATGACCGCCGTGGCCGCCGCCACCGCGATCGAGAGCCGGATCGCTCCGTTGGCGGACTCGCCTGCATAGATCTGCCCGAGGCCCGGAACGATCGACCAGGCGGTCGCTGAGGACTGGGACTTCCACGGGACCTGCTTGGCCTGGGCGGCGATGGGGGCGAGCGGCGAGCCAGGGTCCTTCGTGATGAGCTGGTCGAACGCCATCTCCGACGAGCCCGGAAACCCCGACGCGATCGCCTTCCGGTAGGCCCAGCCGAGCCGGTAGAGCGTCAGGGGGCGCAGGGGCGTCGAGGGGTTGCGGGCGAGCAGCGTCTCCCAGAGCTGCACCGCACCATCGTTGGTCCGGATCCGCAGCGAATACAGATCGAGCGAACCGGCGAGCGAGTCGAGCACCGGAAGGTCGATGATCGAGGCCATGGCCTGCGCGACGTACGAACCCAAGCTCCGGCCCGGCGGCGCGAAGCGATAGCGAAAGAAGCCCTCGGCCTGCAGGAAGATGGCCTGATCGTCGTCGGGCGCCAGCGACTCGGTGACGAGCTGCCGCGTGCGCTGCAGGTGCTCGATGGCGCGGCGGTAGCTCGAGTCGCTGTTGTGGATCAGCACGGACTGACCGCAACCGCCCAGGGCCAGGGCGGCGACAAGCGCGCCGGTGAGCCCCATCCCCCTCATAGCGTTCGCTGTCATGACGATGCTCTCGCGGTTGGCAACGTTTCAGAACGCGCCGCCGAGCGCGAGGCCGACGGTGCCGCTCCCGATCGTCGGGGCGACGGCGACCCCCTTGGCCTCGAGCGACGGGGCGGAGAACCACACGATCGTGGCGACGAGCATCGCGGCGCCGGCCGCCCCGAACAGGACATTGGACCGGGTGGCCAGCTGCCGCGCGTCATCGACCCGCTGCTTCGAGGCCGGGATGGCGTCGGTCGGGCATTCATCGATCACGCCGCCGCAGGTCTGCTTGGCCTCGGCAAACTTCGATCGCGCCCCGAGCCCTTCGTACGTCCCGGCGCCCGCGGCGCCCAGCGCGACGCCGCCGAACAGGAGCGCGATCACGTGACGCCGGTGCCGTCGATCGGCGATCTCGCCGGTGACGTCCCGCCTGGGCTTGACCGGCTTCTTCACGATCACGGGGCGCGGCGCGAGGGGCGGAACCTCGATCTCCAGGGTCTCGCCCTCGACCGCGGTGTCGTCGTGCGTCCAGGTCTCGGTGACGACGCGATCGCCGTCGCGCCCGCTCGCGGTGATCGACAGCTTGCCCGGGTCGATCGGGACCGCGACGGGGACGTGCGCGGCGACGGCCTTGCCGTTGATCTCGACGACGAGGTTCGGCGTGCGGCCGGCGAGCTTGATCGTGTACCTGGGCAACCGCGGCTCGAGCTTGGTCGCCTGGGCGGCGGCGTCAGCGCGCAGCGCGGCGGTCGGCGCGGTGTCGGCGAGCTCGCGCCATAACAGCCACGCCGTGGCGACCCGGCCGGCGAGCCCATGACAGCGCGCGAGCGCGCCCTTGGTGCCGCTGTCCTTGACCAGGTCGAGGCTCGCCGACAGCTCGGCGCAGGCCTTGTCGAGGCGCCCGGCCTTCATGTCCTTGATGCCCTGGTCGAACAGCACCACGGCTTCGGCCTGGGAGTCGGCGCGGGCCGGCGACGCCCGCCAGGCGACGACCGACACGAAGGCAGCGAGCGCGAGCGACAGGGCGGCGGGCTTCACGGCTGCTTCTCGTCGTGGGTCATGTGCGTCCACTTGTCGTCGTCATCCGGCGGCGCCGCCGAGCCTGCGCTCGAACCAGCGCCGGAGCCGGCCGCGGATCCCACGCCACGTGTCGAGCGGCCGGGGGGCCGATGCGGCTTGTGCTTCTTGCGATCAGCGGGCGCCACCGTCGGGGGGGTTACCACCGGCGCGGTCGCCGCTGTGGGGTCCGAGGGCGCGACCGGCGCCGGATCCGGGGTTGCCACCGGCGGGGAGCCCGGGTTCGCCGGTGCGGGATCCGGGGTCGCCACGGGCGCGACCGGCGGTGCGGGCTCCGCGGCCCTGGGCACCGGGGGAGACGGCGGGGTCTCGACGATCGGCTCGACGATCGGTCGGGGCGAGGACGTGTCGGATCCAGGTGACGGCTTGGCCACCACCGGCACATGTGGCGCGTCCCGGCTCACCACGTCGCCGATCCAGCCGCTGCGCCACATCACGACGAGCGCCAGGGCGACGAGCCCGAGCCCGCCGATGATCACCCCGGGGATCCCCCAGGAGTGTCGCTCGGAGCGAGCCGCCGCGATCGACTGCCCGGCGGTCGCGCTGAACGTGGTCGCCTCGGGCTCGCGCTTGCTCGGCACCGGCGCCTCGGCGACCGGCAGGCCGTGCGGCGGCGTGACCCTCGCGAAGTCGTGCGAGATCGTGGCGGCCGACCCCCGCTGGCGGGTGAGGACGATCCGGATCCGCGACGCGCTCGTGGTCGCGTTCTTGGGCCCGAACGGCGCGAGCGCCTGGGCGAGCTCGCCGACGTCGCGGTAGCGATCGACGGGCTCCTTCTGAAGGCACTTCATCACCACCGCCTCGAACCCATCCGGTAGATCGCCGCGGACCGCCGACATCAGCTCGGGATCATCGTTCACCACGTGCATGCACAGGAGCGGGAGGGTCTCGCCATGAAACGGCGCCTTGCCGGCGACCATGCGGTACAGGACCACCCCGAGCGACCACAGGTCGGCGCGTTGATCGACGTTCGTGCTCGACTCCATCTGCTCGGGGGCCATGTACGCGGGCGACCCCATGATGTCGCCGGTGCTCGTCGAGCCTCCCCCCTTGGCGAACTTCGAGATCCCGAAATCGAGCACCTTGACGATCGGGCTGCCGTCGTTGCGCTTGTGGAGGAACAGGTTCTCGGGCTTCAGATCACGGTGGATGATGCTGTTGGCGTGCGCCTCGGCGATGCCTTCGACCGCCTGCAGGATGTAGTCGACCGCCTCGGAGACCCGGAGCGGGCTGCGCCGCCGCAGCACGGCGCCGAGATCCTCGCCCTGCAGGTACTCCATCACGATGTAGGGCGCGCCGTTGTCGAACCGGCCGACGTCCATCACGCGGCACACGTGGTCGCTGTTGAGCCGGCCGGCCGCCTTCGCCTCGCGCAAGAACCGCGCGGAGGTCTCCGCCGACTCGTGCGAGCCCGGCAGCATGAACTTGATCGCGACGCGCTGGTCGAGCTCGAGGTGGGTCGCCGCGACGACCATCCCCATGCCGCCGATGCCGAGGATCTTGTCGACGCGGTACTTGCCGGCGAGCACGTCTCCGACGGCGGCGATGCCGCTCACCTGCACGCTCATGGAACCCGGACCTCAGGCATGCCGTTCACGCTTCGTAACATCTCTGGCTTGCCATGCCGTTCGCGCCGGTCCAGCGGATCGAGCTCGCCGATCCCGACGAGCTTGGGAGATCAGCGCTATCGCAGCCGGTGTCCTCATCTGGCGGGCGAATGATATCACCAAGGTGCGGGTTTGTAGTCCTTGAGGAACACGCCCCAGACGTGATTTCCGGTGGACACGCCGTCAAAGACCGGATCCACGATCCGGGCGGCGCCATCGACGATATCGAGCGGGGGGTGGAAGCCATGAACGCGCGTCTTGCGCGCGGCGTGGGTGGCGGGATCTTCATCGGTGACCCACCCGGTATCCACGCTGTTCATGTGGATGCCGTCACGCACGTAGTCGATCGCCGAGGTCCGCGTCATCATGTTGAGCGCGGCCTTCGCCATGTTCGTGTGCGGGTGCTTGTCGGTCTTCCACCGGCGGTAGAACTGGCCCTCCATCGCCGAGACGTTGACGACGTGCGCGTCGCGCGTCGGCACCGCGGCGAGCAGCGGCCGGAGCCGCGCGTTGAGCACGAACGGGGCCACCGCGTTGACCAGGTGGACCTCGAGCAGCTCGGCGGTGGGCACCTCGGCGAGCGTCATCCGCCAGCTGTTGAAGTCGCGCAGGTCGACCTGCTGGAGATCGGCGTCGAGCCGATCGGCGGGGTAGAGGTGCCCGCCGCGCTCGAGATCCTCGGCGAGCAGCGGGACCTGCGCCAGCACCGCGGACTTCCACAGCCCGGCCGCGCGGATCTCGCCACCGGCGCGGACCACGAGGCCCGCCGGGTCCCCCGCGTCGGTCGGCTCGCCGTGCGCGGCGCCGAGCACGCGGTTGCGCTCGAGGATCGCGCGCTCGGGGGCGGGCAGCGCGGACCACGCCTCGAGCTCACCGGCGATCACGTGATCGTACCAGCCGGCGGGCCGCCGCACGGTCTGGCACGCGTTGTTGATCAGCGCGTCGAGCCGGGGCAGCGTCGCGCGCAGGTGCTGGCAGAGCAGCTCGACGCTCGGCGTGTGGCGCAGATCGATGCCGTAGACGTGGAGGCGGCCGATCCAGTCTGCCGCATCGGGCTCGCGGGCGAACCGCCGGGCGCCGTCGCGCGGGAACCGCGTCGCGACGATCACCTCGGCGCCCGCGCGCAGGAGCTTGATCGCGGCCTGGTAGCCGATCTTGACCCGCCCGCCGGTGACCAGCGCGACGCGGCCGCGCAGATCCGCGGTCTGCTCGCGCTTGCGATAGTTGAGCTCCGCGCACGGCGGGCACATCTGATCGTAGAAGTGATGCAGCTCGTGGAACTCGGTCTTGCACACGTAGCAGAGGCGCGCGGTCTCGACGCGGGCGCCGTTCGCCGGATCGCCCTCGGCGCGCCGGGCCTCGGCCTCGGCCCAGGCATCGGGCTCGCCGTCGTCGCGCACCGGCGCGTCGAGCGCCATCTTCGGGCGCGGCAACGGGGTGCGGAACACCGGGGCCTTGCGCAGGGCGCGGATCCCGGTCTGATCGAGCACGGCGCGATCGGCCTCGCGCCTGGCGTGGACGCGCTGGCGGGCCAGGACCTTGCCCAGCGCCTTGCGGCTGTAGCGGTCGGGCCGCGACAGCTGGCCCGCGGCCGTCACCAGCCGGATCCGCAGCGGCTCGTCGATCTCGGCCAGCGCGCGCAGATCGCCCCCGAGCTGCTCCAGAAGCTCGATCGCATCAAGGACTCTCGCATCACGGACCTTGGATTCGTCCACAGCGGCGTATATTGACCTGCCGCATGATCATCGCCAAGCGCCTCAAGGGCAAAGCCATCGCCACCTGGCTCGGACCTGCGGGCGACGCCGCACGTCGCGCGCTGACCCACGCTCGCCAGCGCCTCACCAAGGCGCCGAGCTGCCTGGACTTCTACTTCGACATCGCCGATCCGCTGAGCTACCTGACCGCGCAGGCCGTCGCGCGGCTGACCGCGACCTACCCCGTCCAGCTCGGCGTCCACGTGATCACTCCGCCCGCCTCCGACGTCGATCCGGCGCCCGTCTTGCGCGCCAAGCACGCGGTGCGTGATGCCACGCAGCTCGCGCAGTACTGGAACGTCGAGTTTCCCGCGCACAAGGAGGCCGACTCCGGCATGGTCCGCGACGTCGGCACGGCGCTGATCCGCGAGCGACCCGGCGCCGAGCAGCTGCGCGCCGCCCTGGGGCTCGGTGCCACGCTGTGGACCGGCGACAAGAAGAAGCTCGGCACGCTGCTCCTCCAGCTCGGCACCGAGAGCTCGGGCCAGGTCGCGCCGATCCTCAACTCGAACTACGCCGAGCTGCGCAAGGCCGGCCACTACCAGGGGGCGATGCTGCACTACAACGGCACCTGGTACGGAGGCATCGATCGCCTGCCTTACCTCGAGGCCGCGCTCGCGAGCGATCTCGGGGTCACCGCCGCGCCGGTGATCACGCCGCGCCCCGAAGCCGAGCGCGGGCCGCTGAAGCTCTCGGACAAGCCGCTCACCTGCGAGCTGTGGTTGTCATTTCGCTCGCCGTTCAGCTACCTCGCGCTCGAGCAGATCGAGCCGATCCTCGCGCCGTACGGCGTGCCGCTCGTGGTCAAGCCGATCGCGCCGGCGGTCGGGCGCGGCCTGCCGATGCCGCCGGTCAAGCGGACGTACATCATGCGCGATGCCAAGCGCGAGGCCGATCGGCTCGGCATCCCATTCGGCGAGGTGTGCGATCCGCTCGGCAAGGGCCTCGACCACTGCCTGGCGATCGCTCACTGGGCGGCGTCGCGCGGCCAGGTCATGGCGTTCTGCCGCTCGGCGATGCGGGGCATCTGGGCCGAGGCGCGCGATGTCGCCGAATACGTCGACCTGCGCGACATCGTCGAGCGCGCCGGGCTGTCATGGGAGGAGGCGCGTACGGCGCTCGGCAATCCCGAGGCCGCGAAGGCCGCGCAAGCCAACGCGACCGAGCTCGCCGTCTACAACCTCTGGGGCGTGCCGTCGCTGCGCTGCGGCGACTTCATCGCGTGGGGGCAGGACCGCCTCCCGCTGCTCGCCGATCGGCTGCGCCGCCACGCCCTGGCGGTCACGACGTAGCCCCGCGTGGTATTTACCAGGGATGTTCGCGTCGCCCGACACACACAAGCGCATCGTGAACTTGCCGAGCGCCGGCATGCCGGCCGACCTCGGCCTGGCGAGCCTGGGGCTGGTGATGCAGCTCGCCGGTCGCGCCTCGGGCGCCCTCGCCGCGCTCCTGGCCTCCGTGGTCGTGCTCGAATCGCGGGTGCACCAGCACGCCGCCTGGTTCTGCTTCGCCGTCGCGCTGTGCCTCGCGCGATCGCAGCTCCACCGGCTCGCCGGCCGCGACCTCCTGTACAGCCGGCGCACTTCCGACGGGGAGCGCGCCAGCCCCTTCGGGGCCATGCGCACCTACATCGCGTTCGGGATCGGCCACGCCATCGTGCTCGGCCTCATCGCGGCGATGCTGTTCGGCGCGACGAGCCGGACCGCCGCCGGGATCACCGCGGCGCTCGCGCTGTGGCCGATGGTGCTCGCCGGCCTGCTGCTGTTACCGCGGTTCCGCCCGCTCCATGCCGGGATCCCGCTCGGCGAGGACCGCGGCCTAGAGGGCGCGTCGATCCTCATGACCGTGTTCGGCGCGTGTGGGGTGCTCTCGACCGGCGCGATCATCGCGATACTCGGCGAGCTGCCCAGCCGCCACCTGCAGCACGGCTGGGGCGTGATGCTCGTGGTCGTGTTCAGCCTGCTGCTCGTCCGTTCGTGCCTGCACCTGCGCGCCGGCCTGTGCGGGCTGCGCGAGGTCTCGTTCGATCGCCCCGGTGAGCTGGCGTCGCGCTACGTGAGCTTCGGTATCGTCAGCGCCGCCTGCATCGCGGGTGTGCTCGCGCTCCTCGCGATGTCCGAACAGCTCACGCCGGACGCGATCGCCAGCGTGGTGGTGATGGGCTGGCTGCTCGCGGTCTGGCCGCTGATTGTCAAGCGCTACTTCCATCACCGGCAGTTCGCCGAGCTCCTTGCCGGTGACCGAGTGCTTCACCGCCGCGCGCCTGACTCCGGTCTGACCGGTCTGGGCTGGCTGATGGTCGGCCACGCGATGCTGATCGTGACCCTCCTGATCCTCTCGGTCACCGTGGAACCGCTCGGCGCGGGTCGCGCGCTCGGTAACTTGCTGTCGCTGATCGGGCCGATCCTGGGGCCCGCGAGGTTCGATCTCGGCGTCACGACCGGCGTCGTCGTGCTCGAGATCTCCGCGGCGGTGGCGCTGCTCCAGATGAGCAGGCATCGCAAGGGAATCACGACGATCTACGCGTTCTTCGCGAGTGGCACCGCGCTTGCTGTGGCGTGGCCGCTGGTACAGAGCTTCGGCCATCACCACATCAATTATCGATCGGCGTTCCAGTGGATCCCGACGGCCGTTCAGCTCGTGGTTCCCACCGCGGCAATGACCCTCGTTCATCGCACCATCGCGCCGGTCGCCCAGGCACGGTATCGGGGGCCTTCCGCGCCGCCGCCGTCATCGCTGAAGCGCTCCCGGACGGACGGCCCGACCAAGGCGCGGTCATAAGCTGTAGCTCACGGAGCTGCGATTACGACCAGGCTGTGAATGAACCCTGATACGATTCTTGGGTGAGCGATGGCTCGCCTACCGAGGAGTTCGGGCCGTACCTCGTGTACGAGCGGCTCGGCGTCGGTGGTATGGCGCAGGTTCACCGCGCGATCCCCAAGCACGGCAAGGCGCCGCGACCGGTCGCCCTGAAGCGCCTGCTGTCTCACATCGCCGACAGCGAGGAGATGGTGAAGTCGTTCGTGCGCGAAGCACGGCTCGCGCGCTACCTGCGCCACGAGAACGTGGCTCAGACCTACGAGCTCGGCAGGGTCGGCGACATCTACTTCATGGTGATGGAGCTGATCACCGGACGCAACCTGCGCGAGGTGCTCCGCCACTGCGGCGCGACCACCGGGCCGATGCCGGTTCAGGTCGCCCTCAACATCCTCAACCAGGTCTGCGACGCCCTCGACTACGCCCACAACCTCTGCGACGAGACCGGCCAGCCGCTCCGGATCATCCACCGCGACGTCTCGCCTTCCAACGTGATCGTCTCCCAGCGCGGCGTCGTGAAGCTGATCGACTTCGGGATCGCCAAGGCCTCGGGCCGCGGCATGCAGACGATCGGCGGCACGCTCAAGGGCAAGTTCGCCTACATGGCCCCCGAGTACATCGCCGGGCAGATCGACGCACGCGCCGATCTGTTCGCGGTCGGCGTGATCGCGCACGAGCTGCTCACCAACCGGCCGCTGTTCGCCGGGCGCGATGACATCGACACGCTGACCCGTGTACGCGACATGCACATCGATCCACCGTCGAAGCAGAACCCGCTGGTGCCGCCGGAGATCGACGACGTCGTGATGACCGCGCTCGCGCGCGATCCAGAGCGCCGGTGGCAACACGCGACCGCCCTGCGCACCGTGCTGACGACGTTGACCCGGCGCCTCGACCTGGTCGCGACCAACGAGCAGGTGATCGCGTGGCTCGACTGGGCGTTCCGCCATCAACCGTCGCCCCACCGGCGCACCGACAGCGATACCGATCCCGATGCGGTGCCGCTCTCTGATGAGCTGATGTCCGACGAGCCCAGCATCTCGATCGAGCCGTGCACCGTCGACCTGTCGGGCAAGAGTCAGAAGATCTCGCTCGCCCTGCGCGATGAGGCGCTCGCACCGCCGCTCAACACGCCGCTCGGCACCCCGGCCTTCGTGCCGGCACAGCGGCCGACCAGGCCGGCCTTGATCGCGGCTGGTAGCCACCGCGGCAACGAGCTCGTTTCCCAGGTCCTGGCGGACGAGGGAGGACCTCCGATCACACGGCCATCCGCGCCGGGCCGGCTGCAGCCCGTTGGACCGACCCTGTCGGCGCAGAGCTACCCCGCCGCGCAGAGCTACCCCGCCGCGCAGAGCTACCCCGCCGCGCAGAGCTACCCTGCCGCGCAGAGCTACCCCGCCGCGCAGAGCTACCCCGCCGCGCAGAGCTACCCCGCCGCGCCCGCCCCCATGGTCCCGGTCTTTGCAACCGCGCCGTTCATGCCGCCCCGCGCCACGGCGCAACCGTTCGCCGCGGCGCAGCCCTACGCCGCGGCGTGGCCGGAGACGGCGCCACACGAACGGGTCCATCGCCCATCCGCGCCATGGACCACGCCCGCGTCGCCCGCCCGGAGCAGACCGCGGCTGGCCGTGGTATTGGTCATTCTTGCAGCAGCCCTCGCGGCGATCTCCGTCTACTTCGTGCTGCCGCTTCTGACCTGACGATGAAACGAAGCATCGCGTTGATCTCGACCGGCGGCACCATCGAAAAAACCTATGACGAGCTCCGCGGGGTCCTGGAGAACCAGATCTCGGTGCTCGACATCATGCTCGCCTCGCTCGAGCTCCGTGGTGTGGAGGTCCACCGCGTCGCGCTCATGAACAAGGACAGCCTCGACATGTCGCCCGAGGACCACACGCTGATCGCCCGGACCGCGGGCCGGCTGGCCGAGTCGCACGCTGGCGTCGTGGTCGTGCACGGCACCGATCGGCTCGCGGTCTCCGGGGAGCGCGTCGTCGAGCTCATCGCCGCCCCCGCCGCGCCGATCGTGTTCACCGGGGCGATGCGACCGTGGGAGCTGCGGTCGTCCGATGCGCTGCAGAACCTGACCGAGGCGCTGCTCGCCGTCCAGCTGCTCGGGCCGGGCGTCTACGTCGCGATGCACAACCAGGTGCTGCAGTTCCCCGGCGTGATCAAGGATCCCGAGCACCGTACGTTCGTGAAGGCCCGGTGATGGACTCTCATGTCCGAGAGACGTTGCCCGCGCTGCTCGACGCGCTGGGGCACATCGGCACGGGGGTCATGGTGCTCGCGGATCACGGTCAGGGGCTCGAGCGCTGGTACGCCAACCCACCCGTGGCAGCGCTGCTCGGCTACTCGGTCGACGAGCTCAAGGCGATCCCCCCGATCGAGACGATCGCGCCCGAGCAACGCCCGTTCGTCGCCCAGCTGCTGGCGAGCTTTCGCGCCGGCCATGCCGTCCCGCCCACGCTCGAGTTCACCGCGATCCGCCAGGACGGTACGAACCTGCCGATCGAGCTCGCGGTGGGCCACTTCGCGATCACCGGCGGCCTGGCTTACGTCATGGTCGTCCGGGAAGCCAGCGCGCATCAGCAAGCCCAGCTGTCGTTGCTCGAAGCGGACCGCAGCGGCCTGGTCGGCGTGCTTGCCGCCGGGTTCGCCCACGAGATCAATAACCCGCTGACCCCGGTGCTGCTGAACCTGGCCTTGTTGCGCCGGCAGCTCGTCGCCGGCATGTCCGGGACGGTGCAGGCGGCGGCGCTGCGCTGTCAC